>ULTU01097833.1_pt1 | contig 14290 bp, 7 predicted proteins | sample 1957861 | NCBI WGS metagenome assembly ULTU01 (sample SAMEA4835742, study PRJEB28245) | human gut metagenome | biome: gut microbiome; material: fecal sample | place: Denmark | collected 2008
CATCATTCTGCTATTTTTTGCTTTTTTAGGCGTTATTTTCTCTGCAAATACATAGGTATGCCATCTATGTAGAGAATGGAATTTGCCTTGTCGTAGGACCACTTGCCACCAGCATGGAAACCTGCAGTAATCTTATGACCACTACCCAATGTCATGCTTTCAGAACTGCACTGCTGACCAAAATTATACTCCAGGGTGATATTCTCCCAGGTTCCCTTCAATTCACTTTCGAGAATGGTAAGCTGTGGCACATCACCATATCTCTCAGGCATAATGACTGGCCAGCCATCCTGTGTCCATCGAATGGAACGTACTTGTCCCATCATAAGGGCGTTTGAATATGGATTGCCATTTACTCCTGCCGGCAAACGACCTTGTGATGAAAAATACCAGTTACCTTCTCCATCATCAAAGACAGCACAATGAGAGATTCCTACCCAACCTGGACTATTGTTGAACTTGTACGGATGTGTCAGAATTGGATATGCCTCCCCACCCTTGTTGGTACAGTCTCTGCCATCCTTGCCATAGTAGGGACCTTCTATATTCTTGGCTCTCAACACACGAGTGTTGTAAGCCACAGAAAGTTCATCGTAGGCCAGAAAAAGATAGTAGTAGCCATTGTGATATATGATCTCCGGAGCTTCAGATGCCTGCCAGCGACTATTGATATTGCGAGTATAGATACGTTTGCCATACTTGCTGATGTCTCCCCATGGGTCACCGATATTCTCATAAGGCATACCTGTATTCGGGTTCAGGCGCATGGCAACAATACCAGAATGCCATGAACCGTAGATGAGGTAATGCTTGCCATCAGGGCAGATGATATATGACGGATCGATGGCATTATACTTGAAATATGCATTCCAGTCACCTTGACCGTTTCTTCCCCAGTTGAACCCACGGTCAGTGGAAGAGCAAGCCACCATGCCCTTGTCTGTCCAATGGTTGCTTGCTGGATCGGAAGTTTCCATCATGCCGATGAAAGCTCTTTCTGTCCAGGTGTTGTCAAAATTGGCTGCATCGGCATATAAGCCATTGCCGATGTAATTATCAACCACGATGCAATAGTACATTCGGTACAAGCCATTTCTCACCTTGCGAGCACATGGCGCCCAAAATCCATAACGAAAATGCTTGATAGCAGGAAGGCCCTCCTTTGCTCTATATTCATTCACCTTGGTTGCCACCCAAGAAGGCTGTCTTCTCATGGTGGGGCCTACCCAAGTCCAGTTGATCAAGTCCTTGCTCTTACGGCAGAAGAAATGGCCATGTCCATCCAAACTGTTACCATAAGAGGCATCAGTCTGATACATGTAATAATAGCCGTCATCAGCCTTCATGACTGTAGGGTCATGCACGTTGGCTAAATTCCAACTGCCACGCTGGTCCCAACCTGCCATTGATGCATAATCATCAATATACGATGGAGGAGTGTAAGTACTAAGGCGACCTGAAGAAGCTCTTGTTGCCAACTCAGTTTCAACCTCTGCCGCAGGAGTTAGTTGCTGCTCCAAGCTGTCGGTACAACCTGACATGATGCCAAGCAGTATAACAGCCGTCATTAAAACATTCTTTTTCATTGGTTACTTTCGGTTTATATGAAATTGTAATTGTTTATTCTCTTGCTAATCCGTAATCAAGCATCGACTTTTCAATGCTTTCCTTTTTCAGAAAATACGTTTGGTGATGGCAAAATTACGCCAAAAGAGGCTAAGTATGGTGGATTATATGTAAAATTTTAGTGGATTATCTGATTCTTTTCGGAAAAAGGCTGTTTTGTGCAACTAAAAATTACAGTTCATATTATCAGGGAGTTTTTGTTTTGATTAATAGATATATGCCATGACAGTAACGATAACCAAAAAGCCTCCGGGACAATCATATTTTATTCCAAAATTACGTTAAATCACGCTTGTGGATTTTCACTTGCGAAACTTTTTAGATAAAAAAACAATCCGTTCCTCCCTGCTTTTCATTTTCTTTTTGTAATTTTGTACCCCGAAAAAATAAGATTGATTTGATATAAAAGGATAATACACAGAGAATAATGAAAAAAGGATTGTTTGCTCTCGCCTTGGGTACTTTCACCCTCGGAATGGCGGAATTTATTATCGAGGGAATTCTCACAGATGTGGCACACAACATGAATGTGAGCATCCCGCAAGTGGGTCATCTCATCTCCATTTATGCCCTGGGCGTTTGTGCAGGAGCCTTCTCCCTGATACTGATGCACAAGTATCGCCCTAAGAATATCCTGCTTTTTCTTACGTCGTTGGTGGTGATAGGAGCCATTATTGCCACTGTTGCCCCTAACTACTGGCTGTTGCTCTGCGCCCGCTTTATCCAGGGTTTGCCACATGGTGCTTACTTCGGAACGGCAACGATCGTGGCTGTGAAAATGGCCAAGGAAGGCAAGGAAACCAAGGCTGTGGCAATGATGTGCGCCGGAATGCCTTTCGCCAACCTGATGGGTGTTCCGCTCGGTACATTTCTCAGTCATACGATGTCCTGGCGAGTTCCTTTTCTGATGTCCGTGATATTGGGACTGCTCACTTTGTATATGATCTATCGCTGGGTACCTAATGTAGAGGCATTGCCCAATAAGGGAATGAAAGCACAGTTCAAGTTCATGCGTCATCTGGCTCCTTGGCTCATCATCGCAGCCACTTTCTTAGGCAATGGCGGCATACTCTGCTGGTTCAGTTACATCTCGCCTTTATTGCAGTGGAACGGCGGGTTCAGTGCTGCCAGCATTTCTGTACTGATGATTCTTGCAGGATTGGGTATGGTGGTAGGCAATCAGGTGAGTGCCTTGCTTGCCGATAGGTTTAAGCCAGGACGTTTTACCTGTTATCTCCAGTTCTTGGCAGCTGCAGCCCTGCTTGCCACTTTCTTCCTTTCCCACATAGGATGGGTTTCGGCAGCCATGATGTTCATCTGCTGTGCCTGTCTTTTCGGAATCGGTTCGCCAGAACAGTTCCTGATAGTCAAGCATAGCGAGGGTGGCGAGATGCTCGGAGGCTGCTGCATTCAGGCGGCATTCAATTTGGGAAATGCGCTTGGTGCTTTCTTCGGAGGAATACCTGTGGCAATGGGAATGGGTTATCATTTCCCTGCTCTTATCGGTGTACCTATGGCTTTGATGGGAGCCGTCTGCCTGCTGGTCTTCCACAAAAAGTATGAATAAACATAAAAAGAGGGTGTGTCATGGATTTACGACACACCCTCTTTTTATGTTTGTTCTTGTGTAAAATTATTCCTTGTTTTTTGATTTTTTCTTCTTTCTTCGATGTAAAATAATATATCCGGAGATTAATACTAAGGAAATCAGCAGTCCGGAGATAAAGACGAAGAGGTCGGAAAGCGGACCTAAGAGGGGAGAATAGCATCTGCCCACATGCAGTTCGAGGGCTACATTCCAGAGAGAAAGGGGAGTGCGGGATAGTAATTCAGGCGTGGAAACAGGAATGTCTGCGCCCTTGCTGTAATCGAAAACTACCGCTCTGCCACCGAAGAAATCCTTGGAGAAACCGCTTGTCAGTGTGCTGGAAATCGGAATCATCGACTTGTCATGATGAGGCTTCCCAGTGGAGTAGTCCAGGATAAGTTTCTGCTCCGGATACCAGCGGAACAAACCGCTGAATGAACCTATCAGCCAACCGCCCTTGCCGTCGCTTTCAAATACGTTTACCCCCATCGGACTCACCTTTGGAGTCTGGTTTTTGTCGAGCAGTCGTGGCTTCTGACTGAAGGATTTATCTACATAGAGAAAACCCTCAGAGGTAGATACAAGCCAGTTGTTCTCAGCCGCATTCCATCGGATGGCACGGAGCTTGTCGTGCCATACATTGCCGTCTTTTATCTTCTGTTCAGTCTTGTTGAGAGCCAGTGGAATCATCAATGGTGGGCGTAGGCACATACCGGTAATTGCCAGCCAGAGGGTGAGGATGATGGTGGTATAACCTATCTTGTTGTGCCATTTCGCATTCCACACCATCCGCTTGCCGAGAACCTTCATCCTTTCCTTGATTTCTGTAGGATTCAGTTCGCTTTCCTTCAGTTTCTTATCCTGCAGTCCGTTTGCTAACAAACGTTTTTGTCTGCGGATGCGATAGGGTAAAACAAAGAGGACGATACCCGTTAGCGATAGGATGATGAGTACGACGGCGATGGCATCTACCACCAGTCTGCCCGTAAGCCCGAAGAAGGCTCCGCTGTGCAAAGCCCAGACAGTCTTGAATAATGATTCCGTTGGAATAAAACCATTTGGTTGGGCAATAATACTTCTTTTTGTGTAAAAACTATTTTCAGAATGTGCGGATTGTATTTTTGCGAAACTGTCCGATTTTTTGTGGGTCGTAATTTCGTAAATGGCAGAGCGAGTCAGGGCTATTACATTCATGCTGTCTGGAGTAAGTGTGATGTCTGCCATCCTTTCATGATGATCAGGAAGAGGGAACTTGATCCATCTTCCTCCAAGGGCATTCCTCCCATGAACATCATTCCTCTTCGCCTTGCCAGCTTCGAAATAATAAACGTCCCGAAGGGCAGCGCACCAGATTCTTCCATCTTTGGTACAGACCAGATGGCGAATGTTTCTCTCATCTATTTGTTCTGGAAGTCCTCTGTTGAAATCCTCCCAGTTTTGCATTTTGCTGTCTGTAAGCCATACGCCTGCATAGCCATACGCCAGGATGCCTAGAGGCGATGGAGTAGAGCCTTTGATGATACCATTGTTGAAGTTGCGGATATGATAGGCAGGAGGCAGTAAACTTCTGCTCACGGCACAGTCTGCGAATAGTTGGCGGTGGTTCAGGATAACGCCTGAAACACAGAATACCAGCATGAATACGGACAGTACGAGTCCGAACCAGCGGTGGTATTTCTTCCATGTAAAGTACTTGTTCATTCTATTGTTCATTATCTTTTATATTTCGGGATGCAAAGGTACTGATAACCCCCGATTCGTGCAATACCTAAAAATAATGATTTCAAGCCCTGCGCCGTATTTATTCTGTGAGATGGGCAGGGAACCTTTCTGCTTATTCCCCGAAGTTTTTCTCCAGAATCTTGTTTAGCAGGAAGGTGGCATTCTGGTTTCTTGCCACGCCTCGCTGTATCTTATAAGTATAGGTGACATCCGTGCCTAAGTCTATCTCAAAACAGAAGTTGTGGAACTTGCCCGACGGGTCATTCTCCATCTTGGAGAGTTCCAGATCGTGGGTAGCGATGATGCCGCTAACAGGCAACTTGGAGATGGCTTCGAGGAATTTTCTGGAACCGTTCAACTTGTCCAGCGAATTGGTGCCCTTCAGAATTTCATCGAGAATAATGAGGGTTTTCTGTCTCTCGTTTCTCTCACCGCTTGCACTTCCCTTGCAGAATTTCAACAGTTCTTCCAGTCGGATCAGTTCTGCATTGAAGTAAGAGATGCCATGCGTCAGGTCGTCTGTAGTTCTCATGCTGGAGAACATTCTGAAGCGGGAAATCTTCAGATGGTCGGCAAAGACAGGCATTCCTGCCATCGCTAAGATGTAATTCACGCCCAATGAACGGAGGAAGGTACTCTTGCCCGCCATGTTGGCTCCCGTGATGATGTAGTAGTTGCCGTCCTTGACCGTGAAATCGTTCTTCACCGCCTTGGCACCGAGGAAAGGATGATAAAGGTTCTTTCCCTCGAAGATGATTTCTGGCAATTCTTGCAGTTCCGGTTCGTTGGCTTCAGGATGATTGTATCGGAAGTCGGCCATCGAAACTATTGCATCCATCTCGCTGATCACGTTCATCCATTCCTCCATCTTCACCATATAGGTATTCTTCCATTTCAGAAAACTGCGCACCAGGAAGAAGTCGCTGAGCATGAAGGCATCGGTGAAGAACAGACCGAGGAAGTTGCCCCGTCGGTCGTAACCCTTCAGTATCTTTTCCAGTTGGGCGAATGAAGGCAGTGCATCGGCGAGCGATTCCTGCATCTCCCTGCCCAACTGGCTCTGGAAATTGCGCTGGGCGATGAGACGGAGAATCTGCGAGTAGGCGATGAGCTGATGACGGAGCTTACCGCCATTACTGTCTATCTTGTCGAGGGTATGCTTGCAGATGAAGAAGACCACCATGTATTGCAGCATGACCCACCATAGGGGGATGTTGATGGAGATGACGGAGCAGATAGAAAGGACGACAGAACCGATGATGCCGATGATCGCCAGCCAACCGAGGACGAGTGAAATCGGAGAACCAAACCATCCCGGTACTTCCATCTGGGAAACTTTCTGCATCGCCTCAGCCACGGCTGAAGAATCTATCTTCTTGCAGTTTCTTTCGCCAAGTGCTAAAAAGTTGATGCGCCAGTCGGGGGCTGCGATTTCCTTCTGCAGTTCCGCTCTTTTTCTGATTTCCTTCAGAGAGAGAGGGGTTTCACGGGTGAGGTTGGCAGCTAATCTGTCAGAACCGCCCGATGTGATGGTGCGGCAGATGCGGTTGAAGAGGGAATCCTTGCCGAAGACATCGAGGTCGAAGGCATAGGAATGCTGCGGGTCCAGATATTGTCCGCCTGTTTCAAAAGGAGAGAAGTCACCATCCCAGGCCTTGATTTCATTCTGATAGACCTTGAGCAGGGCAGCCAGTTGTTCTATCTTCTCCTTGTGGCGGTCGTCGATGCGGCGGATGATGAAATAGACTGCCAGGCACAGAACGGCTCCCACCAGAAAATGACGGGTGTCGCCATCGCATGCAAAATAGCAGATCAGGAAACTTAGGATGCCTCCGAAAGCCAATAGCTCGCCTGTGATAAATCCCGTGTTCTTGCGCTTCAGGGCAGTCAACTCCGAAGCATATTGGTTTGCGTATTTCTGATAATTCTCTTTGATATTCATGATTGTCTGCTTGTTTTATTTGCCATGTATCAGCGATAGATGATGGCAAGATGATAAACTGTTTATGGGGTGCAAAAATAGGGATAAAAACAAAGCTGACCAAATAAAGTTACCTATTTTTAAGTCTTTTATGCGAATATTTGTGGAATTTTTCTTTGTGTTTCCATTTATTCCCCGTACCTTTGCACCCCAGAATTATAATCAGTCAATAAGAACGATAGAAAAAATATAAGTTTAGAAGATTATGGAATATATGTCTCAAGAAGGCTATGACGAACTCGTAGCCGAGCTTCAGCACATGGTGAACGTGGAGTTGCCAGCCGTGCGTGATGCTATCGCTGAGGCTCGTGACAAGGGTGACCTCAGTGAAAACTTTGAATATCATGCTGCCAAGCGTGAACAGGGTAAACTGTTGAGCCGGATCAGCTTCAAGCAGAAGGTCTTGGAGAATGCCCGTGTCATCGACAAGTCCCGTCTTAAGAGTGACACTGTAGGTCTGTTGAGCAAGGTAAGGATTACCAATCTTTCCACCAAGTGCAGTATGACTTACAGCATCGTCAATCCTCATGAGGCGGATCTTCATAATGGCAAAATCTCCATCAAGTCTCCTATCGGCAAGGCTCTCTTGGGTAAGAAGGCAGGCGAAGAAGTAGTGGTGAAGGTACCTGCTGGCTTGCTCAAATTCCGCGTAGAGAGCGTGGAATTATAATGTCTCAGATAGCGTGGCACTGTAATGAGGATTATGGTGGAATAATCAGAAAATATTGTGGAATTTTTGAATATCGGGAATGGCTGAATTTCGGTCATTCCTTTTTTTGTAAGTTTTTAATCTTGTGAATGTTACGTTTTCGTAAACGTTTACGTGTTCTTTTAACGTATTTGAAATATATTATAATCTGTTTTTTTGTAATTTTGCAGTCGGAATTGCACAGGGATGTGCTTTTCCATCATGATAATTGATATAATCAAGATGATGATTGATATAATCAAGATGATGATATAAACTCGATAATTTAACAAAAACCATACAAAAAGTAAATGAGACACCTAACTCGTATGTCCCGTAACCTCTCGAGATGGGGGGGCGGTTTCACTTATTTGTATCTTTCCCTAATGCTCCTGTGCTTCTGTGCCATAGGAGTCAAGGCTGCAGATACTAATGGGAGTGTAAAATTCAATTCTGGCGTCCGCTATTCGCAGTGGGCGATTAATTCACGACTTCACGATTTCTATGGAAATCAAAAGAAGTTCGGTTTCGATTATTACGACAATAATGGAACCAATACCAAAACCGTTACTTGGTACAAACTTGATGGAAAGACTGAAGTTGGTCGATCTTTCGACTATGTAGCTGGTCTTGTAGGTAAAGCTTCTCTTGAAGCAGCCGATTTCTATCAAGATTTTGATTGGTCAAAGCCTTGGTTCTATGCTGCACAAGGTTATGCTACTGACAAATCTTATGCTAATTTGAGTATGACTCTTGACAACATGAATGCAGCCAAGATGTATTTTCCTATTCTTGCAGGAAAATTAAAGTCTGATGCTGCAACAAAAGTTGCTAATACTGCGATTGCTGCAGTTATTAAAGATATGAGTACCTATAATTCCACATACGTTATAGGTAGTGGAAAAAGCGCTCTGAACAGCACCAATGCCAACGATGTTCAGAAAACGATGTTTGGCGGATGGTTCCACAAATCTACAGACTATACAGACCAGATGTGGTGTGATGGTCAGTATATGGGACCAGCCTTGCTTGCTCAGATTATCAAGCATACAGGCAAGACAAATAATATTTCTGACAATGACTGGGATATTATTGCTAATCAATTTTCTATCACATGGGCGCAGCTCTACGACAAAACTACAGGTTTGCTTTATCATGGTTTTACTGCTAATCCTGGTGATAATGCTTCTTCTTCATGGGCTGGCATTAGCAAGGACAACGTCTATCACTCTGCATCTTTCTGGGGTCGTGCCAACGCTTGGTATTTCCTCGCATTGGTTGACATTCTCGAAGTAATGCCAACAGATAATACTTATTATAACACTTTCAAAGGTTATTTGACAGACCTTGCTGCAGGAATAAAGAAATATCAAGATGAAACTACAGGTTGCTGGTATCAGGTGATGGATAAGGTTCCAGCTTCACTTACTGGTAATTACCTTGAGGCATCTTGTTCTTCTATCTTTACTGCCGGTTATCTCAAAGCTATCCGTCTCGGACTTCTCGACAAAGCAACTTACGAGCCTATCGCAAAGAAAGCATACGAAGGATTGGTAAATCAATTTATGGTTTATGACAATAAAGACAACAGTACGATTCAGTTGGTTCATAGCTGTACTTCTGCAGGTCTTGGAGGAAAAGATGGTCGTGCTGGAGATGATAATTATTACCTGAAAGGTAAAGATGCAAGTGTTGTAACATCTTCTGAACCAACATCTCAATATTATTATACCGAGGGCAAGGTTCTCGGTGGCTTCATCATGGCTGCTACTGAGTACGAGCGTGCTTACCAAAACCAGGACAGCAAGCAGATTCTGTTTGCCAAGGACTTAGCTCCAAGCTATAACTTCACTACTACTGAAGGAACCCTCGATGCAACTGCTTATGGTGATGGTAATGGTACCGTTTCTTATCAGTGGTATAAGGATAATGCAAAAATTGCCGATGCCACATCTGCTACTTATACTCCAAAAGAAAGTGGAAATTATTACTGCGAAGCTACTGCTAATGGTAACACTACTATTAAGACAAGCGAAACAACTGTAACTGCCAAAAGTAACTCAAATACTGATAATGGTAGCACAGATAATAATGGTGGTAGTGAGAATGGTGAGACAACAACTATTTTCTCTCTTTCTGTAAATACAGGAGCAAATGCAAGTGTAGCAAAGCAAAGCGAACTGTCTTTGGCGGAATATGCAACTATTACAGGAGGTTCTGCATCTGTATATAACGGCAAAGGTTCTGCTCAAAACATGATTGTAAATGGAAGTATTACATATACAGACAAAAGTACGCAATATGTAAAAATCACCTTACGTAAAGCACTTGCAAAGGGAGATGTTATAACGATAGCAACTTCTGGAACCAAAATATACGCCGCAAAAGACAATAGTGGTAATACTACAAACAATATTGCCAAAAGTCCTTATACAGTAGATGACAATCTTGCTGGAGCAACTGTTCTTTATTTAAGCTCTGGAGACAAAGGTAAGACTATCAGTTCTATTACCATCACTCGTGCTGCTAAGAAATATAAAGTTTCTGCTACAGCAAAAGATGGTGGCTCTGTATCTATCAAGAATGGTTCAAGTGAAGTGACATCTGGTACAGAAGTAGAAGCAAACACTTCTCTTACATTCACCGCAACACCAAGCGAGGGATATGAGTTCGTAAACTGGACAGATGCAAGTAACAAGGCTGTTAGCACAAATGTAACTTACACAACAACTGTATCTGCTGAGATTTCTCTTACTGCCAACTTCAAGGCTAAGACTACAGTTGATCCAACCGAAAGCGGGGTTATCTACGACTTCACAGGCTCTGTTGGTACAACTATTGATGGAACAAGCTGTACAACAGCTAATAATGTCATAACATTTAGCAGCAACTTCAGTGCAAATGAAGGAAAGTACATCACTATCAAACCAAAGACTGGTGGCTTCAAAGCAGGTGATGTGATTACGCTGAAAGGCTATTGCGATAGCAAGAATCTTTCTGGTGTGATTATTTATTCTGATGTAAATGGTAGCAGCATCTTTAAGTCAAACATCTTGGCTACATCTGCTGCTGGTGGTTCTGAATTTACTTATACCATTGAAAAAGATTGCGATGCACTCTATTTGGGTCGCTATGGTGGTGGTACTACTTGCTTGAAAAGTCTTCAGGTAAAGCGCCCTGCTTCATCTTCTAATAAGACTCGACTGACAGCTTCTTTCGAGCGCAATGCTGATGTGGTGGTCAACACTACAAAAACTGTGACTTTGCCAGCTCTTACTGTTAAGGCAGGAGAGAACATTCTTGCTGCAGATCAATATGATGTAGATTACAAGTCGAATGCAGAGAATGTAGCTACTCTGAGTGGTAATACCATTACAATTAATAGCTTAGGTATCGCAACCATCACAGCAACCGTTACTCCTAAAAATACTGACACTTATGAAGGAACTACAGCCACTTATCAGTTGAGCGTAAAGGCTCCTTCTCCACTCAACGTTTCCGTAATGGATGTTACTATCAACACCACAGATGCGGAAGAAGAGCAGCCTGTCATCAATGTTTATGGAGATAATGACAAACTCTTGAAGTTAAATCAGGACTACACCTTGTCTTTTGCTGTTAGTGGAGACAATAATGTGACTGTTGATAATACGACTGGAAAATTCTCAGTTACGAAAAATGCTGATAAAACAGCATTTATTAAGGGAACGTCTCTCATTACCGTTACTGCGACTCCAACAACATTACTTGGAAGCAATTATATTGCAGGTACTCTTCAGTTCTCTTACTCGGTATCAGAAGGTAAGATTAAGCCTGTTTTCTTGGATTCATTCAAGGATATTACCATCAATCTGCATCAAGATGACACAAGCAGAAAGATTATTGTTCCTCTGATTTACAATGGTGAAGATGTAAGCAGTTATTTCAAATACACTTACACCATTACGCCTACAGGCAACACCTCAAGTGTAACAGGCAGTGAACTTAACTACACACCAAGCACAGCAGGAACATATACAATTACTGTAACTGCAGAACCTGGACAGAATGGTGAAGACAACTATAGTGACGTTTATGATAGTCCAGATCCTATTTCATTCAATTTGAATGTAAACAGCAAGTATAAGACTATCAGCGTTAATCCAGACCCAAGAAGCATTAAAATGGATGCGGGTACTACACAAGTAGCACCAGACTTGACAGTTCAAATTGTTGATACAAAACAGACTCTTGGTGATACAGAATATAACGTAACCTGGTTCTCTACTTCTCCTGGTGTCGTAAAGGTAGATGCAAAAACAGGAAAGATAGAAGCAGTCAGCGAAGGTACAGCTAACATCCGTGTCGTTGTCACTGGTGAAAACTTAGAAAGCACCACAGCTTTAATAACTGTAGAAGTTGACGACCGTGCACTATATCGTGTAAAGGGGCCTGAAAGCGGTGAAACTTATGGTAACCAGAAAAGAATGTGGAACCAAGACGGGACCTTGTCTGTAGTTCTTGGTGGATGGATGTTCCCTAACGACGGAACACCAGACTCAAAAATTCTCGTAAACGAAACACTATCCAACGGCGAACACTATCAGTGGGATAAAACATCATCTAAAGCCAAGTGGAAGTTGACAGGATTCGACTACTATGTATCAGGAAACAATAGTAAGAATGCTCGTCAGGAGAACGGTTCCAATGCCATGCCTGAGACAACTACCATCGGAACTGCTGACTTCAAAAAATACACAACCGAGGTTAAGGATCCAATGTTCAATGTTCCTTGCTCTGGTTCATTCTTGGTGTTTAATCCTAAAACCAACGGTAAGGTAACTGCACACATCTTCCAGAATGGTGTCTTCGATACCAGCGGCAAAAAGTATTCTTATCGTCCTCAGCGTCGTGTATTCGTAATGGACGAGGCAGGCAACTTCGTAACTTCTACAGCCCACATCGAATCTACCAATGGTAAGCCTACTGGCGGAATATACGATTTGACTAAATACGGATGGGACTTGAACGGAAACAATGCCCCAACGGAAGCAGACGTAGTCAGCCATTTTGATGGCCTTAAAAGCTTCGAGATGACAAAGGATGGTTTTAAGAACAACGTTTATCCAAGTGCTCTATCAACCAAGATCATGCCTAACAAGGCTATCGAAAACCATCCAGGTGACAAGAGTGCTCAGGGATGGTGCGTATTGGCAGACTCCCCTGTCACCTATACCTTTAATGTAAAGGCAGGTAAGACCTACTATCTCTACAACTTCGGTTCGAAGATTGGCTTCTATGGCTTCTCATTCGATGAGGATGAAACAGAGCCAACTGTTGATCAGGTAAATTATAATGCTGACGATGCGAATGCGAACAATGAAGTTGTAAAAACTGCAGAGGGTCATGTGGCACAGGTAAAGATTGCACGTAAAATGGTAGCTAATCGTTGGACGACTTGTGTCCTTCCTTTCAGCCTCAACGTACATCAGGTAGATGCTATCTTTGGTGACACTTACAAGTCTGGCAGTGAGAACGGTACTCAGATTCTCTACTTCGACCGTGTAGAAGGCAATAAGGTTTTCTTTGTGCGTCATGCTTATAATACGATTGTGGCAGGTAAGCCATTCCTTATCAAGCCAACAAAGGAGGTGACAAGCATCAATACTGCAGAGGTACCTGATTATCCATACGTAACCATCGAGAACACCGAGCCTGCAGACTGGTGTACTGGCAATGGCTATACATGGGCTTCAAGCTACAGCAATAATATGATCGTAAAGAAAGGCGATGGCTTCATCAGTAATAAGGATGGTTCGTTCAAGAACTTCGTAGACGAGAGCGGTACCTTGAATGGCTTCCGTGGTTATCTGAAGCATCTCGGCACCCAAACTGGTGCTAAACCAATGATGCTACAGGTGGTAAGCAGCAGCAACGTAGATGGCGACAATGGTGAGACTACAGGTATCGAGGATTTGATTATCGATGCTGACGGACAGTTGATGCCAGCCAATGGAAAGGTTTACAACATCAACGGACAGTTGGTTAGCGAAGATGCCAACAGTTTCCAGTCGCTGCCAAGTGGCATCTATATTATTAATGGTAAGAAGTATATCAAATAAAAACATTTGAAGCAATGAATAAAAAAGTATATAAACAGCCACAGATATTTTACATTCCGTTACAGACAGAAAGTTTGCTGCAAACCCTTTCAAAGCCTCAGACTACTGACAAGACTGGTGGAGGAGAAACAGGCCCTGGCTATGGTGGAACTGGCGGTAAAGACGATTTGTCCAAGGAGCACTGGGGTAGCATTGACTCCTGGGATTCCTGGGAATAACCCCCTAATCCCTCTATAAATAATTAATCGCCCTGAAAAGGCTGAGCATTCATCGCTATTTGGAAATGAAATGCTTGAGCCTTTCCAGGGCGATTTCTTTTATTCTCCTTTGATTTCCCAATCTTCAATATTACCCTTCGTAGAATCAAAGTTGATACCTACTTTCATTTTTCTTACCATAGCCTGATCCTTTCTTCTTCTAAGTATTTATACCCTGCAAAGATGCGAAGTTTTTGGGGGAACACTTTTAAAAATGGTGGAAAAATTTGGAGGTTACGTAAAAACATCGTATATTTGCATATAAATAGTTTGAATAATGAGCAAATATAATTTTAATATAGACAATTATCATGCTATAGGGCATGC
>ULTU01013170.1_pt1 | contig 14192 bp, 12 predicted proteins | sample 1957861 | NCBI WGS metagenome assembly ULTU01 (sample SAMEA4835742, study PRJEB28245) | human gut metagenome | biome: gut microbiome; material: fecal sample | place: Denmark | collected 2008
TAGCCACGAGCATCTCTAAACAGGCGAGGCTCAATGATGAGTACGCCATCGATATCAGTCTTTATTACGTTCATTATATCAATTATAATTAGTTTGCATATAGTAATATCGGGCTACTAGGCTCCATCCCCGAAAAGTAGATTAAACAAAAGGGGGAGCGGGAAGTATTCGTCCGAAATATCTATATTTTATTCCATATATTATCTGCCATACTGATCACCTAAATATCTTTTGTTGTTTCGGTACAACCATTATTTCTTCAACCCTTGATAAACCTCCTTTACCTCATCCGCTATCTGTTCCCAATCATACTTACTCATGTCATAATCCACATGCTGCAATGGGGCCTCGATAATCTTGCCGAGCTTTTTCGAAAGTTCATCCACGTTGCCACAATGAAAATAATCATCCTTTGGCAAGCCAACCTCCAGATTCGCAGGAATATCGCTCACTACGACCTTTACCCCATAGCTCATCGCCTCCAAAAGGGCAATCGGTAAACCTTCGTGCGAAGACGGAAGACAATAGCAGCGGCAATTCGTCAACAGCGAATGAAGCTTTCTGCCCTTGATAAAGCCAGTAAGCACCACACCATTCTCCCTTGCCATCTGCTTCAATCCCAAAGAATACTCATCCTCGAAGTCTGTATCGCCAGCTAACACTAACTTTATATCCGTGGAATCCTCGAGATCCGTGTGCGTTTTTTTCCATTTCACGAAAGCTTCTACCAGATGATGCAGGTTCTTCTCAGGCACAAATCTGCACATTCCCAGGATATACTTGCCTTTCTCTATCCCCAGTTCCTTGAAATATTCAGGATAGTCGCAGATTTCAGGCTCAGAAACACCATTATATATTAGATGGACATTCTTCGTCCTTCCATATTTACGGGCAATGAGGTTCTTGATGACATTCGAGATCACAATGACATCATCGGCAAACATACAGCCCATACGCTCACCCATCTTCAGGATAGTCTTGGCAGCAAATCCCCACTTGTCCCTGTCATAGTCTGGACCATGATGCGTAAACACCACCTTCATGCCTAGCAATTTGGCGTATGGCACCAGCAGTGCAGGACCGATGGCATGGATATGCAATACATCAGCGCCCAACTTCTTCGCCTCATTGATGGCACGGAAAGTATGGATGATAGCCTCGAAACTCTTCTTCTTAGGAGAAGGAATCGTTACCAGTTTCACCCCCTTCCATTCATGCAAGTCATCCTTCACATAGTTCGAGCGACGGATCAACGTTACATCATAACCACGCTCCACCATTCTAGGGAACAATTCCTCACAATGCGTCTCCACGCCACCCATGATATTCGGGATACCACGAGTACCTGTTACAACTATTTTCATAAAAAACTAGAGATTTTCAAAATAAAAGTATTACCTTTGCAGGCATGAATAAGATTTCAAACTATATCAAAGAAGCCATACAGTACTTCGGCATCATCTTGGTGTCGATGCTCTCTGCACTGTGGCTTCTTATCAATCATAAGAGAATCAAGTGATTACTTGATTTCAATATTTCTATCAGTTTCCTTCTTTGTAGCCTCATAACCCTGGCTAGCCACGTCAGCGTTCACGATGTCCTCGCCACGCTTGCCCTTCAAAGCCTCCTTTGAATCAGCAGAAAGACCGTTGTTTACCACCGCATTCATATCGCAGGTAGAAAGCTTGTCAAGCTGTTCCTTGGTCACCTTACCATCACGATACTCGCAGCAGATAGGGTTCTCATACATAGAGTACTTCATACCGAGCAGGCTCTTCAGCTTGTGCTTAGCCACCCACAGGGCAGGAGTCTTGATATACTTGTGCATGGCAGGAGAAACAGAACCGATCATCCAACAGTTTCTGTCGCAATGTCTTACCTTCTTGCGAACCTGCTCTGCCTCTGGAGAACTCCAAAGCTCATCCCAAGTCTGGCGGTTCAGGTTACCCATCACCTCCTTGTCCTTGGTACCATTACATGGCATTACATCACCGTATGGGTCGATGAAGAAGGTATCGAAACTCATATCGCAAGGCAAGAGACGCTTCTGACCATAGATATAGTTGATGAGTCCATGGTTGAAGTAAGCACGGAACCACTTCTTAGGAGAGTTAGACTTCAAGAGCTCGTTCACCAGGTTCTCGAAGTTCTTAGCCACCATCGGACGATCGTGGATGATGTTCTTAGCCTCAACGAAGTAGAAAGAGTTGTGGAGCGATGCGGTAGCAAACTCCATACCCATCTTGTTGCTCAGTTCATAGAGAGGCACGAGGTCTGGAGCGTTCTTATCCTGAACGGTCATACCGAAGCCCACATCCTTCAGTCCCATCTCGCAGAGCTTCTTCAAGGTAGTATAGCCTCGGTTGAAACCATTGTTCAGACCACGGATTTCATTGTTGGTCTGCTCCAAGCCCTCGATAGAGATACGGATACCTATCTGAGGGAACTCCTTCGCCAGGTCGATGATACGGTCGGTGAAGAAGCCGTTGGTAGAGATTACGATACGGTCGCTCTTCTTGTAAAGCTCACGTACGATATCCTTCAAATCCGTACGGATGAAAGGCTCACCCCCCGTGATGTTGGTAAAGTACATCTTTGGTAGCTTCTTAATAGTCTCTATAGAGATTTCCTCCTCTGGTTTAGAAGGAGCCTTGTAACGATTACACATTGAACAACGCGCATTGCAACGATAAGTTACAATGACAGTACCATTTAATTTCTTTTCTGACATGACATTGTTAATTTAATAAAAAAAATAACCATATTATCTTTTCGTAGCATAGTAATTAATGCCAAAATAAAAAAGGCGATTTAATCTTCATTAATCAATTTCTTGATTATCTTATAATAATCAGAAGCAATTATATCCCATCTAAAATTTTGATTAACATAATCGCATCGCATTTTTCTATCCGATTCCGTTGAAGGGTGAGAAAAATAATAATCTATAGCATCACTCCATTTCTGAAGATCTAATGCTTCACAAATACCTAATTGTCTATTTGGCAAAAGATATTTTGGACCAGCTTCAGGTGTTGCCAAAACAGGCAATCCAAACAGCAGAGCTTCCATTACAACCATACCATATATTTCATAATTAGTTGGCAAAAGGAAAATGTCTGCATTCTCAAAGACTGATGAAAGATTTTTGTTAGGAACTGATTCTAACATTAAAATTTGTTTCTCCAAGCCTCTTTCCTTGATTACTTTCATCGTTACATTACGACTAACTCCTTTACCTATCATAACCAGTCCCACATTAGGGTCTTGCTTACTTTTCAATTCCAGGAGTCTAATTAAGAAATCTGGATTACGTCTTGGTTCTATAGCTCCAATATATAGAAGAAGTTTAGGATGTTCTTTTTTAAAATTAAGAATCTTTGATTCAAAAACTTCATCAACTTCATATTTTACTTCATCTAAGCCAACAGGTAGTACGAGAATATTTTTATAATTCTTCTTTAGCAGATACTGCTTGGCCGTCTCTGTTTTTGCAATTTTCAAGTCACTATACTTATCTAAAGTTCCTGCACAAAATGCATCATATATCTTTTGCATTAAATGCGCAGCCTTACCTCCAAAATCACGATACATGCCTTGCCAAAGTATTGTTTTAACCCCAACTCTCTTTAATGCTTTAAATAGAGCAGGCAACATCATTTGGCTGTCATCTAGAAGTTGAACCATGTCATAGTTGCCAGAAAGCAAATCATTCTTTAAAGCCGGATAATACATAATCTCTTTATAGATTTGTGTTCCTTTTAAAGGAATCACTTTAACTCGATTGCCTGCATTATCCTTTGCAACAACTACACTATCCTCAATATTAGAGAATCTTGCATAAACATCTGTTGATATACCATAAGTCAACAATGCTTTGGCTAATCCTATTTCTTGAATATTATAGCCTCCATATCTCAAGATATTGGAAGCTGTACGTACAAATGCAATTTTCATATTATTCCACTTTATTAGTAAAATTAAACCGTAAATTTCAGCTTTTTTATTGCATATTAATTAGTCTCTTCTAAAGATATCTCGTGTATAAACCTTATCCTTCACATCATCCAGACAAGCATCGTAGCGGTTGGCAATGATGGCATGGCTCTGTGACTTGAATGATTCGAGGTTGTTCTCTACTTTACTACCAAAGAAAGTACTGCCCTCTTCCAAGGTTGGCTCATAGATAATGACCTCGGCGCCCTTTGCCTTGATACGCTTCATGATGCCCTGAATGGCAGACTGGCGGAAGTTATCGCTGTTTGACTTCATCGTCAGGCGATAAACCCCAATCACACAGTTGTGCTCCTTACTTGCATCATAGCTATTATCATCAGCATAGCTATAGTAACCAGCCTTCTGAAGAACAGCATCAGCGATATAGTCCTTACGGGTACGGTTGCTCTCTACGATTGCCTCAATCAGGTTCTCTGGAACATCGGCATAGTTTGCCAGGAGCTGCTTGGTATCCTTTGGCAAGCAATAGCCACCATAACCAAAGCTTGGATTATTGTAATGAGTACCAATACGGGGGTCCAGTCCTACGCCTTCAATGATTGCCCTGGTATCGAGGCCTTTGACCTCTGCATAGGTATCAAGCTCGTTGAAGTAGCTTACTCGCAAAGCCAGATAGGTATTGGCGAAGAGCTTGACAGCCTCAGCTTCCTTCATACCCATGAAGAGGGTATCGATGTTTTCCTTGATGGCACCTTCCTGGAGCAAAGCGGCGAAGGTCTTGGCAGCTTCCTTCAACATCTCGACATTGGTTACAGACTTGATTGCCTCATTCTCCTCTTCGAACTCTGGGCGCTCGATAATCTTTGGATAACCTACGATGATACGGCTTGGGTAAAGGTTATCATAGAGTGCCTTGCTCTCACGAAGGAACTCTGGAGAGAAGAGAAGGTTGAACTTCTTCACGCCCTTCTTGGCATACTTCAAGTAGAGGCTACGGGTATAACCGACAGGGATGGTGCTCTTAATGACCATCACTGCATCTGGGTTTACCTCCAGAACCAGGTCGATGACTTCTTCTACATGGGTTGTATCGAAGTAGTTTTTTACTGGGTCGTAGTTGGTTGGAGCTGCAATCACTACGAAGTCCGCATCCTTATAGGCAGACTTGCCATCAAGGGTTGCCACGAGGTTCAATGGCTTTTCAGCCAAATACTTTTCGATGTAATCGTCCTGGATTGGAGAAATCTTATTGTTGAGTTTCTCCACTTTCTCTGGGATTACATCTACTGCTGTTACATGATGGTGCTGAGACAATAGCGTTGCTATACTCAGACCTACGTAGCCGGTACCGGCTACTGCTACTGTTATATCTTTAAAATCATTCATTGTTAACTTGAAATTAAAATTAATAAAACTAACATTCTATGTGCATAGTACATATTAAAAGTTAGTATTAAGATTCCAATTGTCTCATTTTCTTTTGGCCACCTTTGTCTCTATTAAACATCTGTAAAAACGAATAAACTTGTAAACATTTCTTAGGGAAGATAGAGAACAATAGCCCCTCTAGCTTATATTTTTTTATACTAGAGTTAAACAATTCTGCTGAAAATTTTCCACTACTAATTGCTGAATTAACAGACTGTTGAACATCCACTGAATATTTTGGACATTCAAACATCGCTTGATTTATATTATTTCCGATAACGTTACAATATAAGTATTTATCTTGTTTCGGTATCTTCTTTGCAAATTCTTTATAAGCCATTGCAATCTTTATCAAATCAAAGAGTCTTTTCGGATTTGGAGTCCAGGTAATAGAACCTGGATGCCTAAATATATGATAAAAATAGCCCTCAATAGATGTAACAGCTGCTGCATGATACAGAACTTTAGGAGTAAATTCATTATCTTCATGCAATAAACCTAAATGAAACATAAAACCATGCTCGGAGAGATAAGAGCGTTTATAAATATAAAATGGAGCACAATTATACTTTTTGATATTCTCCAGAAAGTATTTTCCACTTACAACTCCAAAATCATTAAAATTCCCTCTTTTATAGACTTTGTTTCCTTCATACTCATCAGCATAAATATAAAGTATATCAGGATTTATTTCATTTAGTTTTTTTACAATTTTTGCTAAACAATTTGGCTCTATCCAATCATCAGAATCAACAAACCACACATAATCTCCATGTGCTTTATCTAAACCAAAATTACGAGCAGAACTGAGTCCACCATTCTCTTTATTATAGATATGAAGATTTTTGTACTTCTCAAAATCTATAGCTTTATTCAAAACTTCAACACTATTATCTTTAGTGCCATCATTAACAAATATAACTTCATATTCGTCCTTCGAAAGTTTTTGATTTAAAACACTTTCAACGCAACGTCCAATATAGTGTTCAACGTTATAAATTGGTATTACTATTGATATTTTTATATGTCCCATAAAAATAAAGTTTGATCTCCTTTTAAAAATAAATATCTAAAGAAATGAATAAACACGCCAAAAGAAATAATGTAAGCTAATTGCAAAGAACTTTCCTTGTAAAAAGACTTTCTATAAAAAAGAATTAATGCAAAAGGGAAAATCCAAAATGCATAAAAATATCTAGTTATTCTATTTATGGCTTCATAATTGACAAAAGAATCATATAATATTGTTCCTAAAACATAAACATTATAAAGAGCAATTAAACTTTTATCTATTTTTTTTAATCCTGCTAGCAATTTATACCCCAAATACATGATAGCACAATTGGATGTTACGTTTAAAAACTTTACTAGAAAGTTTGCTGTATAACGTTCACTATACCCCTCTTTGCCAAACCATACATCTGCTTTATCTGCATATTGACTAAATTTATCATCTTGACTAGACAAGAATGATAAAATCGGATTTAAAAAAGAGGTATCACTCTTAGTAGATAAATAAAGAGCTGCTATCAAATATAGTGGAATCGAGATTTTATAATAAACAGGTTTCTTTAAAAATAAATATATAACAGTAATAAAGGCGAGAGTTATGACATTTGCAGAATGTATACTATACGAGCATAATAAAAAAATCAAACTCTCAACTAAGGCTATGACATTAGCCTTTTTCTTTATATTGTTAAAATCAATTTTAAATAAACAAAATAAATAAACAAAACCAAATGAGAAGCCTAATATTTGTCTAATCATGGACTCTTCATACTGAAGCCAACCTACAACAAACAAAGGAAGAAGGTATTTAGCATAAAGCTTATATCTTTTTAATAAAAACAAAGAAAACACTGCAAAAGGAAAAGCATAATAGGCAAAAATCTCAATTGGGTGAGTATCAAAACTTTTTAGTAAATTATTGAACCATGTGAAAAGTATCTGATTATCTTCTAAATCATATTCATATACTGCAATATAATGCATATAATCATTACCACGATTATATCTTACTCCCATTATAAAGACCATCGATATAATACAAAGTATCGAACTCTGCCAATAGCTTTTTCCTTTAGCAATATTACTACCTGCTATATAGTAAATAAATACTAAAAACAAAGTAATAAATAAATAATCTATATCTAACGAAAAATTATTCATTTTTTAATGCTGAAAAAAATTACCGAATATCTAATATACATCAAATGAAGGCGATTTATGAGTTTTGCCCAAATATTTGTTGTATTTTTATGCCATGTAGCAGTATAATGATGTATAGCACAAGTGTTAGGAGTTATTGTCAACTCCCCGGTATAATAGTTCTTGGGACAAAAATACTCTTCTGGGTATATTGTGATTTCCCCACAATGCAAAAAGCCATCACTTTGACGTTTTATACCTTTTTTCTGCATGATTTTTGAAGTTATACCAACTATCGTTTCACCGATTTTTCCAAATGCAGAAAACAAATGTTTATCGTCATAAACATCCAATAGCTCTTTGTACAGCCCGAGGCCTGGGTTTACCCCAAGCCCGAGGCCTGGAGCAACGCCTACGCAGTTAGGCGTTGCTCCAGCTTGTTTTTTTTCGAGTCCCATGAAAGCTCCTTTGGCAATGATGTCGTCCATATTCTTGATAACCTCTACATCGGTATCAAAATAAAGGCCACCATATTTATAGAGAATCCAAAAACGGGCATAATCACTCACAAAGGCATATTTCTTTGCCTTATATGCCTCTGCTGTATAAGGAATGATATTCACATCAAAGTTACTCTCATTCCACTCCTTTATTTCATAATCAGGGAGATACTTTCTCCATGACGCTATACACTTCAGTGCACTCTTTGGCAGAGGATTGCCCCCAAACCAACAATAATGAATTACTTTTGGTATCATAATTTATTTTATATCAAATTTTCAAATTATATTATTACCTAAACGAGCATATCTTATCCAAGCCCAAGCCCTGCTGCACGCTAGGGATATGATGGTATCCATCTCGCTGCAAATTATCTTTCAAACCCTTAACAAGGGTGATAAAACTTTCTTTGTCATCTACTCCAAACAAGATTTTTGCCTTTTCAAAATACCGGCTTGAAGCAAGCTTAGGAAGAATCGTAAAGCTTGAATTATAAATGCTTAATTCTGGATACCACATATCATAAACTTCTTCAGTTTTTACATAAACCAATGAAAGATAGTACAACAGGATATCTGCTTCTACCATTTCCTCAAACAACTTACCATCCATCTTACTTTTCAACAAAGTGGCTGCCTCGCTGATGAGATTAGAATTCGTTAGATTCTTTTTAAATCTATCTAATGTATAGTTGTACTTCTGAAACTCTGCATAGCTCAACGGCATCACCTCCCTTCCTATACGATTAGAGAGAATACAGAAATCAGCTGAAACGACATCACGGATAATATCAAAACGTTGATGCTTTAACATGATGGCAGCGAAAGATAGAAACAATTCGTAGTTAAAAAAACGATAATTATCATTTACTAAATACGAAAGCGAGTTAGAAGTGGCAAGATTGATGTTATTATCTTCGTAATACTGTAATAGGTTCTCGAAGAAATCAACAAATTGCTCACTTTTACATTCTTCATTAGCAGATATCGTCTCAAGAAAATTAATAAAGTCATTGTTTACCATTTGCATAGAGTCAATGCTCTTTTCTATCAAATCTACTAAATCTTTTGTATTTCCTCCTCTAAAAGAAATTCTAAACTGGTCCAAGGAAGCTATCAACTTCTCAAAATATCGTTCAATCCCATCTTTAAAAGAGGAACTCGCTTCGTTTTTTACTTTCAAAAATCTTTGTTCAACAGCTGTACTCAGAAATACAGGCTCATCAGTATCTAAATATGCTGGCATACTTCCCAAAGCAGGCTTCTTTATCAGCGGTTTATCAAAGATATCACGCAAGAGTTGGTCATAGCCCATCTCATAGCAATCATCCGAACTCATATCTATGTGAATTCGGGATTTCAGGAAATGAGGCTTATAAATCATTCCATCATTATCCTTTTCAAAAACAACAGGAAGAAACTTAGTCTGATCAGCCTTAGAATAGATTTCGTCAGACATAATTGTACTTTCTGTTCCAACTCCACCTTTTCGGCAGTCAGCTTTCTCTGCATAGTCTCTATTGCAGATAATCAGTACTTTATTAATATCAGAATCTGTAACCATCTTCTCCATAAAGACATACTTATCCTGTCCATCCTTCAGACTCCATACATCTAAGGTCACATCTACGCCATCGTTCATTAAGCGCCTAGCCAGTTGCTCCACTCTGATCTTATTCTCTTCTGGATGCCAACTATACGAGATAAAAACTTTGGGATTATTCATATATATCATAATTTATTATAATATTCCATGAGCTAATTAACAAGCCAATAAGTCTCTTCCTTATACATTCATTAATAGTTCATGCCACTGTTCAGCTATCACATTTTGCTCAAAACGATGAGAACTATCAATTGCAGCTATTGCCATTCTCTTTCTCAAAATAGAATCTGCCATCAAAGTTTCAAGCTGGCTTACATATCCAGCTAAATCATTTTTCTTAATGATGAAGCCATTAAATCTATCAGTTATAATTTCGTGAAGAGATGCATAAGTGTCAAAAGCAATTGGAACACAACCATATTGTTGAGCTTCTGTCAAAGTCAATCCCCACCCTTCACTTTTGCTTGTCATCATAAATATAGATGCTTGACGATAATACTCTTCCGGGACTTGTAATCCTCTAAATGACACCTGTTTTAGTTGATGTTTCCTAACATATTGCTTATAGCTATCCAAATCGGATCCTATACCCAAAAGAATAAGTTTCCAATCTTTGAACCTATTACTCTTTTCTATCTCATTCCATATTCGAAGTGCATGGGATATCTTTTTCTGAGTATCTTCCATTCTGGAAACTATCAGAACTACTTTATCTTTATTACACAATTTATCTGGATCATAAAAGTAATCAAAAGAAAGACTATTATGTATGACACCAAACTTAGAATTTTCTTTTATATTACCATACTTCATAAACTGTGGAATGAAACGCTTAGAAAGCAAAACCACTCTATCTGCCAGTCGATACGAAGAACCATAATCCCTCGGTAAAGCATATCTCTGTCGGTACTTTAACCATGGGAAAAGGCCTATCTTTATAAGTTTTTTTATAGATTTATTCTTCTGCCAGTCTTCAATTAGCCCTTTAAACGAGAGAAAAGTCAATTCCCATCCTGGTTCAAAATGATGACAAAAAACATATTTAGCACCTATTTTCTTCAACACATCTGAAAATATAGGTGATAAATCAAAAGTTCCTTGATTTATAAGGATATCTATGTTCCAGTAATCAAGAATATCCAAAAGCTTATCATGAGATTTTCGAAGGTTATTTATTAAAGCTGTATCCTCAAACAACTCGGGTACTGATTCCGTTCGAGCCTTAACAGAATATATACTGTAACATTTCCAACCATACTTTTCAATGAGATTTTTTGCTACAGTAAATGTTATTCGCTCTGTTCCACCCTGTGTTGGAGAAACTTCACATGAGGTATAGAAACAAATATTCATAATTCTTTACTTAAAAAGTCTATAGATTTTTTTCTTAATTCTTCTAGCTTTACATCAATTTCTTCCCAACAGATTTCAACAATCTTTGCCGAATTAATATCTGTATTAGAAGATATGATTCTATTATCTAAGCCTACGCTCTTTAGCAGTGATATGATTCTATCATTTCCTTTAGAATATTCATTATTCAAAAGAACAGCATAGAATGGTTTGTGATAGAGAAGGCAGAACACCACTCCATGAAATGATGTTGTTATTACATATTCAGAATGCTTAATCAAAGATAACCATTCTGGTATGGTTGCTTGCTCATTTTGAATACCAGTTAACAAATCCTGCGCAGGTAAATAACCTGATGAGGAAACACTTCGTATATGAAGTCCGTCTTCGGCAATTATCTTTTGGAAATCATCCCAATAGATTTCTTCGGCTGTGCGAATATTCAATGTATAAATAAAAACATACGGTTTTCCAGCTACATTTGTACCATTAGAATCTAGTTCTATTAAATCATAATCTGATGAATTTAGCAACAATGTAGGATCTATTGCTATTATTGATTTATCAAAACCCAGTTGATGACATAAAGCATAAGCCTTTTGTTCACGTACGCTAATAGCATTGAAATTCTTGAGATATCTGGTAAATCTATTTATTTCACAGCTATCAATATCTCTTCCAATGCTTGCAGCATAAGATACTCTCTTGGCTGTTGGCTTTCCAAAGTCAAGAAACCATCCTGCCGTATCTGGATCTTTTAGGCTATTGTTCCATACCTGATCACTACCACAGATATAAATATCAGCATCTGGCGGATTGTTTCTTAACTCCTTGATATTTCGATAAACATTTTCTGTAGACTTGATGTATTTATCTCTAAATTCCTTAAAGCCTCTTCTACAATTTAACAACTTGTTTCTTTCAGATATCAACTTAGTATTCCTATCCTTTTCTTTTTGTTCGGATGATACTAATAAGCGATATTTTACGGATCTTGCAATCCTTCTCCATAAAGGTATATGACTCGTCGGCATGTACTTTATCAAATAAGCATCATGCCCAAGTCCGATAAGATACTTCTGTAACGCAAAGCATTGCAATTGCTGCCCATAGTTATCAGAAGAACTCCAATATGTTACTATTCCTATTCTCATCTGTTATTTTTTATGAAATGAGCCCCCGACCACCTTCCTGCCACAAGCAGAAAAGTAGCTTAATAAATAGCCCGTGGCATTGGGTAGCCAAGGGGCTCAAAAAGTTATTGTTATTTGAGTTGTAACCTTTTGTAGGAACTTGCATGTTCCTTACCTAGTGCTACTATAAATTAAAATAAACATTGTAAATTAAAGAGACATTAGGTTTTATCCCCAAGAATCACTCGTATCAATATTCATTGTTCTATCTATGATATGTACATCACCTTCTGGATTTTTATATGAAGCCGTGAGAGTGGATGAGAAGGGATAACTCATATTCATCTCATAACCGTCACCACGACGCATATCACCAGCAGAACCATACTGATGGCGGACATTGATTTGACCATGAACTCGCAATACAACTTCCTCATCATCCTGGCTTATTGTTTCTATGGAAGTTAAAATATAAGACTCAACTTCATAATGAGTAGATAAAATATCTAAATCATTTTGAGTATTGATATAGAATTCTTCTATCATTTCTTCATCTATACTCTCGGCAACAGCATTTCTAACTTGTACCCTAACGACATCAATTGTTGATAAGAAAAGTTGAACCTGATCCAAGACATCCAATGCCATTTCTTTGATTTCTTGAGATTTTACATAAAACGTTTTGGGAGCAACATGGGTATATTTACTAAGAATATCTATACTGTCACGTAAATCTTTGTCACTTGAATCATGTTCAACATCTAATTGTCGCTTGACATATTCATCTGAGAGCCAACCTTGAATTGCATATTTAATTCTCTGACTTCTAGTAACTTTTTCTGGATGTTGCTTATCATTAGGCTTAAACCATGGAGCATTAATTACATCCTCATCAGGGGCAAGCCTTTCAAGTACAGTACGAATTAACTCACGCATAGAATATGCGAAATTATTCAAACGAAGCTGATTTTTTTCATCATCGACATTAGCTATAGCAGCCTTAAACAAGTCTTGTTCAAATCCAGAAGCTAAATGTCTCAAAATAGCATTTTCTAATTTTGCATCCATAACTCTTAAAATGTATATCACCAATACAGCATCCCTACTATATTACAAGTAGTTACACGTATCGGTATTTTGAAAAAAAATATTTTGTATAGTTATTGCATAAGATAAGCTGCACTCAGCAATTTGAAAGCCAGCTTTCATTGCGCTCGTTTGCATAATCTTTTAGGATTAAGGATTGCTAAGCGCACTCCTTCCTGTACTTTCAACATAGTAACATGGAGTCAATTCTAATCAGGCTCACACGGATTACAAACTACTTCCAGACTCTACTTTCGAATTGGATATGCACCCCCTTCCAACCAGCTTTCACCAGTAGGAAGGCGGCGCCTTAATGGTTCTGCTTCAATCTAAAAAAATGAAATCATTTTTTTCCAATCTCGTCCTGGGCCTTCTTCAAGGCGCGGATTCTTAACTCCTTCTCTACTCGCTTCTTCACTTCCTTCTCTATCTTGTCCTCTAAGATCTGGTCGAGAGGACGGGAGAAAGGATGCCAACCGTAATCGGCGTTCTCCTTCGTGTGACAGAACAACACCGTGCAAACTTCCAACAATGCCTCCAGACGAACCTCCTCGCTAGGATAATGGGTGAAAATCCAATTGGTAAAACGAACAAACTCAGAGAGCAACATGTGCTCGCCCTTGTTCAAATGGGTGAAGAAAGTGCGGTTCAGGTGAAACTTTTTCTTGATATCACTCTTCTTCAACACCCAGGCACGCATGCCTTCGGTCAACTCATGATAAGTCGCCTTCTCTGAATAAATGTGCTTGGCAGACTTCACTAACTGGTTTGACAACTTGTCGAAACGCTGCTCGGCAGTCTTCGACGAAATCTCAGCCGCGAGCTTCAACTTCTCAGCGGCAGAAAGAAGGAATTTCTTTTTTCCATTCCTAAAACTTTTAAATTAAATTAATACTTAAATTATTTGTTTTTACCACAATGTGGTAATTTTCGATTTTCTATATCGCCCTTTTGTCGTATCTTTGCTGACAGTTACCG
>ULTU01098341.1_pt1 | contig 14177 bp, 15 predicted proteins | sample 1957861 | NCBI WGS metagenome assembly ULTU01 (sample SAMEA4835742, study PRJEB28245) | human gut metagenome | biome: gut microbiome; material: fecal sample | place: Denmark | collected 2008
AGAAAATCACTTTATTACAAGTAATAAAGATGAAGAAGTAATTAAAGCAAGAAGAATTATAGAAAGAGTTAAATATTTAACAGATGAACTAGAATTAATTGGCGAAAATAAACGAAAATAAGCGATATTTTCGTTTTTTTTATTGAAAGATTAATTATCCTGTATTACAATGAAAAAAGAATAGGTGAGCAAATGAAGAAAATATTATTAATCTTAATTTTATTATTTCCTTGTCTAACTTATGCTGATAGTACTTTATTAAAAGATAACCCTAATGCTAAAATAGATTGTTATAGCACTGAAAATAATAATGAAAATATTTCACTTGCTACTAAAGGAACCTATTATGAATGTGTAGCCATCATTTGTGAAAATGGCAAAAACAAAGAATTTATCAAAAACGAATTTACTCAAAATATAACTTGTCAAAACAATAATAAACCAACATATAACTTAGAAAGTCCTAATAATCTTTATCCTATTAATTCATCATGTCAGCAAAGTAGTGCAGTAGATGAAGAAACCAAAGGGTATGCCTTTATAATTAAAAAATACACCTATGATTGTGATGCCTCAATTAAAAGTCCCGATACTGGAGTAAATAACTATTATTTGGTTCTAGGTATTTTAATTGGTGTATTTACCATTGTCTTATCAATAATTAATAAGAAAAATGCATTTAAAAAGATTTGAATATTAATAATTATGTGATATTATTAATATAGATCTTGGTCTAAAATAATACCCAGATGGTATTATTTTTTTGAAAGAGGATAATTATGAAAAAATTAAAATATTTATTAATAGTAACTTTATTATTTCCTATTACCGTATTTGCTACCAATCAAAATACTGAAGTAGGAACAAACATGTCATGGGATCAATGTATTGCCAATACCGATACTGCCTTTAGTAGTAATGGTCATGGTTATTATTCTCAATGTAAGAAAATATCTTGTTTAACTGGAACCTATACTCAAGAATATTTATTTTCAAGTAAGTTAGTAACTTGTACTAATGGAAATAAAGATATGTATACAAGACTAATTAGAACCGGCTGTGGAGGTTATCAAGGATCTTGTTCACCAACCGTTGATGTTAAATATTGTAGTTATGTTATGTATTTTGATTGTTCATTAACAAGTAATGGAAGCACCTATATAGGAAAAACTACCATAACTCCAACTGTTACTACGACAACAACTACTAGAAGAACTACAACTACCAGAAAAACTACCACAACAAGAAGAACTACAACCACCAGAAGAAAAACCACAACAACTCCAAGAAAAACAACTAAACCTGCAGGTACAACCACAAATCCAACTACATCTACAACAACCGCAGTTAAAAGTAATAATGCTTACTTACAATCATTAAAATTAACACCTGGAGAAATACAATTTAATAAAGAAACATTAGAGTATACAATATCAGTTGATAAAAACGTTAAAGATATTATAGTCGAAGCTATACCAGAATCAGCTACAGCAACTGTTAAAATCAAAAATAATGAAAAAATAAGCTCTAAAAAGCCAATATACGTTATCGTAACAGCCGAAGATGGAATAACTAAACTAGAATATAAAATAAATCTTGAAATAACAGATAATGGACCTAAATTATCGTCAAATAGTAAACTATCATCATTAACTATAAAAGGATATAATCTTAATTTTAAACCAGATGTTAAAGAATATAAATTAAAAATAGATAAAGATGTTAATGCCTTAGATATAGAAGTAACTCCAGAAGATGCAAAAGCCAAATATGAAATAACTGGTAATGAACAATTAAGAAATAAAAGTAAAATAACTATTAAAGTAACTGCCGAAGATGAAACCACAACTGACTACATAATCACAATAAAAAAAGGTGGAAGTAACATAATTGTTATTATTCTAATTATTATTGTTCTAGGCATTGCCGGAGTAGTTGGATTTAAATTAATAAGAAACCTAATACCAGCAAAGGAAGATGAAAATTATGACTATGAATAAAAAATCAACTCTAATAATTGTCTTATTATTTATATTAAGCATTACATCTTTTACTATCAGTAAAGATTTAAATAATAAAGAAGTTAAAACTGTAACTAATGAAACAATTGCTATAACTTTAGATGAATATGCTCCAGAAAATAAAGAAATTAAAATGTTAGCCGGTGAAGATAATCCTGAGCCAGTCGCATCAAACTTCTGCGAAGATGTTCAACCAACTTTAAGAATAATGTATTATGTCATAATCGTCATAAAAATAATAGTTCCTCTTGGAATAATCTTTATGGGTTCATTTGACTTCTATAATGCTGTAACTGGTGGTAATGCTGATAATCTAAGAAAAGAAGCAATTATTCTTGGAAAAAGATGCATAATCGGTCTAATAATCTTCTTTGCACCAACTCTAATTAATTTAGTAATTAATGCAGCTGACCCAAGCCCAAGCGATTACAAGAAGTGTACAGACTGTATTTTTGATGGAACTTGTGATAATACTGGATTTAATACCAACATGTAAAACCAAAACAACAGCTAAAAATTCTAAGTAACCAAATGAAAAATTTTAAAAGTATCAAATGATACTTTTTTTATTGATTACCCCAAAAAATTGATATATAATAAATATATATTACGATAGGAGGAATGTAGAATATGAAAGAAGCATCAGGCGAATTAAGTATGACTGCAGTAGCAGTAGTTGCTATCGCTGCAATAGGAGTAGTATTTACTACCCTTATTTGGCCAGCAATTAAAAATAATATTACAAGAAGTACAAATTGTACTCAAGCATTTGATTGCCAATGTGCAACAGGTTCAGACATGTGTTCATGTAAATATATAGATGAAACTGGCGCAACTAAAACAGTACAATGTCCACAAAAATAGGTGATTAAGAATGAGAGAGGCAATAGGTGGAACATGGTTGTTTACTATTGTTATAGTATTTATTGTCTTGTTTTCTAGTTATTTAGCTATTTCGGTTAATTATTCAAAAGCATTTAAAGTAAAAAATGGAATAGTAGATTTAATAGAACAAAACGAGGGTTTGAGTTCTGAAACACAAACCCAAATTTCTAACTATCTAGATAAAACAGGATACTTTGTTTATGGCGAATGCAATTCAAAAGCAGGTGAAAAAGGTTATGAATCTAAAGGTGCTGGTAACAATTATAAATACTGCATAGTAAAAACAAATGCAGCTAATGAAGAGTTGGTTGCAGGATCAACCGTAGAAAGAGCATATTATAAAGTAAAAGTATTCTTTAGATTAGACTTACCAGTTCTAGGTGATATATTTACATTCCCAGTTACTGGCCAAACTAAAGCTATATACTATGCAAAAGATTAAGAGGATGATGATATGAACATAATAATAAAAAACAGAAATAGGGTAATAGATAATGCACAAATCGAGGTGCTAAAAACCTTAACTGGAGAATTTGAAAGAAAAGACTTAGAAGAACAACTAGTTAATCTAACTTTCAATAAAGTTATTATCGATATTACAGCTATTAAAAATTATTATGACCCTACATCACTTTTCTATTTCTTATCATATTTTGATGTAAATAAAGTAATATTACTTTTAGATGATAGTCCTTTAGTAAATAATAATTCATTTTTAACATCATTAATAGATAAAGGCTATTATAACTTTACCAGAAATACTTCAGGAATAAACTATCTAATAGATCATCCAAACAAATATGAAGATGTGGTAAAATATAAACAAGTAACAATTCAAAGTGCATTTAATCCCATCGCTGGAAACTTAAATGAAACAAAACCTTCATCATCTACTGAGCAAGTAAATTATCAAAAAAGCAAAAATCAAAAAGTAATTGGAATCCAAAATCTAACTGAACATGCCGGATCAACAACACTAATGTATATGATGGTAAAACATCTATCACCAAATTATAAAGTAAAAGGCATTGAAATGATGAAACAAGATTCACTTTACTTTAGAGATAATAATATACTTTACGCAACATCCTTAGAAGATCTAAAAATGCGTTTATCTTCCTTAAAAGATTTAGACGTAATTATTATAGATTTAAATGATATAGATGGTAGAGATATCTGTGATGAAATATTATTTCTTGTTGACCCCGGAATCGTAAAATTAAATAAATTACTTAAAGGCGGTTCAATCGTTTATGAAAGAATTCAAAATGGTAAAGTAGTACTTAATCGAAGTGCTATATTACAACAAGAAGTAAATACCTTTGAATATGAAACAAAATTAAAAGTATTTTTAAACATTCCTAATATTAACGACCGTAAAGATAATAATGCCTCAATAAATGCATTATTAGTTAAATTAGGCTTTAATAAACAATCAGGTCATGGATTATTTAGTTCATTTAAATAATTAATTGACAATAATAATAAAATAATATAAAATTATAAGAGAAGTAAGGAGAGATATAAAAATGAGTACAATTTGTAAAGAAGCAAGCGATGTTCTAGCATTTGCTGGATGGATTTTAACATTCTTTAAAATTGCTATACCTTTATTAATAATTGGTTTAGGTATGTTTGATTTTGGAAAAGCAGTCGTTTCCAGTAAAGATGATGAAATCAAAAAATCTGCAAAAACATTAATGTACCGTGCAATTGCTGGTGTTGTAATATTCTTTGTACCAACATTAGTGTTATGGTTATTTGGTACTGTTCGAGGCTTTAACAGTGCTCAAGGTAAAGTAGACTTTGAAATATGTGAAAAATGTATTTTATCACCATGGGATTGTCCTAAGAATACCAGTAGTTATTAGTAACTAAAAACAACTTTACTGTTGTTTTTTTTTATGATATAATTTTAAATGGTATATTATATAGAGAATTAGGTGAATATTCTATGAAAAAAATAAAAACTTTTATGTATATTACTATACTTTATTTATTAAAAGCAAATTATGTTTTAGCTGCTCAAAAACCAACTGGCAATGCTAATGATTGTTCTGGTGTTTTAGCTGGTTTAAAACCAGATTTAGATAATATTTTTAAAGCTACGAAGATAATTGGACCAATTATTGTATTTGCTTTAACTGTTTATGAATATGCCATGGCAATCTTCTCTAAAGATGCTGAAGGATTAAAAAAATGTAATAGTAGATTAACAACTCGTTTAATTCTTATAGCAATATTGGTATTTTTACCAACATTAATAAACTTATTACTAGGACTTTTAGATCCTAGTTATGAAACATGTGTAGTTGGGTAGGCGATAAATATGATGAACAAAATACTATTAACAGGATCAATATTTGATACTATTGGTGAAGTATTTTTAAAATTAATATACTTTTTAATGCTAACTATAGATTCAATTGTATTTTGGTTTATAAAATTAATTAGTCAAGTTTTCTTTTTGGTAGTCGATACAAACATGGAAGGACAGGCCATTACCGCTAAAATGAACGAACTTATGGATCGCATCTATATCATTTTGGGCGTTGGAATGCTTTTCTTTGTTGCTTATAAAATTATATGTTTAATGACAGATCCAGACAAAATTAGTAACGACGGTGCAGATTCAATGCAAGGAATTGTTAAAAATGTAGTTTTATCAGTAATTATGTTATCACTGATCCCAACCGCATTTAATTACCTAATGCAATTTCAATCAAGGGTCGTTAGTACCAATGTTATTGGCTCTATTATTTTAGGAACATCAAATAATTCGGATGACAATAATGTTAGAAAAGCTGGTGCAAAGGTGGCTTTATCTATTTATTCCTCTTTCTATTATCCAGTAGATGAAAATGGAAAAATATATACCTACTATGACTGTGGTGGAAGGTATCCAGAAGCTCCAAATACTCCAAGCGGGGTACCAGATATTTGCGAAACATATGTTAAAAAATATGACGATGCAATGAATAGTGAAGGAATTAAAGAATTTATCGTTGATGAAGAATTAAATCAAGCTCTTGTAGATGGAGAAATGGAACACATTGCTATTATTCCAGTATTAGCTGGAGCATATGCAGTATGGTTATATTTAGTATTTACTTTAGATGTTGCGACTAGAGCAATCAAGTTAATATTCTATAGATTAATTGCTCCAATTCCAGTAATGATGCGAATTACCAAGCCGGTAGGTGGAGCATTTACTAAATGGATAAATGATGTTATTAAGACTTATATATCATTATTTATTAGATTAATAATTATTAACTTCTCACTCTTTACAATAAATCTAATTGTATCATTAGATTTGAGTGAATTATTTCCAAGTTCTAACTCTGCAACTGGATTAGCCGTTCTACTTGCTAAAGTAGCAGTTTTACTTGGAATCTTACAATTTGCTAAAGATGCACCAAAAATGGTTGAAGAATTATTCGGCGGTGAACACATTGATACAAGCGTAGCAGGTATGAAAAATAGACTTAACGAAAATGAATATGCTAAAAGAGCTGCAGTTGCTGGTGGAGCTTTAGGCTTAGGTGGCGCTAGAGCAGGTTGGAATGCAATTCAAGGCAGATTTAATAAAAATTCAAAACAATATGCTGAAAGACAAAAAAGAAAACAAGAAAGAAATGCTTATAATGATAGAAGAAGACAATATCGTGAAGGGTTAAGCAGTGCTGGAAGAGTTGCAGATAGTGTGGCACACGGAGTTAGCACAGCTTTTGGTGCCGTTGGAGCAGCTGGAAGAGCAGCGGCCAGAACAGTAGGCACTGCTGGAAGAGGACTAGCTGCTGGCAATGTTGATATTAATGAAATAGGAAATGCAATTGCTGGTCAAGATGCAGCAAATAAAAAAAGATATACAGAACAAGATCAAAGAAGAGCACAAAGAAGAAACCGTGCTATTAAAAACAAATTTAATACCGGTTCATATTTCTTTCCATCTGTTCAAGGAGCAGTTGGAAATCTAATTGATAGTATTCCAGATGTCGAAGTTGGTGAAGGCAATGTTGTTAGCGAAGGACAACAAACTAAAAAAGATGTAGGTGGATGGTTAACAGGAATGGTTAATAAAGCATTAGGAACAACCAGTTCAGCTGCTGCATCAGCTGATAAAGCCGTTATATCAGCCGCAAGTGAAAATATTTCAAGAATCACAGAATTACCATCAATGAAAGGTAAGGACGCTGAATTAAATGTTGAAAAAGATTCAAGAAGAAATGCAATTATAAGTAATGCACAGGAAGCAAAACTTGCAGAAAGAACTAGTTATGGTGCTAAAGTTGATGAGTTAGATGCATCAATTGCACAGCAAAAAAGTGCAGCTGTTTCTACTATGTCATCAAAGTATAGTCAATTAGTAATGGATGATGCAACACGTGCTACTCATGAAATAGATAAATCTAATTTATCTGATGAAGAAAAAACAAAAGCTAAGCAAAAAATTCAAGTACAAATGCAAAGTCAACTTGATGCTCTAAGTTCTAATGACTTACAAGCTGTAACTCAAGTCATTAAAGAACATCAAACAGCTGTAGTTGCCAACATTACTAACGATACAAGTTTATCTGATGCAGAAAAGCAAAGAAGAATTGAAGTTGTAACTAATGCTTCAAATACTAATATAGAAACAATAACCAAACAATATGAACAAATTGCTCAAAGCGAAGCTACTCAAAAAGCAGCTCTTAAAACTGAATATCAAAGTGCAGTTGCTAAGATAAGTGCAACCGAAAACAAAGAATTGAATGCAATTGATGATGATATCAAGAAGAAAAAAACTGCTGCTAAAGTTGAAGCATTGAAAAAAGATGCTGATGTTCTAAAAATAGCTGCTAATGTTGAAACAGAACAAAGTTTTATGGATAGTATTAACAAGATGAGTAGAGAATCCCAAAATGCTATCTATAGTAAAAAAATGGCTAAAGCATTAGGATTGCCAGAAGATGCAAATCCTGAAAATATTCAAAGAGAAATAAGAAGAACATTTTCTGATTTAAGAACAGGCAATATTAGTGACCAAACTGTTTCAGCAATCGAACAATTAAAGAAATCATTAGAAACCGCAAAAAGAATTTCTGATTTAGCAACAGTAAATTCAGGTAAAAAAGAAAACGGTGGTGACAAGAAATAATGACAAATGAAGCACAATTTTGTGAAGATTACACAGTTAGATTTATTCTAATGTATAACATAATTGATAAAGACGAATTAGAAGATATAGAAACTACCAAAGCTATGAAGGAAGATAGTATTTATCAAATGATGCTTACACCGGAAAAAGAAAAACCTATGTTAGAAGAAGCAGAAAAGGAATATGAAGAATCTATAGGTAAATTACTTGATGAAATCAGACGTAATTATCCTGGTGTTATCAATCAAACAATAATGCAATTAAATGGATTATTAATTCAAAATCCTCAAGTAGCCGCTAAGTTAGGCTTGAGAGTACCACAAAGTATTTCTCAAGGCCTACCTAGCTTAGATTATTATAATAATTATAAAAAATGTTTCGATAACCTTCAAAAATTAGAAATATTAGGAATGAAATAAAAAGGAGGAATAAAAAGTGAATGAATATTTAATTCCCGCAAACTCCAAAAAGTCAATGTTGATTTTAGGAATGTTTAATAAAGGGGATTTAATTATCTTTGGGGCTGGATTAGGAGCTACTATATTAATGATGCTTACTATGTCTGCTAATTCATTAAAACAGATATTATTTACATTATCACCTGCGTTAATATGTTCTTTCTTAGTTGTGCCAATTCCTAATCAACATAATATAAGAACATTAATACAGAATATATATTTATATTTTACAGGCCGAAGAACTTACTATTGGAAAGGTTGGTGTGGTGGTTATGGCGAAGACGACACAAAGTAAATATACTGAGGATTGGGTTCCTATTAAGTCAATCCAAAATGGAATGATTCAACTTAATAATAATTACTATGTAACTGGTATTAAAGTTGAACCTAAAAATATTTTTATCTTAGATTATCAAACTCAGAATAATATCATATTTAATTTTAGAAATTTTTATAATACAATTGATTATGAATTCTGGCTAATAGTAGCAGATAGACCTGTTGATATTAAATTATACATGTCTCAACTTCAATTACAATATGATAATGCTCAAAATCAAGCAATTAGAAAGCTTATTAGTCAAGATATTAGTAAAGCTGAAGATTTTGCTGGTACAGCAATGAATGTTGTTGATACAGAGTATTACATCTTATTTAGAGATAAAAAATTAGAGATAGTTCAAAAGAGAATTCAAAACCTTATTGGAAATTTAGCTCAAATTGGATTAAATTCAAGCCAAACAAGTGATGATGATTTAAAATTCTTGCTTCAAAATTTCTTAAATGGAGGAGCAAAGAATGAATATGGGACGGTGATGACTGATGTCTAATGTATTTAAAAGTGAAATAGCTCCTAAGGGCATGAATTTTAATATAAATGATTTTATGATTAGTGATAAATATGCTACTATCTTAACAATCATTAGTTATCCTAAAATGATAGGACCAGGTTTCTTAGCATCAGTTACTAATTTACCTGGCATTAAAGTTGTAGTTAAACATATTCCAATTAACTTCTCAGAAATGAGTAAGATGATAAACAAAGAAATTGTTGATTTAAAGCAAAGATATCAAAAAGAAAATGATCGTACTCTTCAAGAAAGATATCGTCAAGATTATGAATCATTAGAATCTTTTGTTCAAATGCTTGCTGCAACTCAATCAAAAATTTTTGATTTTCAAATGCATATTATGATTACTGCTGATTCAAAAGAAGAATTAGAGAATAAAAAAATTCAAATTAGAAACTACTTAGATGCAATGGGCATGCGTGGTATTCCAATGATGTTTGAACAAGAAAAAGTTCTTAAATCAATGTTACCAATCTTCCCAAAACAAGATATCGAAGATCGTGTTGGTATTCCAATTCCAAGTCCTACTATTGCAGCAATGTATCCATTTGTCTTTGATAGTATTAAAGATCCAGGATCTGCTACTTTATTAGGTGTAGATTTCTCTGGTGGAGTTATCTTATTTAACCAATTCTTATATCAAATCAAAAAAGAGTTTAATAGAAATAATGCAAATATCATTATCTTAGGTACATCAGGTTCAGGTAAAAGTACCGCAGCTAAATTATTATTAAGAACTCATATTCGTAATAATTGTAAAATAATTGCTATTGACCCTGAAGGTGAACTTGAAGATATGACAAGAAACTATGGTGGTGACTTTATCGATTTAGGTAAAGGTGGCCAATATGGTTTAATCAATCCATTAGAAGTTATCTTTGATGCTGATGAAGAAGAATTAAAAGAAGGTTTAGGTCATTCAGTATTAACTAGAACTCTTCAATCATTAAAAGCATTTATGAAATATTATTATCCTTCAATAGAAGATGATGTATTACAAATGTTTAGTGAAATATGTCAAGAAACATATAAGAGATTTAATATAGATTTTAATACTGACTTTAGTTCATTTACCTCAGCTGATTATCCAACATTTGATGATGTTTACTCAACAATTAAAGGTAAATTATTATCAATGCCAGAAGCAACTAGAGAAAAAGATGTAATGGAACGTTTAGAATTACGTGTAAGACCATTTACAAACGAATTAAGATTCTATTTTAATGGTCATACAACGCTACAAATGAATAGTAATTTCATTGTATTTAATATTAGAGAACTTATGAATAGTGATGAAAATATTCGTAATGCTTTATTCTTTAATGTTTTAAAATATGCATGGGGCTTATGTTTAGATAAAAGTATTAATACCGTAATGTATGTTGATGAAGCCCATGTCTTATTATCATCAAGAAATGAACTAGGTGCTGAATTCTTAGCTCAAGTTCAAAGACGTAGTCGTAAATATAACACTGGAACAATTATTATTACTCAACAACCAACTGACTTTGCTGCAGAAAATGTGTTTGTTCATGGTAAAGCAATTTTCGATAACGCTTCTTATTATCTAGTAATGGGATTAAGAAAACAAGCTGTTGAAGATTTAGCCAGATTAATCGACTTAAATGATAATGAAAAAGAAAGTATTAAAACGTACAGTCAAGGAGAAGCCTTATTCGTATGTGGAAATAGACGTATGAGAATTAATGTTGTTCTTACTCAAGATGAGTTAGATTCATTTGGTTCGGGTGGCGGCCTATAGTATAAAAGGTGGTGTATCTATTTATGACAACTGATACTAATAAAATAAATAGGATATTCAAAAAAATGATATTAACTATATCAATTTTTTTGATATCCTTTTTTGCACTTACTCCTGTAAAAGCAGCCGCTTTTAAATACTCAGAATTTGATTGGGATAAATTTGCTGAAAAAAATAAGAATTATTGGTTATCTACTTGTGAGACTACTGATAATGTTACAAAGTGCGAAGATATGATTTTAAGCCAGCAGAAGAAGTTTTATACTAAACTTTATAAGTTATTAGGTAAATATGAAAAAAAAGGCGTAGTAGGCTTAAATGACAATGTAATCCTTGCAACAATATTCTTTGAAATACCATTAGGATACGTTGTTGATGATGATGGAAAAAATAAAGATGATTATGCTAAAATAACCAATAGTTCAGCATCATCTTATAATAATGATAATGAAAATATTGACGAATACGATGTTACAACCGATGATTCTGAAGCACTATCACGTGGAACGGATACCTTAAAACTATTAATTAAAAGTATGGTAGGTTATCGTGCATCATGTTATGGTATTAGTGATAAAGAATCAACTGTAACATCTGCTGGCACAACTGAAAATGTTTGTCCTAGTGGTAGTGAAGAAACATCTTCTGGGCAATGTCGTACCTTATTAAGTACTGGAGACCGACATTTAGGATTCTGGGAAAAAGCCTTAGAACATTTGCCAAGTTTCTTTGGTTTAACTAGTGATAGAGCATCAAAATGTGCCTCTGAAGCTGCAAAACAAAATTATGGTAGTTATGATTATGTTGTATCAGATGCTTTAGAAAAAGCAGAAGATAAATATTGGGATTTCTTAACTAATAGTAATTACCTAGATGGCATTGAACATTTGAAATATCGTTTTGAAAATAAATTGAAGAAAACCAAAAAAGACAGTCTGACTGAAGAAGAAAAAATTGAAGTAAGAACTCAAATTGTTAAAGAAATGAAAGAATTAGTTAAAATATATGAAAGTTCAGATAGTATGTATAACGCCAACTATGAAGAAGTAACTGAATATAACTATTTTTTTCCAATAGGTAGTGTCGAAACCGAAGAAATTGACGGTCATATATATGCTAAAAAAGATCCAAAATCTGTAACTATTATTTCTAAATTTGGTGAAATCAGATCTACTGATGGCAGTAAAACTAAAAAGAATTTTGGTATTGATATTGGTGAATTAGGCAATTCTGGAGAAACTTATGTTATTGCTGTAGAACGTGGTACAGTTTCTTCTATAAAAAGTGAATGTAAAGAAAATGGAGAAGATTCTAAAAAATGTAACAGTGGTTATGGTAATACCGTAATGATTAAACATACTGATGGAAACACAACAGTTTATTCATTCTTATCTCCTGATTCAATTTTAGTTGAAGAAGGTGATGTTGTAGAACAAGGACAAGTAATCGCTAAAGCTGGTAAAACCGGTGATACTGACACTGTTTCCTTGCATTTTGAAATTAGAACTGGAACTAGTGCTTCTACAGCCGTTGATCCACTAGATTACTTGGATTTATCCAACCCAAGACCAACAGCTAGTACCAAAATAGCCGCCTTTTTAGAAAAATTTGAAGGAACCGGACCAATGAGAGGGGACAATTATGTAGTATATTGTTATTCAGGTGATATTCCCACCGTTGGTCATGGTATCACTCTTCAATATAATGTTGAAGCCTTAGCTCAATTTGGAATTACCGTTTCCTCACCATATACACAGTACTGTGGAAAAGAATTTCCTAAAGCTGCAGTTGATAAGGTATTCGGTGTTGTTTTAAAAAGATTCCAAGATAATGTTCGAAACAGTCTTGCAAAAAACAGTATTTCCAATTTAGCTAATCATCAAATAGATGCTTTAACTAGTTTAATGTATAATACCGGAAATTTAGATGGTTTCCCAAATGCTTATAGATCTTATGGAAGCACTGAAAGTTTATGCACAAGTTATTGGAATGATCATTATGTGATGAAAGGTAGTCAATTTGAAAAAGGTTTAAGAAGAAGAAGAAAAGCTGAATGTCAGCTGTTTGTAAACGCTGATTATGGATTAGAAGGGTAATAATTATGGGCTTAAAAAAAGATAAATACGATAGTAAAGATACTAGTTTAAAACAATTATTAATAATTCTAGCAGTAATTCTTTTAGTTTTAGGTATTATAAGTATTGTTAAAAAATCTAAAAATTATGCTACCAATACTGAAACAGAAATAAAATTAGAAACTGTAAAAGATTATTCAACATTCTTTACAGTTGAAAATTGTATAAATAAATATATAAATGCTTTATCTAACTCTAATGGTGAAGATGCATTTAATTTATTAACAAATGAATATAAAAACTTAAAAAGTATTAATAAAGATAATGTTGATGAAAAATTAGATTATTTAGATGGTAACTACGTTTACGAAGCTCGTAACATCTTTGAAAAAAATATCGATAATAATATAAAAGAATATTATATTTATGGTTTATTAAAAGAAGATGTTTTAGGTGGATATGATACTGGTAAAGATTCATATTATCAAGTTATCATCGAAGATGAATCATATACATTTACACTAAGACCTTACACTATAGAAGAATATAGAAAGGCGATTCAATGAAAATAATAGATTATATTAAAGAACATAAAAGTTTAATTATAATTATTACCATTTTACTAGTCGGTTTAATTTTAATTGGCGTATTAATTTTTAATGGTAATGAAGATCAAAATTACAACCGTAAATATGATGAATCAAAAACAAAATATAAAATTAATGAAGTAGTTCCTATATATGTTAATCAAGAACAAATGGCTAAAAAATATTTATCTGAATATGTTAATTTAATTGTTTTTGATGAAGAAAAAGCTTTTGAATTATTAGATGAAAGCTTTAGTCAAAGATACTTTAGTGGTGACTTTGATGCCTTTTCAAAATATATTAATTCCTTAAAAACCAAACAATTTGTTCAAGCTAAAGTTACTGGTTATGACATCAGAAAAATTGAAGGCAAAACTTATTACTATGTAAAAGAT
>ULTU01077703.1_pt1 | contig 14113 bp, 11 predicted proteins | sample 1957861 | NCBI WGS metagenome assembly ULTU01 (sample SAMEA4835742, study PRJEB28245) | human gut metagenome | biome: gut microbiome; material: fecal sample | place: Denmark | collected 2008
CGTCCTGCATGAGGTCGTAAGTTTCCACGAGTTCGCGCAGATGAGTCTGCACGGGCGTCAGTAAGTCGCGATATCCTTTGAACGCCGCTATGAGAGAATTGAATTCTTCTTTATTATCCATTATTTTTCGCCTCTCTTTTCTTAAAAAGTTTTTCTATATCGTTTTCATTCTCGTTCAGTTGAGCAAGGTCGTCGTTAAGCAATCCGTCTATCGCCTCCCGTACCCCTTCGTCCGCAGTGACGAGAGGAAGAACGGCCAAAATATCGATATCGAATTTTTCCTTTCCCGCCTTCACGCCTTCGTCAAGCAACTCTATCAGCCCCGACCTGTTTGCCGCTACAAACTGTCGCCGTGCGTCTTCGGTCAGACCGATTTTCCACAATTCCAATCCCGCTTGTGTATAGTTGCCCGTCTTTACGAACTTTTCGTAAACGTCTACCCTTCTCGTTTGTTCGTCGCGTTCGTACCCGTCCGCTATTTTTTTTGCGGCAAAGCGCGCGTTGTCGTACTGTCCCAACCCCAAAAACTGGTTGACGCGCTCTTTCATTTCTATATCGTCTACGGCGAGTCGGGTGGAAATTTCCGACAGCCTGTCTACCGCTTCCGCCGAAGAAAGCGTTTCGAATTCTTTGCGGAAAAAGTCTTCAAACTGCGACGGCGGATTGCTCTCCGCTACGTAAAGATATTGCCTTGCTCGGGTAGCGCCGACGTAAAACAAATTAAAATAATACCTGTAAACCGAATTTTCGTCCGCCGTCTTTCTGTTTACCTGACGGCGTTTAAGAGTATCCCATTTGTCGGCGTTGTCCGAAAGAATGTCGGTTAAAACCACGGCGTTTCGTTCCAGACCTTTTATTTCCGACACGGTGAGAACTTCCTGTCGCGGTAAAATCTTTTTTACTTCTTCTTTCTTTTTGGCGTTGGATACGATAGAAGTCAGGTTGTCGAAATTTTCTTTCGCCACTCTCGCCGCAAAGTCGTCGCCCTTGACGAATACCGTCTGCGTGGGAATATCCGCTTCTACGCTTTTGCCCTTTAAAACGAAACTGTGTACCCCGAACGTTTTTACGTTGACGTCGTTAAGCGCCTCTACTACCTCTTCTATCCGCTTGGTGTTGCGATAGTTGTTAACAAGCTGAGTAACGGCGGTAACGTCCTTTTTAAACATTATCCTCTTCAACGAAGCAAAACTGAAAAAAGAGGGGTTTATCATCTGCAGACCGTCGCCGACGCAAAACATCTTTACCGATATCGCTTTTAAAAAAACGAGATTGATTTCCGTAAAGTCCTGGACCTCGTCGATGACGGCAAGGGAATACACGGGGAGATTTTTCAGTTGCATCATCTCCCTGCAAATAAAGTTATTGTCAGTTTTTCCGTTTTTTTCCAGATACCGCCCGTAATCCGCCGCTACGGCGTAAATCGTCTCGATCTCGGGAACGGTAAAACTTTCTTTTCGACTGTCCCTGTATTGTTCGAAAGACAGACAAGGATTTCCGTCGGCACTGCCGTAAATCAGCCCGAAAATTTCTTTAAAAACAACCTCAAGAGAAAGTTGTTTTATCTTTTCCAGATTGCCAGCAAGACTGTAATTTTTTATGTTTTCCGCGTATTCCGAAACGAAATACCCTTCGTCGGCAATATTCGCCTTCTTACCGGTAACCTGTTTGTATATATCCTCCAACAGGCAGTAATCCACGTTGTTGTCCAAAAACGCGACGATACGCGTCAGTTTGTCTGTTATACGTTCCGGAGTTTCTTCACTCAGCCAGATTCCCAGCTTGTTTTCCACCGCTTTTTTATAATCGTCGTCTCCGAACTCCGTTTTTCCGTCGCGGAATTCGCTTATAAGGCGGCTGACCGCGTCACGGAAGGCGGTAACTTTGTTTTTGGTGTCGATTATCAATCCGCGCGAATAAGTAGCGTACAACACTTTTCCGCCGTACTCCCGACAGGCGCAGTAAATGATTTTATCTATGCAAACGTTGGTTTTACCGCTACCCGCCACGCCCTGAACGAGCATATTGCCTTCTTCGTTGGTGACGATTTTCAGTTGGTCTTCGCTCAGCAACGGAAAATTTACGCCGCCTTCGCCCAAAACAGAATAAACCTTATTGAACTCGTTGTCGTCGGTATTAAAATCGCCGTCACACACGACAACCGAAAAAGTAGGATGCTTTCGGATAAACTCGGTAAACCGTGCGTCCTTTCTAGCCGCCGCCTCCCCCTCGTATCCGAAAAAGACGAAATCTTCGTCGGCTATCATTCCGTTTGTCTTTATTTGCGCGCCTACCTTAAAAAACAGTTTGTGCGCTCCGTCGGTAGTTGTTGCGACAAAACTCTTTACCCGTCCGGCTTTTCCGAAAAAAAATTCGGGATTTTTTGCACGAATAAACCCTTCGGCAACTTTTGCTAAAAAGTTGTCGATACCGCCTAGCGTGCGCGTCTCTTTAACAAAACGCTCGGTCTTGAATATTTTACTTTTCCCCGACAGCACCGTTCTGGTGACGTCAACAAAAACCGATATCTGCATAAAAACCCGTGTAAATCGTCGTTTCTAATAAATCATTGAGTAATTTTGTGCGTTTCCACGTATCCGTTCGCCTTGATTTGTTGTTTGCGAAGTTCCTCCGTCCGCTGCGCAACTTCTTTTTCGTTGCGTTCGGCAAGTTTTTTCTCCAACATGGTAAAGGCTCGCTCTTTGTTGAACAATTGCGAACGCTCCTCCTGACAACTGACCGCTATACCCGTAGGCAGGTGCGTTATTCTCACCGCGCTGGCCACTTTGTTTACGTTCTGACCGCCGGCGCCTGAAGAATGATAAATATCTATGCGTAAATCTTTTTCGCTCCAGGTTACCTTTTTAACTTCCGTTTTAGGCAAAACGATTACGAGAACTTCGCACGAATTTTGCTTTCCGTCGTCGGTAAAAACGAATTTGTGCCTTCCGCCCTGACTCTTAAACGCTCCGTAACCGCCTTCGCCTACCGTCAATACGTTTTTGTCAACCGAAATTCCGCAACGGATACTTTCCGCAAGGTCTATATACGTCTCCTTTAATATCGCAACACCCCTCGCGTCGCCCGACAATTCTATCGTGCACCCGTTAAGGTCGATTTCTCCTCCGTCGGCAAGAAGTTTTTTGATTTCCTCGCAGACGGGTATTATTTTTTCGTTGATTTCTGCCAATTCCGCCTCGTAAAACTTGCGGTCTTTGCCGTTGTTTTTCAATTCTTCAAGACAAAAATCCCCGTCTTCAACCAGTTTTAACAATCTTTGCCGCGCCCCGTGTATCGGTTTTAACGTCGTTTGCTCCTGCACCAGAAAACGCATATACTTGGCGTCGGCTAAAATTTCGGGATAGGACAACAGTCTCGACAATTGGTCGTACTTTTCGTCGAGAACCCGTGTTTCTTCTAACAGACTTTTTACTTCTTCCGTCGGCATAATCTACCCCTCATGCTTTTTTATTGTATCACATGCGTAATAAAATGTCAATACTCTTTCCGTACCGATTAGGGTTGACAATATTTGCGTTTTGTTATACAATTGTCGCGAGGTAATAAGCATGCAAAATCGACGAACCGACAACAAATACGACCGCCCGTGTCGCGGTAAAAAAGACGGAATGAATTCCGCCTTCGGCTCGGGGCACTTTTTTAAAAAGCAATTCGGTCAGAACTTTCTGTCCGACGACGCACTGTTGGCGGATATCGTTGCCGACGCGGACCTTTCTCCGGACGACGCCGTTCTCGAAATAGGCCCCGGCACAGGCGCGCTCACCCGTCACCTCGCAAAAGCGGCTAAAAAGGTCGTCGCTTACGAAATCGATACCGACCTTAAACGACTGCTGTCGCAAAACCTTGCCGACTGTCCCAACACAGAGGTGGTTTTCAAGGATTTTATGCGCGCAACCGACGAAGAAATCACCGAAAAACTCGGTAACGACTACGCAGTGGTCGCTAATCTGCCCTACTATATCACCGCGCCCGTGATAACGCTTTTTATCGAAAAGGTTCAACGCGGCGCACGGATAAAAAGTTTAACCCTTACTTTGCAAAAAGAAGTTGCGGACAGGCTTGTCGCAAAAGAAGGCACGGCTGATTACGGCGCAATCACCGTGGCACTTGCTTCCGTGGCGGAATCCACGTTAACGCGCACCGTTGACAGAAGTTTGTTCTACCCCGTCCCCAACGTGGACAGCGCGGTCGTAACTATCCGCTTTAAAGGCAACCGCCTGAACGTGACCGATTATTCCTCGTTCCGCGAAATCACACGTTGCGCCTTTGCTCAACGGCGTAAAACCCTGTCCAACAACGTCATTTCCTACTTTAAAACGGACAGGACTACGGCGGAAAACTGGCTGTCCGAAAACGGAATAGACGGATCGGTAAGGGGCGAAACCCTTTCCCCTCAACAGTTTGCAACGCTGGCAAATAATCTCTGTAAATTAAAACGGAATTAAACCGAAACCAAAAAAACCACCCGACGGGGTGATTTTTTTCTTTTTATTCTGCTTACATATCGTCTTACCATTTTATCGGCTCTACGCCGTGACTGATAAGAAATTCGTTGGTACGGCTGAAATGCTTGCAACCGAAAAAACCGTTGTACGCCGACAAAGGGCTCGGATGAGCCGCCGTCAAGGTCATATGCCCGGGATTGTTAAGCAACGTCCGTTTGTTTTTGGCGTTTGCGCCCCAAAGCAAAAATACGATGGGCTGCTTCAACCCGTCAAGATATTCTATCACGCGGTCGGTAAACGTTTCCCACCCTTTGTTTTTGTGACTGTTGCTCAGTCCGGCAACAACCGTCAAAACGGCGTTGAGAAGTAATACCCCCTGCTTTGCCCACGGGGTGAGATCGCCGTCTGCGATAATGCTGGGCGCACCCGTGTCGCTCAATATTTCTTTTTTTATGTTTTCAAGACTGGGCGGCGCCTGAATGCCTTGCGGAACGGAAAAACTCATTCCCATTGCCTGATGCGGATTAATATAAGGATCCTGTCCGAGAATAACCACCTTTACTTCGGACGGCGACGTCCTATCGAACGCATTGAGAATAAGCCGTTTTGGCGGATAAACCGTTTTAGACGCATATTCCCGCTCCAAAAAAGCTTTTAACTCTACGAAATACGGTTTATTGAACTCGTCGAGGAAAAGCTCTTCCCAACCGTTGTAGTCGCGCATTGTTTTTCTCCTGTTCTTTCTTTTTCAGCCCACGCAACGTTATTCCATCAAAGTCTGCGTTCTTATCGACAAATCGTACAAGCGTTTATACAAGCCGTTGCGTTCGATAAGCTCGTCGTGCGTGCCCGATTCTTTTATCCCGTCCTCGGTCAAAACGACGATTCTTGTTGCGTTGCGGATAGTAGACAGGCGGTGTGCGATAACGATAGCAGTACGCCCTTCGATGAGTTTGTCGAGGGATTGCTGAACTATAAGTTCGCTTTCGTTATCGAGATTACTGGTCGCCTCGTCAAGAATAATAAAAGGCGGATTTTTTAAAAATACGCGCGCAATGCAGATGCGTTGTTTTTGTCCGCCGCTGAGTTTGACTCCTCGTTCGCCGACGTAACTGTCGTATCCGTCGGGCAATTCGTTAATAAACTCGTCCGCACCCGCTCGCTTTGCCGCTTCGATGATTTCTTCTCTCGTTGCGTCGGGTTTGCCGTAGGCTATGTTTTCCGCCACCGTCCCCCAGAACAGGTAAACGTCCTGAAAAACGATACCTATATTTTGCCTGAGAGAATGTAACCTGATTTTTCTCACGTCTACCCCGTCCACCTTGATGCTGCCTTCCGTAACGTCGTAAAAACGAGGTATAAGGTTGGCGATAGTCGTTTTTCCTCCGCCGCTCGGACCCACGAGCGCGACGAGCTCGCCGCTGTTGACGTGAAAGTTCAGGTGGTTTAAAACGTTACGGTTGCCTTGCTTATATGCAAAGGTTACGTCGTCGAACACGACGTCTCCCTTAATGGTGCCTATATCCACGGCGTCGGGAGCGTCTTCGATTTCTACCGGGGTATCGAGAATCTGTTGATAACGCGCGAAAGCCGTCATTCCTTTTTCAAACTGTTCCGAATAGTCGGCAAAACCTATCAATATACCCATCAGGCTGGTGGCGTACAACATGTATGCGACAAAAAGCCCTGCTTCGATTTTAAATACTCCCGCCAGAATAACGATAGCGAGGTACATTATCGCGTCCATTACTTTAAGCGAAGAATAAAACTGTCCCATATAGTGATAAGTCTTAGACTTGCTTTTAATAAACGCCTTATTTCCCTTTTCAAACTTCTCTTCTTCCAGTTCTTCGTTGGCAAAAGCCTTTACGACTCGTATTCCGCTCAGGGTATCTTCGACCTGGGCGTTAATTTCGCTCATATTTTTGCGGTTTTCATGATAATTTTCGTCCCACTTGTTATTGAACGCGATTGTCAGCCACACCATAAAAGGAATGAGAACGAAAATACACAAGGTCATCCATGGTTGCTGTCTGAAGAGGATTATAAACATTCCGATAATCTGCACTCCGCTGACCAACAACGTTTCGGGACAGTGGTGCGAAAACTCGGTAATATCGAACAAGTCGGTCGTAATCCTGCTCATGAGGCTGCCCGTCTTGTTGTCGTCGAAAAACGAATGAGGAAGTCTTTGAAAATGGCGGAACATATTACGCCGAAGATCGCTCTCGATTTTCACGCCCATGATATGTCCGTACTTGTTGATAAAAAACTTGCACGTTGCGCTGATGATTTTTTCGATAAACAACGTGATTGCAAAAACCAATACTATACTCAACACCACATGCCCTTCGGCAATGGCGGAATTGGTTATTTTTTGCGCGTAAACCGGCAAAATCAAATCGCACGCCGTGGCAATCATGGCGCACAGCATGTCAAAAATCAGCAAACCTGCGTAGGGCTTGTAGTAAGGCAAAAATTTGCCGAAGTATTTCCAACTGTTCTTCTTTTGCTTCCTTTCTTTTTTTGTCTTCATTTTTCCCTTTTAATTTGTCTTTGTCGTTACTGCCGTCGGTTTAATTTATTCGTCGTTAGTCTTTTCTAACCCTGACGACGCTTGTTTTTGTTCCTCCACAAATTTATCCGCTTTGTTCGCAACGTACTTGCTGACGGTCGTTTCGGTTTTTTCCGGTTGATTGACGACAATCTGAGAGTAAGGAATCACGATATCGTTTTTGTCGAACAACAGCTTAAACTGCCTGTTCATATCGCGCTGAACCTGATAAATATCTTCTTCTTTGCAATTGGCGAGAAACATAAGATTAACTGAAGACGCTCCCAACTCGGTCACGCCCTTATAGTACGGACCATCGACGATTCCCGGGATTTTTTCTCTTATCTTGTCGAGGTTGTCCGAAATAACCTTTTCTACCCGTTCCAGCGACTCGTCGTAACTTATACTCATCACGCACTTGGCAACCGAGAGTTCCTTGGTCTGGTTAATAACCGTTGCAATGTTGCTGTTATTGATTATTTTAATATTTCCGCCCGCGTCGATGATTTTAGTCGTACGGATTCCGATTTCGTCTACCGTTCCGCGCCAGCCGTCTATAACCACTATGTCGCCAACCTGGTAAGAACCTTCAAATACGATGAACATTCCGGCAATTATGTCGGCGATAAGACTTTGTGCGCCGAGGCCTATAACCAAGCCTAAAATTCCCGCGCTGGCGAGCAAGGCCGTCGTATTAACTCCCCATGCGCTGAGAACGAACAGCAGCGCTACTATAGCAACGAGATATTTCAGGAAGCTCGTGAGCAATTTGTGTATCGTCAACATTCGGTTGCTCTTGCGGAAACTTTTTTTCATTACCCATGCAATCAGGTGATACGCAAAAAAACTCAGAACCACAATCTGGAACGTTTTTAACAAATGCGATAGCATACGAATCAGACCCGCCAAGGTTGAGTTGGTAACGTTGCCCTCCTCTATCCACTTTTCAAACAGGCTTTCTTCGCCGAATAAATAATCCGCAAAGACGAACGTCGCTACTATTGCCAACAGCAACAGTACAAATACGATGATTTTTAATGCCGCTGTTTTCTTTTCCTTTTTGCTTTTTGCAGTTGTTCTAACCATTTTTTATACCTCTTTTCTTTTGATTTTAAATTCAATATGCGACAATTCCGTCATCATTCAACTGTGCCACTTCCATCACCATGACTTTGTCGCGATAAACCTCGCCTTCCCAGCCGTCGGCAGTACGTACGGCAAGAACAAGAGTAATTTGCCCGTACTCGTCGACAACCGTTTCCGTCGGTACGTCGCAAAAGGCAAGGCAATCCGCACCCAGGTCTTCGCTCCCGGTGTCGACGGAACATATAACTTTAAGTCCGTTTTCGTCTTCGAACCAAACGACGTACCCCTGCACCGCCTCTACGTCTTCTACGTAAAAATATGCGTTCAGAACGTTCCCCGAGACGTCTTCGTATATCATCGCCTCAATTCCGACCTCTCCGACGTCCGGAGCCCTCGGCAAAGTCAACGTCTCACGGCAAATCTCACCCGTCCACCCCTCTTTGGTGGTAGCGGAAAGAACGAAACTCAGACCGTCCAAAACTGTACCGTCGGGCAAATCCGCCGTGGCGGTATAACCGTTTTCAAGTTGGTTTTCATCGATACTGCAAGGCGTTTTCGTCTCGCTTCCGTCCTCAATAAAAACCTCGAACCCTTTCAGTTCTTCTTCCGGATCGTTAATAACGAAATCCACCGACAGCGTTTTGTCATAGCAAAAACTCGTTACTTCTACCCCATCCACGGTGCTTGCGGGAGCGGACGGCTTTGGCGCGCTCACCGCTACGGTAACGGCGAACAGACTCGCCACCAACGCCATGTTAAAAGCGACTTGTTTGATTTTGCCTTTCGTATTCGCTTCGCCGTCGGGAAATTCCGTTATATTCTGCGATACGGCTACAATACTGTCGTTTTCCACCACGCAGTCGTTAACGCTCGGCTTATCGTTTTCCAAAACGATATCGTTATATTCGTCCTGCATTCTTTACCCCCTTTGGCGTTGTCGCTCCGTACTCAGGCGAAGAGTCGCCGTTTTCTTTTTTTATATTTTATACGTTAACTATTATCATACTTGTTTTTTCGCCAAAAGTCAACAATATTCATTATTTTTAACGATTTAAACCCCGTTGTAAAAAAACAACCGTAAGGGACTTGCCCCTTACGGTTATCCGATATTTTTACTCCTGCGTTATCATCGACTTGACCTTCATCATACGGGCGACGTTGCTTCGTTCGTTTTCGTCCAGTTTGATGGAGATATATTTGATGGTTTCTTCCAGTTGCGGAATCATAACGTATTCGAGCGCGTTTACGCGACGCTTATTTTTTTCTATTTCGCTTGCCAACATCCGGCAGGTCTTTTCGATTTCTGCCAGCGCAAGCAGTTTCTCCACTACGCCGTTAACCGCCTTGATGCTGTAATCCGCTTCGCTCGTCATATCCGAAAAAGCGTAAGGATAATCGTGCTTACCCTTGCTAACGGATACTGCGAGTTTAGGAACTTCCACCCCCATCACGCTGCTCCAACCCGTGTCCACACTGAGCGTGGTGGACGGGGTGCTGAAAGCCGACAACAGTTTTTCCTTTTCCGTCGTTCCGCCCGCCAACGCAAAGTTTTTGAACACGGCGGAAACCTGCTCCTCCACTTCCTGGCGGAGGCGCTTGTTTTCTCTCAGCTTGACGGAAAAAACCCTTATCATTTCGTCCGACTTATCTTTTAGCAATTTGTGTCCGCGCGTCGCTGTCTTTAAACGGGCTTTCAGCCGCTTCAACTCCATACGCGTGGGATTGACGTTTAATCTTGCCATATTTTTTTACTCGCTTTTCGTATCGTAATACTGTTGCAAATAAGTTTCTTTAATACGTTTCAATTCTGCCCTGGGCAACATTCTGAGAAGTTCCCAACCGATATTCAACGTTTCTTCTATCGTGCGGTTGGTCTCAAAACCTTGTGAAATATAGCGTCTTTCAAATTCCGCCGCAAACTTTGCAAAAATCTTATCGACGTGAGACAGTGCCGCGTCGCCTAAAATGGCTGCGAGTTCTTTGGCCTCCTTACCGCGTGCGTATGCGGCAAAAAGTTGGTTCATCGTGTCGGCATGATCTTCTCTCGTCTTGTTTTTACCTATACCCTTGTCTTTAAGACGGCTCAGAGAAGGCAAAACGTCGATGGGCGGGTTGACGCCTTTTTTATAAAGTTCTCTCGATAAAATAATCTGCCCCTCGGTAATGTAACCCGTAAGGTCGGGAATGGGGTGCGTTTTGTCGTCTTCCGGCATGGTCAGAATAGGAATCTGGGTGATACTGCCCTTCTTGCCCCTGATACGTCCCGCACGCTCATACATCGTCGCAAGGTCGGTGTAAAGGTAACCGGGATAACCGCGTCTGCCGGGAATTTCTTTGCGCGCCGCGGAAACTTCTCTGAGCGCCTCGGCGTAGTTGGTAATATCCGTCAGAATAACGAGAACGTGCATATCGCACTCGAAAGCGAGATATTCCGCACAAGTCAGCGCCATACGGGGTGTCGCTATACGTTCGATTGCGGGGTCGTTTGCGAGGTTTGTAAAAAGAACCGTTCTTTCAATCGCACCCGTGCGACGGAAATCGCTGATAAAGTATTCCGCTTCTTCGAACGTAATACCTATCGCGCCGAAAACGACGGCGAATTTTTCGTCGCTGCCGAGAACTTTTGCCTGTCTCGCTATCTGCGCGGCAAGTTCCGCATGGGGAAGACCGCTCATCGAAAATACCGGGAGTTTCTGACCTCTGACCAGAGTATTGAGTCCGTCTATCGCCGAAACACCCGTCTGAATAAACTGGTTGGGGTAGTCGCGGGCGGCGGGGTTGATGGGTTCGCCGTTGATGTCGAGGCTCTTTTTGGGGATAATGGGCGTGCCGCCGTCACGGGGACGTCCCATACCGTCAAAAACTCTGCCCAACATGTCTTCCGACACCGCAAGTTCAAGCCCTCTGCCGAGGAAACGGGCTTTGGAAGTAGAAATCTTTAAACCCTGACTGCTTTCAAAAAGTTGTACGAGAGCTTTGTCGTTGTTGACTTCCAGCACTTTGCCGTACCTGATTTCGCCGTTGGCCTGGGCGATTTCCACCAATTCGTTATATTTTACGCCTTCGACGCCCTCGACGAGCATAAGCGGTCCGACAACTTCTTTGATTGTTTTATATTCTTTAATCATTGCCTTCCTCCTCGTTTGTCCTGGCGCGGATTTGCGTCGTGATTTCTTTCAATATTTCCTCAAACTCGTCGAGATTGCTCTCTTCGATATATTTCGAACGACCGATTTTTTCTTTGCATGCCAACTCCAAGATTTCGTCCAGGTCGGCGTAATTTTCTACCGCACGTCTCGCCTCGTCGTTAAACGTCCTGATGAGTTTCAACATTTTGTACTGTTTGGTCAGAGACGCATAAGTGTCTATCTCATGAAAAGCGTTCTGGTGCAGATAGTCCTCGCGGATGATTTTCGCCACTTCCATCGTCAACCTGTCGTTGTCGGACAGCGCGTCCATACCGATAAGACGAACGATTTCGTCGAGTTCTGCCTCTTCCTGCAAAATCGTGTTTACGAAAAGTCTCAATTCGTTATAGTCCGGCGCGATGTTTTCGCTGAACCATTCGCTCATGTTGTCTGCGTACAAACTGTAACTCACCATCCAGTCGATAGCGGGGAAGTGACGCTTGTAAGCCAGGCTTGCCGATAAACCCCAGAACACCTTTACTATACGCAAAGTCGCCTGACTGACCGGTTCCGACAGGTCGCCGCCCGGAGGAGAAACCGCACCGATTGCAGTTACGCTGCCGTACTTATCCTCGGTGCCGAGCACCCTGACTATACCCGCGCGTTCGTAATACTCCGCAAGACGGCTGGAAAGGTAAGCAGGATAACCTTCTTCGCCCGGCATTTCTTCGAGACGACCGCTCATTTCGCGGAGAGCCTCTGCCCAGCGGGAAGTCGAGTCCGCCATTATCGCAACGTTGTACCCCATGTCGCGGAAATATTCCGCAATGGTGATACCCGTGTATATACTTGCTTCTCTCGCCGCAACCGGCATGTCCGAAGTGTTGGCGATAAGCACGGTTCTTTTCATCAACGGTTCGCCCGTTTTCGGGTCGATAAGTTCCGGAAATTCGTTTAAAACGTCGGTCATTTCGTTACCGCGTTCGCCGCAACCGACGTAAACGATGATTTCCGCATCCGCCCACTTGGCAAGTTGGTGCTGGACGACGGTTTTACCGCTGCCGAAAGGTCCGGGAACAGCCGCAACGCCGCCGCGCGCAACGGGGAACAACGTATCGATAACGCGTTGTCCCGTAACCATGGGTTCTTTGGGCGGCAATTTTTCTTTATACGGTCTGCCTTTACGCACGGGCCACTTCTGAAGCATACAAACTTCGCGGTCGCCTTCTTCCGTCTCGATAACGGCTATCGTCTGAAGAATATTGAAGTCGCCTTCGTTAATACTCTTTACCTTGCCTTTTACGCCGAACGGAGTCATAATACGGTGTTCGACTATGACCGTTTCCTGAACGGTACCGAGAACGTCGCCGGCCTCAACCACGTCGCCGACCTTTACCTTGGGGACGAAGTGCCAGAGCTTTTCATGGTCGAGGTTGGTAACCTTTACCCCACGGCCTATTCTCGAACCGTATTTTTCACAAAGCGTGGTCAACGGACGTTGAATACCGTCGAATATGCCTTCGATGAGGCCGGGCGCAAGTTCTACCGACAAAGGTTCGCCGGTACTTTCGACGCTTTCGCCCACGCCGAGACCGCCGGTTTCTTCATACACCTGAATACTCGCTTTGTCGCCCCTGAGCTCGATTATTTCACCGATAAGACCGAGTTCGCTGACCTTAACAACGTCGTACATTTTGCTGTCCGCCATGTTTTCCGCCACGATAAGCGGTCCGGACACTTTTACGATTTTGCCTTGCATTTATTTGTCCTCTTTATTTAAAATATCCACTCCCAACGCTTTTTCGCTGAGAGATTTCAGCAATGCCAGACCGCTCCCGTTGCTACCCGCCTTGCTCGGCAAGGTGATGACGATGGGGTACGTCTGGTCGTCGAATTTCTTTATTGTTTCTGCCGTCTGTTCGGCAAAATTATCGGTGACGAAGATAACTTTGTACTGTTTGGCAAGCCTGCGTAAAATCGATACCACGTCGTTGTTGGTTGCGCCGAAGGTGTCTACGCCTGCCGCTTTAAAACAAAGTATGCTTTCCTTGTCGCCGAGAATAGCGAGATTAGATTTCATAACTCGTCCTCAACCGCGCTTTTATTTCGCTTCTGTCCACGCCGCCGTCAAGACCGACAACGATTACGTTGACGTTGGTGATTTGCGTTTGCTTGTACAAACAATACAGATAAAACTCCTCGATGGGTTTTAAATCCAACCGTTTGTCCGACAAACGTCTGACTGCGTTGCTGTCCGCCGCGTTTTCCGCCGCAATCAGCGGTCTTCTCGCACGGACGTCGGTCAACAGTGCGTCCACAAACTCGCGCGATTTGTCAAATAAAAAGTCTTTTTCCGTTTTTTCCGCATCCTGTACGGCAACCGACTTAACTCTTTCAAAAGAAATCGTACCGCCTTCGATGAAAGAATTTTTCAACGCTTCGACGTCGCCGTCCACGCGGACTGCCGTCATCAGATTAACGCTGTCAATGCGTTGCTTTACGTCGAAAGAAAAACAACTAAACCTTGCCAGTCTTTTAATACATGCGTAATACGCCTTGACGAAAAGGTTGTTTATCTCATACCCGTCCGCCTTATTTTCGCCGTATGCAACTTCCGCCTTTTTAAGGGCGTCCGCCAGCTCCTTAGGCAAAGCGCCGTAATCGGAATTGTCCACGTACTCTTTCATAAGTTTTGACGGAACTGTTCCGCATTCGGACAACGCTCCCTCGCAGTCAAAGTGAACGTACTTTGCCTTGACGAGCGTCTCTGCGTTTAAAAAGTCGTAGCGGCAAAGAAGATATTGCTTTAGTTTTTCCGTCGGGCAGTTGACGCGAATAAAATCAGCCAGAGCATTGCGCTCGAAAAGAACGGCTTGCTC
>ULTU01018335.1_pt1 | contig 14108 bp, 7 predicted proteins | sample 1957861 | NCBI WGS metagenome assembly ULTU01 (sample SAMEA4835742, study PRJEB28245) | human gut metagenome | biome: gut microbiome; material: fecal sample | place: Denmark | collected 2008
GGCTGCATCGCAGAGATCATTGAAGTTGTGGGGCAGCACCTTGCTGCTCAAGCCTACGGCGATACCTTCTGCACCTTGTGCAAGGAGCAGAGGAAATTTGGCAGGCAGGGTGATAGGCTCTTTGTTGCGGCCGTCGTATGAGAGCTGCCAGTCGGTAGTCTTCGGGTTGAATACTACGTCGAGTGCAAACTTGGAAAGTCGTGCCTCGATATAGCGGGGCGCAGCCGCACGGTCGCCAGTGAGAATGTTTCCCCAGTTACCCTGTGTGTCGATGAGCAGGTCTTTCTGTCCCATCTGTACCAGGGCATCACCGATGGAGGCGTCACCGTGAGGATGAAACTGCATGGTGTGGCCCACGATATTAGCCACCTTGTTGTATCTGCCATCATCCATACGTTTCATGGAGTGGAGAATGCGTCGCTGTACAGGCTTCAATCCGTCCTCGATGTGAGGCACGGCACGCTCCAGAATTACGTACGAGGCATAGTCGAGGAACCAGTTCTGGTACATACCGCTGAGATGGTGTACAGCGGATGCGTCGAATCGGTTCACCGGCTTATAATCGGAATGCTGTTCGGTCTGATTTTTCAAATCATCCTTTGACGAATCCTCTAAGTCGTCCTTTTGCGAATCCCCCAAATCGTCTTTAGAGGTGTTCTGCAGGTCGTTATTTTGAGAATCTTGCAAGTTGTCAGGATTTTGACCTTCTATTCCGTCTTTATCTTTAATTTCGTCGCTCATAGATAGCTTTTAATACTTATTTTGATAATTTATGGCAAAAATACAACAAAATTTCGAGAAAAAAGCGTATCTTTGCCGAAAATTTGAAAAAAATAAGTTTTTATCATGGCACAGGAAGATGTTTTTAAGAAAATCGTAAGCCATTGCAAAGAATATGGCTTTGTATTCCCAAGTAGTGAAATTTATGATGGCTTGGCAGCTGTTTATGATTATGGACAGAATGGTGTTGAGCTGAAAAATAATATCAAGCAGTATTGGTGGCAGAGCATGGTATTGCTGCACGAGAACATTGTTGGTCTTGATGCTTCTATCTTCATGCACCCTACTGTTTGGAAGGCTTCCGGACACGTAGATGCTTTCAATGACCCATTGATTGATAACCGCGACTCTAAGAAGCGTTATCGTGCTGATGTGCTCATCGAGGATCACATGGCTAAATACGAAGAGAAGATTGCTAAGGAGATTGCTAAGGCAAAGAAGCGTTTCGGCGACAGCTTTGATGAGGCTCAGTTCCGTGCTACCAATCCTCGTGTTCTCGAAAACCAGAAGAAGTATGATGAACTTCATGCTCGCTATACTGAGGCTATGCAGGGTCCTAACCTGGAGATGCTGAAGCAGATTATCGAGGATGAGGGTATCGTTTGCCCTATCAGCGGTACTAAGAACTGGACTGATGTTCGCCAGTTCAATCTGATGTTCTCTACCCAGATGGGTGCTGCCAGCGATGCTACCAGCAAGGTTTATCTCCGTCCTGAGACTGCTCAGGGTATCTTCGTAGATTACTTGAGTGTTCAGAAGACTGGTCGTATGAAGTTGCCATTCGGTATCTGTCAGATTGGTAAGGCTTTCCGTAATGAGGTCGTTGCCCGTCAGTTTGTATTCCGTATGCGTGAGTTCGAGCAGATGGAGATGCAGTTCTTCTGCCAGCCAGGTACTGAGATGAAGTGGTTTGAGTATTGGAAGAAGGTTCGTTTGGCATGGCACGAGGCTCTCGGCATGGGTAATGAGAACTATCGCTACCACGATCATGAGAAGTTGGCTCACTATGCTAACGCAGCTACAGATATCGAGTTTAAGATGCCTTTCGGTTTCAAGGAAGTTGAGGGTATTCATAGCCGTACCGATTTCGACCTTTCTCAGCATGAGAAGTTCAGCGGTCGTTCTATCAAGTACTTCGATCCAGAAAAGAACGAGAGCTATGTGCCTTACGATGTAGAGACTTCTATCGGTGTTGATCGTATGTTCCTCAGCGTAATGTGCCACTCTTACTGCGAGGAGAAGTTGGAGAATGGTGAGACACGTGTTGTATTGCGTTTGCCTGAGGCTTTGGCTCCAGTGAAGTGCGCAGTATTCCCATTGGATAAGAAGTATGGTCTCCCTGAGTTGGCTCACGAGATTGTAGATGAGTTGAAGTTCCATTTCAATACTCACTATGGCGATCCTAAGGATTCTATCGGTAAGCGTTATCGTCGTCAGGATGCTATTGGTACTCCATTCTGTATCACCGTTGACCACGAGACACCAAATGATCATAAGGTAACTCTCCGTTATCGTGATACTATGGAGCAGGAGCGTGTTGCTATCAGCGACTTGCGCAGTATCATCGAGGAGCGTGTGAGCATCACAAGCGTATTGAAAAAGCTTGGCAAGGAAATCAAGAATTTCTAATTGCCCCAGTATTTCGGGATATACCTGTATGATTTGTGTAGTCTGAGTGATATGCATATATATAATAAGGTATATGATATAGCAAAACAAAAGATTTAGATGAACTTTAAGAATATTAAATATTTGTTCTTTCTGCTGATGACGGTTTTCGTACTGTCATCATGCAGTGAGACGAATGAGGACGAGTCGAATTCTGAGTTTGGAAATTGGCAGGAGCGTAATGATAAGGCTTTTGCTGATACATTAGCTAAAGCCCGACAGCAGATTGCCAATGGAAGTACGGAGTGGAAGGTGATACGTAGCTGGACACTTCAGAACCAGACATCCACTACGGAAGGACAAGGTGCTGCTTCTACCCTAAAGTATAATGACGATGATTATATCGTGGTGCATATACTGAAGGAGGGTAATAGCGATGCTAATCTGCTCTATACCGATTCTATCCAGTTGAGTTATCGTGGTAGATTGATTCCATCCGATTCTTATGCCAATGGTTATGTTTTTGACCAGACTTTTGTTGCTGATGCGTATAGTCCGGAAACGGCTAAGCCAACAAAGACGACTATTAATTATGGTTGGATAGATGGTTTCACCACAGCCCTTTTGGGCATGCATGTCGGAGACCACTGGCAGGTATTCATTCCTGCTAATCTCGCTTATGGTAGCAGCGCAAACTCAACCGTTCCTGCTTATTCTATGCTTCGCTTCGAAATGGCATTGACTGCCTATAAGCGAGGTAAAGGTAGCTGGATAACGGAAGAATAATATCAGGCAGTAATATGCTTTATATGTATAGCAATATACTCGCATATAATGACTGCTGAAAGATATGATGAAATTTTAGCCTTGGGAGTAGTGATACTTTCAAGGCTTTCTTTTTTCCCCCTCTTTTTCCTCCTTTATGATTCCATGATTTTCAATTCTAAAAATGTGTTGCGAAGGTTAAATTAGTGTTTGTGCTCGTACACAATCCTTTGACGTATATCAAAAAAATGTTAGAAAGCTGCAAATTTATTCATAAAAATATTGTGGGTTCCAAGAAATGTAGTACCTTTGCATCAGAAATATAAGTTTTAGGTTTTTAGTTAGGTAATAAATTGTTCTAGGTTTGGTTTTTTAAAAGGTAGGTTATTAAGATTGTAATTCAAGGACGACAGGTATTAGAAGAAAAGGTAAATAAAGATTGTTTATTCAAGGACGACAAATAGGTTAGGTTAGTTTTCATAAAGGTGAAAGTATGTATTTTAGGAATATTGATAGAAGGTAATAATTATTTATGTTAATAAGAAATGGCGGTTCCTCAACATGGAGTCGCCATTTTCCGTGTATTTTGTTTTGACGTAAAACGATAAAAGAATAGATAGAAAATATAAATAAGAAATATGCTATATAGTAAGAAAACAGAATATCTGATGGAGTCGATTCGTTCGGGTAGAACGATGGCACGTAGCGAGAAACTCAATCTGATTGTGGGATTGAGTATCCCGTCTATGTTGGCACAGATTTCCACCGTCCTGATGTTTTTTATTGATGCCTCTATGGTTGGTCATCTGGGTGCTGAGGCTTCAGCCAGTATCGGTCTGATAGAATCTACCACATGGTTGGTTGGCAGTTTGCTGAGTGCGGCTGCCACAGGATTCTCAGTGCAGGTAGCTCATTTTATCGGAGCCAATGATTTTGTGAAGGCGCGTCAGGTCTTTCGCCATGCCTTGATTTGCGGTTTGGCTTTCAGTGTGTTCCTCTCGCTCATAGGAGTGGGAATACATTCACATCTTCCATACTGGTTGGGGGGTGGTGCTGATATCGCTTCAGCATCTTCTGGTTATTTCCTGATATATTCCTTAGTGCTTCCCTTCGTGTATCTTTATCATACTTCCGAGATGATGCTCAAGTCGGCAGGTAATATGCATACGCCGAGCGTGATGGCTATACTGGTGTGTATTTGTGATGTAATTTTCAATTATATTTTCATTTATATCTGCAAACTCGGGGTTGTGGGTGCAGCTATGGGTACAGCCTTGGCATATATCTGTATTTCACTACCCAATCTCTATCTGTCGGCTTGCAAGAACCGGATGCTTAATCTCCGTCAGGATCATGTGCGTTTTCATTGGGTGAAGGAATATGTGCAGAGAGCCTGCAAGATCAGCATCCCTATCGCCATACAGAATATTCTGATGAGTGGAGCACAGATTGTGAGCACCATGATTGTGGCACCATTGGGCAACATAGCCATTGCTGCCCATTCTTTTGCGATTACTGCAGAAAGTCTTTGCTATATGCCTGGTTATGGTATCGGTGATGCTGCTACTACTCTGGTAGGACAGACTCATGGGGCGGGGCGCATAGACCTGTGCAGGAACTTTGCTTATATGACCGTTGGCCTTGGTATGCTGGTGATGGCATTGATGGGAGTCATCATGTATGTCTTTGCGCCAGAAATGATAGGAGTGCTTTCTCCTGTGGAGGCCATCCGACAGTTGGGTACTACCTGTCTGCGCATCGAAGCATTTGCCGAACCGTTCTTTGCTGCGAGCATCGTGACCTATTGTGTCTGTGTGGGAGCAGGTGATACATTCAAGCCTGCTGCTATCAATCTCGGTACCATGTGGCTCGTGCGACTCACTCTTGCCTACGCCTTATCCAAAAGCTACGGATTGGAAGGTGTGTGGATTGCGATGGCTACGGAACTTACTTTCCGTGGAGTTCTCTTCCTCATACGCCTTTTCCGCGGTTCTTGGATGAAGAGCTTTCAGGTGCATGGATAAAGGACTTCCGATTCATTGAGTTAGTGCATGATTTTCCAGGCTAAAGTGTGAAAATAGCGATAAAAGCGTGAAAATGAGGGATAAAGAGTGAAAAAAACTACAAAATATTTGTTTTCTCCCTTTAATTATGTTATTTTTGCATTCTGAAAGCTACCCAAAGGCGTGGGGATTTCGTTTTATACTATAAATGTATATTCAGAAAATATCCATTTTCTATAATATGTATGTGTATAGATTAAATAATAAAATGTAAGTAATAATTCTAACATTATAATAAAACATGAGATTAAAGCAGTTTTTTGTAGCGGCAGTGATGCTGCTGGCTACAGGCTCAATGGTGGCACAGCAGATGCCTCAGGTTCCTGTTGACAAGGATGTGAGAATCGGTCACCTTGACAACGGCCTTACCTACTACATTCGTCACAACAATTTCCCTGAGCATGTAGCAAGTTTCTACATTGCACAGAAGGTTGGTTCTATTAATGAGAACGACGACCAGCGTGGTTTGGCTCACCTCTTGGAGCACTTGGCTTTCAATGGTTCTGAGCATTTCCAGGGCAATAGCCTTCAGAACTATCTTCAGAGCATTGGTGTGGAGTATGGTAAGAATTTGAATGCTTACACAAGTATCGACAAGACCGTTTACTATTTTACCGACGTACCAACTACTCGTACTACAGCCGTAGATTCTTGTATGCTCATCCTCAAGGATTGGAGCAATGGTATCTCTCTTACCAAAAAGGCTATCGACGATGAGCGTGACGTTGTACACAATGAGTACCGTATGCGTATGGTAGGTCAGCAGCGTATCATGGAGCGTTCACTTCCTGCACTTTATCCTGGCAGCAAGTACGGTTATCGTATGCCAATCGGTCTGATGAGTATCATTGATGGTTGCGATCCTGAAACTCTCCGTGCTTACTATCGCAAATGGTATCGTCCGGACAATCAGGCTATCATCATAGTAGGTGATATAGATGTTGATCACATAGAGGCACAGATCAAGAAACTCTTCAGCGGCATCAAGGTTCCTGCTAATGCAGCAAAGGTAATCCCTGAGTTGGTTCCTGACAATGATACAGCTATCTATGTAGTTGACAAGGACAAGGAGCAGAACTACGATGTGGCTATGATCAGCATGAAGCACGATGCTACACCTGACTCTTTGAAGGGTAGTCTCAATTACTTCGCTACTTCTTATGTTCAGAGTGCAATTGCCAGCATGCTTAGCTCTCGTTTGGGCGAAAAGTCATTGGAGGCTGACTGTCCATATCTCCAGGCTGGTTGTGATAATGGCAGCTACTTGGTTTCCCGTACAAAGGATGCTTTCAGTCTTACTGCAGTTGCCAAGCCTGGCAAGATGCTTGAGGCTTATGCAGCTGTTCTCCGTGAGGCTAAGCGTGCTAAGGACTTCGGCTTTACGGCTACTGAGTACGTTCGCTATAAAGAGGATTTCATGAGCGGTTTGGATAAGATGTATTCTAACCGTGATAAGATGAAGAATGAGCAGTTTACTTCTCAGTATGTAGATCATTTCATCTCTAATGAGCCAATCCCTTCTGTAGAGGATGAATATCAGATCTATAAGATGATGGTTCCAAGTATTCCTGTTGAGGCTATCAATGCTTATGCCAAGGAGTTGATTTGCGAGACTGATACCAACTTCGTAACACTTCTGATGATGCGTGATGCTGAGGGTGCTGTTTATCCAACACAGCAGCAGTTGGCTGACGTCGTAAAGCAGGTGCGTGGTGAAAAGCTCGAAGCTTACGTAGATAATGTAAAGCAGGAACCATTGATGGCAGAGCTTCCTAAGGCTGGTAAAATCAAGAAGACTACAGAGAATAAGCTCTTCGGTTACAAGATGCTTACCCTCTCTAATGGTGCCAAAGTAGTGCTCAAGAAGACTGACTTCAAGAACGACGAGGTACAGTTTGCTGCCACTGCCGATGGTGGTACTTCTGCTTTCGGAACAAAGGATCTCAACGAGGTGAAGATGATGGGTGCCTTGATGAACTCAAGTGGTTTGCGTGGCTTTACCAATAATGATCTCGAGAAGATTTTGGCTGGTAAGATTGCTTCTTGCGGATTCAGTGTTTCAAAATACCGTCATGGTTTGGCTGGTGGCTCAACTCCAAAGGATTTGGAGACTTTGATGCAGCTCATCTATTTGAAGCTCACTAATCTGACTAAGGACGAGAAGGCTGTCAACAACCTGATCAACAATCAGGTAACAGCACTCGCTAATCGTAGCAACAATCCTCAGGCTGTATTCCAGGATTCATTGACCAGCACGCTCTATCCTGGTAATCCAGTATTCCGCACAATGACAGTGGATGAGGTGAAGAGTGTAAACTACGATCGCGCACTTGAACTCGGTAAGCAGCTTTTCGGTAATGCGAAGGATTATACCTTCTTCTTTGTCGGCAATTTCGATGAGGCTAAGATTCTTCCTCTTATTGAGCAGTATATCGCTTCTTTGCCAAACAACGGAAAGAAGTTTAAGAACGTAGAGACATTGCCAGTGAAGGGTGAAGTTGTCAACAAGTTCACCAAGGCAATGGAGAATCCACAGGATGTAGCTGTTGAGATCTGGTGCTCAGAGGCTCCTTATACATTGCGCAACTCTGTACTTGCTGATATCGCAGCCCGCGTTATCAATATGGATTACAACCGTAATATCCGTGAGAAGTTGAGTGCAGCTTATTATGCAGGTGCTGATGCTATGGAAAGTGTAAAACTTGATGGTAAGACCATGCGTGTAGGTGTTACTGGTAATGCAATGATGAACCCAGACAAGTCTAAGGATGCTATTCCTTACTTCTATTCTGGTTTGAAGGATGCGATGGAACAGCCTAATCTGGATGACCTCCAGAAGGTGAAGGAAATCCTTCTGAAGCAGGCTGATGTAAACTGTAAGCAAAATGGCTATTGGATGGGTGTTATTTCTGAGTATTTGCTTTATGGTATTGATACTCATACCAATTACAAGAAGGAGGTAAGCTCTGTAGATGCAAAGGCAGTGAGCGATTTCCTCAAGAATGTAGTGATGAAGGATGGCAACCACGTAGAGGTTATCATGCATGCAACAAAGGCTGGTGAGGCTAAGTAACAAGAAAAATGTCACATAAATATATGAAATCCCGATACAACAACAATTGTATCGGGATTTTTTTGTACCTTTGGCCACAAATTAGAGAGTTTTGTGAAAGGTAAGTTTCATGTTTTAATTTAAAAGTAAATGAATTTAAAGCAAATGATTTTCAAGACAATGAATTTCAATTCGATGAAGCGAATTGTTTTGGCGCTTATGCTGGTAAGCGTAGGCATGGTGAGTGTGCAGGCACAGCTTCTTTACAAGATCAGTAAGGACAGTACCAATCTGAAGCCTTCCTATATCATGGCGTCCAACCGGCTCATGAATCCTATGGGTGTTGTCAGTCTGAGTGGTGAGTTGAAGGAAGCACTTACGAATACCGATCAGATGTATTTCGAGGTAAACAAGGCGGCTTATCAAGAAACCATCAATGGTGCTAAGAAACTGGCTGACGGCAAGACTCTCCTCAGTTTGCTTACTCCGGCTCAGCAGACAAAGCTTAATGCTTTCCTCAAGAAATACATGGAGGTGGATTTCCGTAGTTCCTATGTGCAGAAAAAGTATGGTAACCTGACTCCTGCTGCCTTGATGGAAGATATGGAGCAGTTGCTCTTTGTGGCCAACCACATGGGTATGTATGATCCTACTCATACTTTCGACCAGTATTTTGAAGCACAGGCAAAGGCAAACAATGAGACTGTAGGCGGTTTAAGTGATGTGGATGCTTATATCAATGCTACCTATAAGAGTGACCTGAAGCAGCAGGTGGCACGCTTGGTAGAGTTTCTGGAGAATGAGCCTACTGAGTTGGCCAAGTTGAATAAGGCTGTAGGTGCTTTCAAGGCACAGGACGTAGATGCTGCTTTCAAGGCTACTGGCGCTCATGTTTCTCAACCAACTCTTGAGGCTTGGGCTGCAAAGGTGCAGACTGTGATGGCAGAGAAGCCAACCTTCTTTGTTGTTGATGCCGCCAATTTAGGTGGTGAGAATGGTCTTCTCCAGTTGCTCCGCAATGCGGGTTGCAAAGTAGAAAAGTAATAAACTGAGCCCCTTTTTTTAAAAGTGGGCTCAGTGAATAATTATATAGAACTATTTTTTCTGTGATGGCAAACTACAACAAAAAAAGAATCGGCATGGTGGATTTTCGAATAGAAATTGGTGGAAATACACGAAAAGAGAAGAAAAAATGTAGTTTATGAATCGGATTCGAATACACTTTCATTATTGTCCACTATAAAATTTCAATATTGCACCTTTATCTATATGGAAAGAAGTAATTTTGCAATATAATAATAAAATGAACTTGTCAAACCGTATCTGAAAAACATTTGAGCGCAATACAGAGATTCATTCTTTGTTTTGATAAATCACATTCAATAGATATAGGCAACAAGAAAGCGATGATTAAATAAAACAAAAAACATTATAAATATAAATGAAAGTAAAATGAAAAGATTGATTGACTTTTGCTTGCTTCTCCTGATGGTATTCTGGGGAAGCAATGCTTGGGCGGACAAGACGATGACATTCGGTGCCGGATCACCGACAAACGATTGTAACCTAACCCAACTGAACGTTTCCGGAGGAGAATCCCAATCGTTTGTAAATGGAGGCATTACTTTGACAATCACTGCAGCAAGCGGTGTCGGTGCCAGTTGGAACAATGCCGTTGCTGGTTCTAACCATGGACAAACGATTGGGCTAGCGACAGATGCCAACATCACGATTTCAGGCTCATCAGCAGAAACGAAGATTACAAAAATTGTATTCAATTTTGAACCGGATATAAATAAAGGGTTCTTTGCTGAAAGTCCAACTATAGGCGGCACTTTAAACAACTCCATGAGTAATGTCAACGCACAAGGTGTCAACACACAAACCTGGTCATTGAAGGAAGGTACAAATTCTGTATCCCTTACCAATAATAGTACAGATAAAGCCTACATCACATCCATTGAGATCATTTATCAAACAGGTGGCTTGGACAATCATACGGTACAGGCTTACCCTTACACATGGAATTTCACAGACGAGAGCCTATGGGAAAAATCAGAAAGCCAATTCGTAACTGAAATTTGGACACCTAACACTGCCGGTGAAGACAATGAATGGCGAAACACTGGTCACGAACCTACTGTTGCCACAGGTTATGATGTGGACTTACTTCGTGGTCTGCGCTTCACAAATCACGTATGCGCAGATAGAAAAAGAAAATGCGTTTCCATTCCAAGAAATGCCACCATCACCATTCCTTCTCTTCATGAAGGACAGAAGGTAAAGATTTCTTATATGGGTGTAGACATTCTTCCGACGACCAACCTGAAAGTTTCTCAAGAAAGAACGGACAATATAGAAATATACAAAGTGATTCAAGATGGTAATGCCACCCTAACAGTTGACCCTACCAACACAATTGATTGGGGAGCATTGAATTGGGGAGCATGGATTTCGCAAATCTCTGTACTTAATGCCGCACCTGTTCTTACCATGACAACACCTGCGAACACAACAGAAGTCGATCCTAACCTCAGATCCATCACGGTGACTTCTGAAAAAGCATTGTGGGCTTACGATGTCAATGGAACCAAGACTCTTACGGAACAAACCATCAAGGCCACATTGACCTCTGACGACGAAAACAGCAAAATGGAAGTAACTGCCACTTTTACCGCAGGTGAAACTGGCGTGAAAGAACTCAACTTTAAACTACCCCAAGACAAGCAGTTGGAGTCAGCTACCACATATACCTTGAATATTCCTGAAAATGTGATCATGGAGACTTCGGGTACGGGCAACAAAAACTGCCGCTTCACATTCTCAACCAAGGGATTGAAGTATTTTGGAGCATATAATGGAAATAAAAAAATTGAAGCTAATCCATATACAGTTTCCACACTCGACAACAACCGAGTGGTGTTTGCTTTCGATGAAAAAATTGAGAAAACAGACAACTTCAAAGTTATCGTATCCGACGGTACGACAGTAAATACATATACCAAGGATTCTCAAAAATGCGGCTTAAGCGATGATCACAGGGCACTTTACGTGCCAGTTACATTAGCAGCAGGTAAGTATTACTCCATCAATATTACTGCCGGTAGCTTGAAAGATGTTACAGTAGGCTCTACCTTGAAGAACAATCAGATTGTATTGCACTTGATTAGTTCCTTGAATGGTATGAGCCTGAGTATGACCACCCCATACAATCAGAACGAGGCTCCTCTCACCACACGTATCATCTTGTCTGCCAAAGACAATGATGGAAAAGATACAAATATCAAGAACAATGTAGTAGAAGCGACTCTCAAGGGAATAAGCGCAGACGGAAAACAGACCCACGACATAGGAATTGTGGAGGGTATCGCAAATGGCAACAAACTTGTATTTACGCCCAAAGAAGGTCAGCAGCTTCGTCCCAACTATACCTATACTTTAACATTGAAAGAAAAGGCAGAACTTCAAAATGTAGAAGGCGGAAAGTTTGAAGATGACACCTTTGTATTTACAACAGCCAAAGTGATAGGTAAAGCACCAATAGTAGAATCTACGTCCCCTGCAGCAGAATCTACCATACCAGTGGAAGATGTTCAGCCGACTCCGAATACATCCAAGCAGATAAAAATAAAATTCAATGAAGACATCCAACTTTTGGATGGTGCCTTGATTTTCTGTCGCCCTATGGGTGGTAGCGAAAGCTATAAATCTATAGAATACTACAGCGCAAGAAGCGACAGTTACAATAAGATTCATGCCGAAGGAAACAAATTGTGGTTTGAGTACTCTGGCCAGAACTTATTCTATGGCATGCGCTATGAGGTGACAATTCCTACATACGCCATTGTAGGAAATGGCGGGCAGCCAATGGAGAAAAACATCAAGTTCTATTTCGAGACCCCTAAGTCTAAAGAGGCCTCTGACTCTCGTGCTGGAAAAGATGTTTATACCTGGGATTTCACCAATATTTCATCCACCACTTTCACTAAAATCAAAGAAAGCGTAGATGAGAATAAGACCTATTGGGGATTTGACGAAAAGAACCATGCATACGGAAGTAGCAATGCATCAAACAGCAGAACATTTGCACAAGGACAAGAGATAAAAGCAGGCGCAAGCAATACCCCTCTGCCAGAACTAAAAGGCTTGCTGTTCAACTTAGTGAAAAACTATAGCAACAGATTCCAAATAGTATGTGAAAAAGGGTTAGAAACCAAAGGTAACACCTATCTGTACCTCAATGGTGGAACACATTACGTCACCATTCAATCGGTTCCTGCCAATGCAAAGGTTTACATAGAACACAATGGCAATGAAATGTTCAATCTGAACACATTAGGCGTCGAGAGCATCAAAACAATTACAAACAGTAATAATAATTGCGTTTCTGTCTATCAACTCGGGAATACGACCAAGGACTTAACTTTCTGTGTACAGAACTGCAAACTATACCGCATAGCCATCGTCAAGGACAACAAGACTATAGGAATTGCCGACAAAGATTACATCAAGTATGCCACATATAGCCAGAGCTACCCTGTAGATTACAACTTGAACGCGAGTCTCAACGGAACGGCAGTCACTGCCTACAGTGTCTCTGCCGACTATCAGTCGAATGCCACCTTTGTGAATTTCACGGAATTACCGAACAACCAATCCGCTTCTGACGAAGGTGTCATCTTGAAGACTTCCGGCAAGTTAGGCGAGAGTCATCCTATCTTCACCACGGATGTCAACACTACTCCCAAAAAGCCCGCAAGTAATGCCTTGGTAGGAACAGGTGACGAAGCGACTAAATTTGATGATGCGAAGAAAGATGGCTACCAGAACTACATCTTGACCACCAAGTATTTCCACTTGGGCAAGGAAGATCAGGTGATAGAGGGCAACCGACAGTGTTTCTATAAATGGGTAAAAGGCGATGCCAAGCGCAACTTCGCATACTTGCAGCTGAAGAATCCAAGCAATGCCAATGCCAAGACCGTCATTTATTTGGACTGGTTTGGCGATACCACAGGTATCCATGGCATGACTGCTCCATCACAGGTCACCAGTGGCAAAACCTATTACACCTTGGATGGAAGAAAAGTAACAAGTCCTACCCAGAAAGGTATCTACATCATCAATGGTAAGAAGATAATAATCAAATAAAAAAGTAAAAAGATGAAAAGGACATATATATCCCCCATGGCTGAGACCATCAAGCTCAACCTTTCCTCTTCTGTCCTGGAAGAAGGCGTAGGAGTCGGACCTGCTTCTCTAGGTGCTGATGCCTCCCAGGGTATGCAAGCCAAGCAATTTGACACTTGGAACTTTGACGACGAGGAAGAGGAAGAAAAGCAAAGCAATATTTGGGAATAATTGCCAATGCTACCATCAAGGAAATTGGCAAATTTCTCGCTAATTAATTGAGATAATGACAGAGATGGGCAAATCATTGCAAAAATATTTGGTTGTTTTAGAAAAATATGTAACTTTGCAGCCGCAAATGTAAACTTGCCTTCAGAAACCAAAAAAGTCCCGCTGTTAGGATGAAATTCCTTACAGCGGGACTTTTTTCGTGATGTCCTCGACTCTCTATCGAGCGGGGGATAAAGATCATAATCTTACAGCATAACCTTCTTCCAGATCAATGGAATTTACCACATACGAGTGTCTTCCATCTGGAAGAAAAACAAAGCTGCACACGAGAATCTCTCTTAAAAGATAATCTCTTTAATTTCTGCTTTTAGCCTTAGAGGCAAGAGCCTCGCGGCGATCACGAAGAATGCTCTGGCATCTGCTGATAGCCTGATTCTGATTCTCTTCGTTAACCTTTACTAAACAATCGTTCATAACCT
>ULTU01095813.1_pt1 | contig 14046 bp, 13 predicted proteins | sample 1957861 | NCBI WGS metagenome assembly ULTU01 (sample SAMEA4835742, study PRJEB28245) | human gut metagenome | biome: gut microbiome; material: fecal sample | place: Denmark | collected 2008
AAGCAAAACATCAGCAAAAATCTAAGTGCAACACGAGCACTAATATGTGGTAGTCTATGATACCGATTGATGTAACTGATATAAAAGCCCGTAATAAACAGCAAAACAAATGATACCAACGATAATTTGGCCGTTGTTATTAAAGCAGAAAGAATAACCGGCACTATACAAATCATACATATAACTTTATCTCTCACCCCCCCCACATGGACCCAAGAGTATCCTGCGCATATGGCTACAGCATACATAAATACTCCTAATATTTGGGCCATGCCAGATCCAGATTGAGAATCACTATATCTTTCAACAGTCATTTGATAGGCTATACTTTGGACAGAATTCAACCCATTAAAACCGCGAGAATTAATCCCACTTGCATGTATAGAAATACCCACATAAAGTAACGCCAAAAATGCCATTACAGTCAACAATGTCCACGGAATATCCGCCTTCCCTCTATCTTCATCGTTATCGGATATTATGATAATAGTTTTTTCAAGCCGATAAGAAACAACACTAATAAATATACATAGGCCAAGAATCCAGTATATCCCATAAAAGTAAAATTTGTTATCTCCCAAAAGAAATGTTGCACCTAAAATAAAAAAAGTCCACAGCAGGCAAAACAAATTAGACGGCATTGAAATTTCTGTATTCTTAACGAATATAAATAAAAGCAATCCTATAATTATAACCAATTCAAGCGCCATAGTCATCTATCCTTAATATCACTCAAACACCAAAACTAATTTCTTCCCAAAACAATCTTTGGATAGTTAATTATCTCTAGTTTATATGTAAAAACTAAAAATATCCAAAATAATAAGAAAGTCAGAACATAGCTGGTATACGTCCATGCAGAAATAATAAAGTATAAAAAATAAAAAAGATTAATAGCAAACAACAACTGACACGTAATAGTATTTCTACAATTAACAAGATTTTTATATTGAACCGCAGTAATCGCGCTTAAAATCAAGATAACTGCTAATGCTATACTCGGAGTAAAATCTTCAATAAGTGGTCTAAACTGCGTATAAACATTTGTACAAGAATTCGTAATTATTCCATATACACCCGCCTCTTTCTCCTGGCCTAATAGCTTTGAACTAAAAGCAAGAAATGTTGACATTCCAAATTTTGGAGCAAGTTTAAAACTGTATTGGGCAAACCATTGATCAAAACCTTGAATATGGCCGAAACAATATATTCCTAACTTGGTTATTATTGTAGTAAACATATTAGTCTCACTTGCTCCAATTCGTAGCCAAAAGCTTAGATAGAAAACCAACAGCAAAGATCCAAAAGCACTTATACCGCCTAATAATACTTTTATATTTACATTAGGAACACAATGGTGTCTCGAAATATAAGCTGTTATAAATCCGACAAAGAAGAAAATAACATAAGCTATCAAAGCCAATTTAGTTGTTGTCAAAATAACAACTAATAATATCGGTACAAAGCTCAGTAGACAAAGCCATTTTCTTCGCTTATTGTCTGCATACACTAAACTATAGCCAGATGCAAGTGGTGAAATATACAGAAAAGTGTTTAAAATTTGTTCCACTATGGAACTCTCATTCCCTCCGGCATAGTGCTGGACTGCCATCGTATGACTAACGGTTTGCAATGTGCTTAGATTATGAAAAATCCCAATTGAAAGACCATTGTTAAGCATTTTAATCACGAATGATAAAAATGATAAAATCAAAAATACAGAGAGCAAGTTCCATGGAATCTTACATTCTGCATAGTAAGAAATTAACTCTTCATTATTTTCATAGCTATTGTGAGAATGGCTGGCTCGTCTTGTCACTTCTGCAAAAATAATTGTATTGAAAAGACAATATAAAAGAATCCATATCACGCCTTTATATGTAAAACTATAATTCGGTGATAAAAGAGCATAGGATCCTATTATAAAAAAAATCCACATACAATTTTGTATCCCTGCAGGAGTTAGAATTTTCATTTTTGAAATTAACATCAATATAACAATAATCAATAATAGTATAATTGAAACTGCCATTTAAATTCCTCTAGTTCTCCACTCATTATTTTCTATTTTCGACAGTATTATAGATGTATCTATGATAAAATCATCTATAGTATTGCTCTTGCATCTTTCTCTAATTTCGAAGTAATTCATTCTAATTCAGTCAATAGTTCATTCCACTGGTTTTCAATACACTCTCGAGAAAACGGGCCAGTAGTTCCCTTTTTCAATGAATAAATAGCCATGTCTGTAAGTTTCTCTCTATCCAAATACAATTCTTTTATTTTATCATAAATAAATCCAACAATTCTTTCAGAAATATCTCTCGAGTAAAGTGTATTCTTTCGATTATTCCAAACCGTTGGATTAGGATAGTCATTTTGATCAAAAAAATCCCATTTTGGCTTTGTCATAAAGCCATTTTTTCCTTCTTCAACAATTTCTGGAAATCCAGACATGTTTGATGATATTATTGGTAATCCTGCTTTTAAAGATTCCACGGCAACTGCATTTAAAGAATCATCACTACTTACTAAAACCAATACTGTCGAATCAGAATATAACTTTTCCATTTCATCACGAGACAAATTATAATCTATCCAGTTAACATCTTTGTTCTCATCTATATATTTATTATCAATCTGCTTTATCTGGGTCAAAATATTTAATTTAATATTTGAATAACCATCATTTTTAAGTTTTCTATAAGCAATCAACAATTCCGGGGCTGATTTAGAAACAAATCTACTTGCTTGCGCGCTGAATAAGACTCTGAATTCTTTTCTATGGCATCGTTCAATTATTTTATCTTCCGTAATATACTTATTTGAAGGAACTATAGGATAAATCTGTTTAATTATCCCATTGTATTTTCCGATTAGCTGTTCAAAGGTTTTCTCAGAAAACTTTGCTTGAAATACAATAGCTTTTAGATTGTCGTCATTTAAACATTTATTAATTCTACTTCTTCCAATTATATATTTATTTCTACTGATTCTATAATGTTGAAGAGCAATAGGGTGTTCAACATACAATATATATGGCTTATCGCAATTCAAAAAGCGATTATAACTCCAATAGTAATCACATTCTTTATTTTTAATACTTATACGCTGAAATAAGCCTAAAACATCCCCAATATTTGATAAAAATACGCCTCTGGCAATATTCTTAATAAAATTGTTACTGCCATTAACATTATATAATGGTGACTCTAAATTAAAGTCTGCTTTAATCTTATCGTCACTAAATGTTTCTTTGAAAATCCCTCTTGCTTTGGTAGCTACACATATCTTTACTTTTTCACTCATAGGTAAATACCTCATTAATAATTCAATTTTCTATTAGCAATATAACAGTTATCTTTAATAACTTATTTACACCATTTTTTATAATAATAAATAAATGACTCTTTCATTGTATTGTTTAAATTAATATCTGATAATTTCATGCTTCCATCTTCATGATGTCTAATACGGGTTTGTCTATCATATATTATTCTAATATTATTATGAGCTGCCTTATGCCCAAGATCGCTCTCCTCACAAAACAGAAAGATATTTTCATCAAACACAGGACTTAACTTTAAAATAGCTTTATTGGTAAATATCACAAAGCTCCCATGTGCTTCATAAATATTTACACATCGTTTTTCTCTAAAAAATCTATCTAATTTAGTAAGCAAAATACCTGCATATAATGATAACTTAGAATTGTGGATATATCCAAAGTAAGCTAAGGCATCTGACAACTTACTATATTTTATTCTCATCGGATTTTGATTGCGTCCATCATTTCGTATTATTTTAGGGGCATAAATCACAGCTTTATCACTATATTTAAGATTTTCATTAAAATAATCAATCTCTACATCAGGATTTGAAACAACTAAAAGTTTAAAATCATAATGCTCGATAGCATATTGAATGCCCCTGTTGTTTCCAGCGCCATATCCATTATTGGGTGTGCTAATAAATACGCTCTCATTAGCGAGCGTAATCTCTTTAATTTTCTCTTCTGTATTATTATCATAATAACTATTTACAACGACCACTTTATATGAATTAATACCTGATAATTTTAATGAATCAAAAAAAGTATTTAAATCATTATAATTCCTATATACCAGCACCACAAAAACGGTATCTATCTTCGTCTTCATTAATTACACCCTCTATTCTTCATCTAACATTCGTACGTCGATATCTTCCATTGCAATTCCTAAATCACGATGTATTTGGCTTGCAATTTCTTCTACACTATTCCCTGGACATGACAGTGCCGTATATCCCATAATTGGTTCATTCAGTAAAACTGCTTTACCTCCATCGAATCCAGTAATGGCGAAGCTTCGTTTTAAAAACAATTGTCCATTCATATCCTTCATACGGATAGTAATCATGCAATCTACCGCTTGTGATACATATACGCCATCATATATTCGATGCTGCATTGTCAAAATGTCAAAATCATGATTCTGGTAAGCCCGTTTAGCTTTTTTAAGCGGTGCATTTTTAGATGACTTAATCCATATGCATTGTCGCCCGGCTTCAATGCATATTACTGATTTTTTAAATACATCGTCCGCTCGAAGCATTTGGGGCTTGTCACCATTTAAATCGCAAATGTCTGCATAGGGTTTTGTTTCCACTTTCATCAATCGCCAGCTATCCATGGCAACAGGCGGATCATAATCTGCAACCGAAAGGTATTGGAATCTTCCCTCATCATTTTCTCTTAGTAAAAAAACACGGGTAACCGGTATTGCATGTAGTGTTTTATTCATAAACGTCAATGACATACGATTTCCTTCAAATGTTGAGCCACCAAAAGTCGGACTTATAAACTCAACTCTCTTAGATATTGCTGTCAAGTAAAACGTATACACCGTTAAAAATAAAACTGCCACATCCGCAAGCCAACTAAATATTGTCATGAAATCAAAATTGCAAATTGACAATTTCAAATAGCTAAAGTCCATTATATTCGCGTTGACAAGTAAACTTTCCACCGACATGATAAATACCTTTAACATTTGTGCCTGTTTTCTTGCCTGCACAATTCCTTCTCCAGTCGTAATTTTTCACTCTCATACATCATCTTCGATATCTCATCATCTATCGGTTCATATTGAAAATTCTTCCATGCTTTCATAAGAATTCCATAATACGGCTTCTTTGCGACACATTTTTCAAGATTGTCCACGCTCTCCGCAATATTCTTACAGCACTGGCTAAGCCGATGACTCCAAAAAGGTCTGTACTCTATTTCCATCTGCTGATCAAATTCTTCGATTTCCTGCCGATATGCTTCTTCATCCTCTTGCTCGTTATACTCGAAATCAGAGTCGATATCTTCAACTGATTCTTGCTCGTCAACCTCATCGCAGTACTGTTTCAATCCATTTTCAGATACATCGTAATATTTCATGAATTCTTGGAGTAAGTTAGCATCTGAAAGAATCGCATCTATATAGCACTCGCATGCCTTCTCGCTTTCCTTACGTGCTAAATCCATCTTTATCCATTTCGGCATATTTATAATTACGTCTTTCGTATAAATGGATTTTAGAAATTCTTCATCCGGATTGTTAAGCGCGTCATAGGACATTTGAGACATCAGGATTCGAGCCCTGACAGCAAATCGTATGGTTTTATACTCTGACAGAATGATTTCCAATTCTTCAATTTCTTTTTCATTTAGAAATTCCTTTTTCTCACTAATAGTCCGCTTAAAGACCGGAATAATCTCAGGTATCTCTCCCCATGTCGCTTGAATAATGTCCTTTGGCTTATACGCCTCGCGCTTCTCCTCACTACCACCCGCAGCTAAAAACTCCTCATATGCCTTATTCTCCGCAGGTTGATACGGCGTTAACTGCATAGCAACTTGCTTATTCCCTTCATAGTTCATCAATGCTCTATAATATTCTTGTAACTCATGCCATGCTAATCGATTATATTTAAAGTTACTGCTCATTTCCACAATTATAGAAACGAAAAACGAGGCAACCGCTCCCGTAGTTAATGCAAATATGATATTATACCAGGCAGAATTCGGCTCGGCCGTAGCCATCAGAATTCCTAGAACTGCTATGACGATTGCCGAAAAAAAAGTACAGGTAATCAATGTAGTCGCCGGATAAAATGCAAAAGCTAGGAATGGTATTTTTTCTCTGATCATTTCTTTCATCTTCATTTTTCATTCCTTACATTCTATCTTTTCAAACATCAGCAGATTAATGATCCATCTGCACCATCTCTATCCCTTTGTCTTCAGCAATTTCGATAAGTTCCTTATCTATCGCCTCTTCCGATACACCAGCTGGTATAACGCCTTCCTCTGTCCGCTTCTCCGGCATGAGCACTAGTGCGATTGCATTCCGTTGATCATCTTTCGGTAGCTCTAAGAACCGGGGCGTTCCTAAGAATTCTCGAACACGCCGTTTTGCTTCATCCACGTCGATGAATTCTCCGAGCGCCTTAAGATTCACATGTCGTTTGTGCACGACGATCTTTGCTGACTCCTCCGTGCTCAGCGAAGTACAGTAACTCACCACCTTCACCAGTGAAACATCATCTGTGACAAGTGATTTCTTTATCTCTTCAGCCTTTTCTCCATCGATCTTCCCTAACAGCCATAGAAAATCGAGACCTCGATGCTGTTTAAGCGCTTCACCCGAGCTGATCGCCTCTTCTGCCCTTATTTTAAAGATTTCTTCGAGAGCATCGACTTCTTCCTCCAAAAAAACCGCTTCATCCCGATTATAGTCTCTCTCCGTATAGCGGCCGATCTGTTGTTCGAAGTCCTCTAGCATTAAGGCCAGCGTTGATACCTGGACATGTTTATCTTCGAAAATACACTTCATCAACGCGATGCGGCTTTCTGAATCCATGCATTTCAGCAGCGGCTTGACACAAAACAGTAATCTCCAGTTAAACGGTATCGAGGTGAATCCGCTGTCTTCCACTTCAAACCTTCCCCAGTTACGGGCAAGTACCGTAAGGATTTTTGACGCTCGATCTGATGATATAGTGAGTCCAGATTTATTATCTGAATATGCTTCTGACATCGCGGATTCAGATTTCCGATTGGAATACGCTTCTATTTCATCAAGCAAGCGGAAAATCTTTCCATCTCGGTATATCCTCATCATCTCATCTGAAATCTCTTCTTCATTCGCGCCAAACATGAAATTATGTATGACCGACGTAGGTATATCGCCATCCTCCAGCGACATCCTAAAGTATCGATCGAAGCATTCTGAAGAAGCGACATTTTTATGAACCATAAATTCATGCGGAGAATATGTTCTACCGATGCCATAAAACACATTCATCGCGGCTTTGGCCTTCGGAAAAAGAATTCCGATTATGTTTTTTGCTGCTTCTGTATCTGTCAGCTTAGCATCTTCAGAAAAAAGTGGAGAAAGTGCCTTCTTAACCCGCTCTTCGAGATCTTTTTGCTGCTCGTATAGAATATATTCTCCAGACCCGCACAAGTAATCTATATATCCTGGCAGCTTCGAATACAGCGATGGTTCAAACACCTGAAGTGCAGTCAATGCAAGCAGATCTACAGGATCCGTTTCGTCCTTCAGCAGCTCATACTTCAGCATATATACATTGGCATATCGCACTACATCTCGCACGGTCTGAATGTAATGCTTGATTCCATAAGAGAAGACATCGCTCCATATGGCTCTATCCCAGTGCTTCAGGTCATTGCCCATGATGGAATCGAGCCTGTCAAACAGCACCCTGTGAATTCGCTCGACATTCGCTGTCGGAATCTCAAACGGTATCTGAATAATCTTCTCCAGATATTCTTTCCCATCACCATACTGAACCTTGCTGAGTGCATGCACGACGACATCGTAGTCAAATGTCAGCAGATATACCGTATTCGGGAAATCCGCCACTGACCTTACCAGCTGAAAAACCGCGATGATTTCATCCTCCGAAAGCCGGTCTATATCATCGATAGACACGATGATCTTAATTCCTTTCTTATTTAATTCATCAGCGATTCGGCTCTTTCTCTCCTGCAAATCACCATTCATTTTCTGCAGTCTATGACTTGCCATCATAGCCAGAAGCTTAGGGACTATAGATGCCAGTCCAGAAGCGACTGGATGCGTTTCAGCAAGAACACTGCCCACATCAAATATAAGAGCATATTGATCTATAAGTTTACAGACCTTCTCAAATGCCGACGTTTTCTGTTTGATTGCCGCTGATAATTGTTTGAGAAACTGAGAAATAAGCTGCTTAGGATCACTGCATAACCATGGGTTGAAGCGAACAATGATTGTATTCGGTTCATCCTCCTTCACCGCTTCAAGCATCATATTGACGATAGAAGTCTTACCACTCCCCCACTTGCCATACAGTCCAATCGAAAAAGAGGATGAAAAAGAATTCTGTACGATTGTTTTTGCAAGACTCTCTGCAAAACTTCGCCTGTTTAATATATCATCTTCAGACTTCTTAATAGGCTCATCTGCACTTAACATTTCCAGTCCTCCCTTCGTTTTTTCTTGGATACTTGTTCATCCACGATAGACAGATTTTTTAATCTATTACATGCAAGCAGCGCTTTTGTTATGCCTATCTACGATTACAGTCACTTGTTGCAACATACTTTCGTTTCTTATATAGCCCGAACACCATGTTTTTTCCAGTATTCACCATACTTTGTATTACTCCCATGTTTTCAGCGTCATGGAACAGTTTATAATGCCATTTGATCAGTGTCATAACATTATGCGTACTTATACTTCCAGTTCTCCCTTTGCGATACTGGCCTAAGCATTCATCAAGTAAATAGCAATCCGCCTTCCGACATATTTTCAGCCACATCGCATAGTCATTATTCTTCTTGATATCATTAATCTGAATCAAACCAATCTTACTAGCATCAAACATCACGGTTAAGCATCCTGGCCAACAGTAATTAAACATCCCTGTCTTCGTGATTCGTTTTGGTCCAGTCACTCGAACGCCTGTACGATTTCCATCGACATCTATTTCCTCATAGTTGGTATAGGAGAAAGTATATCCATGACTTTCCATGAACTTGATTTGTTTTTCTAGTTTTTCCGGCATCCAAAGATCATCTGAATCAAGATACGCAATCCACTGACCTTTAGCCTCTCTTAAAGCCCGGTTTCTGCTTACTGCCGCTCCAGAGTTGCATTCATTCTTAAAAATCCGTATTCTAGGATCATAGATTTCAGATAGCACTTCATCAGTATTATCCGTAGAACAATCATCGACGATTAGAAGTTCCCAGTCTTCATAAGTCTGATTCAAAACCGACTGAATAGTTTCCTTAATATAAGGAGCTGTATTATACGACGGCATGATAATCGAAACCAGGCCTGCTACTCTTTCGATTCCATCAGAATCATTTAAGATCATCTTAGCTTTTCTCTGCTTCTGATCATATTCTTTCTTTTGTACTTTTTCCGTTCTCAAAAGATAATCTCCATAATCCTCCGCGGTCGCCATATCATCCTGCGTGATTCCTTCCTGCTTGATAAAGGCTTTTTTCACTGTAGAAAGGATGATTTTGACATCTTCCACCAGGCTGATCTTCTTTATATATTTCAGGTCCCAACCGATTTTATCTTCCCAGCTGATGGCATTTCGGCCATTCACCTGTGCAAGTCCGCTAAGTCCTGGTTTTGCCGTGTGCCTCTGTCTTTGTTTCGCTGACATAAACACCATGTCGCGGACCAGCTGAGGTCTCGGACCGATCACTGACATCGTTCCATTCAGAATATTGAACGCCTCTGGCAGTTCATCGAGGCTCGTATTTCTGAGCCATGCACCAAACTTTGTTAAGCGAACATCATCTGGAAGCAGTTCACCATTCTCATTCCTTTCATCGGTCATTGTCCGGAATTTATACATCTTAAAAATAGTTTCTTTTCCATCTTCATCGACTAATCCAGGACGATCCTGTGTGAAAAGGACCGGAGAACCTAGTTTCAGTCTCACCAGTGCTGCGACGCCGAGATAGAGCGGGCTGAACACCACGATTGCTGCTGAAGCGCATGCGACATCGATTGCTCTCTTTACATATCTTTCATAGACTCCCATCTTCCGAACAGGGATCGGTTCTATAATTTCAGCTTTATATGTTGTCTTTTCCGCGTTCTTTCTCATCACGTGAGCTGTGACCGCCGCAGAAGCAATTACAGCTCCCGCTACTATCGAGTATTTTTTAGCCTTATCAGACATAGGTTTTTGCATTATTTTTTTCATACTCATTATATTCTTCCTTGAATTTCAGATACCAAACTATCAAGCTCTCGAAGTATATATCCTTCCACTATGTTTGTGCCCAAAGCATTCATAGATTTTCTGATTTCAAATATTGCATTGTCTGCGGTATTCTTCCATTTTCAAAATAGCACTCACCATGCTTCCTATTCTACCTTCACCACTTATAAATTTCCTGAATGGAAATAGTATTTTAACCATAATTTTTAATGGAAATCTGTAAATAACATTCAACTTACAATACGCCTTTCTAAATCCAAAATACTTTTCTAGATAATCTTGAAATGCCGTTTCATGTCGAATGGATCTTTCACCATCGACAACATAAAAATCAGAATTTCTCAATTTGGTTTCATATTCCGTCAGTAAATGTTCCACCAGCGCAGCATTAATCTGATATTTTTCGTACTTAGGTTTTACGCGTTGAACCTGCAATTCAACATGATGCGCATACACTGGAGCAAGCATAATGCCACACAACTCTTGATTATCTCTATAAAAAGCCCCATAACATATCATATTTGTTTGCCTCAACAGCTTGCTTGCAAGTATTTTGGCATCTTCTATCGAAAAATCCGGGCGATATTTTTCCGGCCACGATAAATATGCTTCATGATATACTTGAAATATTTCATCACTATATTGTTCCGGATTTATTTTTTTTTACGTCAAACAGCTTTTTCCCTTTTTTGATTTTATATCGATAGCTTGATGACAACCTCGTGATATCAAAAACATCATCTTTTATGCAGTACCACCAGCTTGTTTCATAGCCACAATCAAAATCCGAAGACCATCTTGCAAGGAGCGGTATCCCCCCAACCTTCCAGATGGACTTATCTTTTATACACGTTAAATCAGGTTGTTCATGTGGTTCTACTGCTGGAATAACTGCATGATTATAAAACTTCCAATCGTTTAGGCTCATATTAATTCCTTTCTCAAATGTAGAAGGACGAATTAATCCCTCCACAGAAGACAGGTTCACGTCATTTTTTATTCTCAAATTATTATTGTTGTCCCCCAACAAAGCGTCGTGATGAGAGTTGCTCTTTACTTTGCCAAATAAAGGAATACACTCCAGTTTATAGCATTAAAAAGAAATCGTCTGTTATGTATGATGATAAAACATAAGGATTATCAAATTTGATCAAAAAATCTAGGATATCCACATTCAATCTTAATCTCACTGTCTTCTTTCTTTATATCGTATTTCTGAATATATTCATTTCTCATCGAATCGATATATTGGATTCCAAACTGAAGTCCAGCCTTTAGTTCATCTTCATTAACCATAAAAAATAAGTCAATAGCTTCTCTCATTTCTATAACATTGTTAAATGCTAATCCACCATAGTTTGCACCTGTGTGAACTACTAGTGTATTTGCAAAACCATTTCCTATATTTTTTATATTCACATTAACTTTCAGTGTTTTCTTGTCCTCACTAGATTTACCTAAAGAAAATCCGTGCGTTGCTTTTCCTGCAGGCTCCACTGTAATGTTTAGGAATGGCTGAATTGCCGCCTTTTCCTTCTGTTCATCCGACTCCTTATAATAGCGAATAGTATAGAACACACCAATAAAAGCAAGTATTCCAGAAATCAGTCCACCTATAATTCCGCCCCAATATGAAGCCAAAGATCCTATCCACGTTGAGTCTATCGTGTCATTGACAGCTAGTTTAGCAATGGTTCCCCTTATCAATGCTTCTATTTTCAGAGTTGCCAGGACTGAAATAGCAATAAAGACAAATAAAAAAAATACGATATGTCTAATGATTTTATTATTCTTTTTCTTTTCTTTTTTAGGATTATATGGCAAGCCAAATCGTTCAATTATCGTCCTCACAATATAGCCTTCACTTCTTTTCACAGGTAAATATTACGGTGCAAATTCAACACTATTCTTAGTCTTATCAGACACGCCCTCTTTACAAATGAGCTTTTGTAAAATGATGTATAACCCGAATCCCACCAATGCGCCCGCAGTGTTACTGATGACATCATCTAACTCGCACCAGCCGAGATTAAATATATACTGTGTAGCTTCAATGATTGCTGAAGTCATAAACGCTGACATGAATACCGATTTCCACTTCTTCCATGGAAACAAAAAGCCAAATGGAATGAAGAATAACACATTCTGGATATATTGTATCGATTCTTGTTTTCCATCTGGCGCTCCGTTGAGCCATCCACGTAAAGCCCAAAACAGTTCTGGTTTGATGACCCGGGCTCTGACGCGTGGTTCTCTTTTCAGCAATGTCATCCAAACCACAAAGATAACGTACGCAACGAACAGTAGCATTGACATCTGTTGTAGTTTTTTCTTATTCAAATCAAATTCTACAAACCTCAAATCATCTATTCTACTTCTCATCTATTCTATTTCTTGAAAGTTCTTCCATTAATAAAACTGAATTCATTTGATGAATTTTAACATTATTATCGAATCTCTTTAATAACTTACGAAATGGATAAAGAATTGTAACTAGCCATAATATTGATGGTCGATACTTAATATGTAAATGGCAGTATGCTTTTCTATATCCAAACATTCTTTCTTTATAGTCTTGCGTACCGGTTTCGTGATTTATACTTCTCGATCCAGATGAAATATACTTTTTCTTTTCAACGTTGAGATAATAATCTAAAATCGTATAATATAAAGCATTACTAGATTGTAATTTCATCGCTTTATTACCAAACTTAGCTGTTTCTATTTCAACAAAATCTTTTTCCGGTCTCACTGTCATATATGCTAGTAATTCGTGGTTTTCATCATAAGCTAAGAATAAAACGATCTTACTTTTCCTAGCCATCAATCCTTTAACAAACGAATCCTTGCATTGAATATTATCTGCTAATGAATAATGTGAAACAGCTTCCGTATAAATCCTATATAATTCGTCAATGCTTGAATCTTCTACCATTGTTTTTACAATAGTATTATGTTTTAAGCTTTGTCGTATATGTTTACGTTGTGTTGAACCAAGTTTTTCTAAAGAAAACTCTCCATCTCGAATACAAAACCACCAATTTGTTTTATATCCACAATCCCAATCTGTATGCCATCTTGCGAGTAGAGGATACCCCCCCACCTTCCATATATCACCATCAATTAATGGCTCCATATTAACTGACTCATGTGGAGCAGTTGATGGTATCGCCGCATGATTATAGTATTTCCATCCATTAATCTTCATCATCTTCCAACCTTTCAAAGCAAGCCTTGATCACATCGATGATTCTTTCCTGCTGCTCTACCGTCATTTTGTTATCACTCGGCAGGCAGACGCCTCTCTGGAAGATATCTGCGCCGACATCCTCTACCCCACCCGCGATATACGCGTTGGTCCTGCAGCGGAGGGTGCCTTCTCTTCCGACAGCTTCGTGCATGCGGTACATCGGCTGCATGTGCATCGGCTTCCAGACCGGACGGCCTTCGGCGTTGATCGACGTGATGGCTTCCAGAATTTCCGTCGGGCAGCTCTTGCCGGCTTCCGGGATATACAGTGCCTGCTGATCGTCCCGTACCTGCGGACACATCGCGTCTTCGTCGATAATCAGTGCGGACAGCCAGTAGTTCGGCTCGGTGCCTTCTGTGATTGGGTTCATCTTGACCGGAAGTCCGGCGAGTCCGTCACGGTAACGCTCGTACACGGCCTTCTTCTCGGCGATGTGCTCCTCGAGGTGACCATACTGGCCACGGATGACGCCGGCCACCACGTTACTCATGCGGTAGTTGTAGCCGACC
>ULTU01077701.1_pt1 | contig 14018 bp, 9 predicted proteins | sample 1957861 | NCBI WGS metagenome assembly ULTU01 (sample SAMEA4835742, study PRJEB28245) | human gut metagenome | biome: gut microbiome; material: fecal sample | place: Denmark | collected 2008
AAGCCGAACGTTTTATGCCGCCCGTGGCAGCCGATAAATGGGAAGGCGTCCGCAGCAGTCGTGCCTATGGCCCTACTTGTCCGCAAGGCAAGCGTACGGGGTGGTACAGCGATGAGCAGGCATTTGCTTTCAACTGGGATGACGGTTATCCCGATGAAAACTGCCTGCGGGTGAATATCTGGACACCGGGACTGAAAGACGGGAAGAAACGCCCCGTCATGGTGTGGCTGCATGGTGGAGGCTATTCTGCCGGCAGTGGTCAGGAACTTCCCTCGTATGACGGGACAAATCTGGCAAAGAAAGGGGATGCAGTGGTTGTGACGTTGAATCATCGCCTCAACGTCCTGGGGTTTCTCGACCTTTCCGCTTATGGCGATAAATATGCGAGATCGGGCAATGCCGGATTGCTGGACTTGGTGGCAGCACTTCAATGGGTAAATAAAAATATAGCATCTTTCGGTGGAGATGCACAGAACGTCACCATCTTCGGGCAGTCCGGTGGGGGAGGCAAGGTCTCTACACTGCTTGCCACGCCATCGGCGAGAGGTTTGTTCCATAAAGCCATTGTACAGAGCGGGTCTATGCTCCGCACGATGGAACAGAAATACTCTCGCCGTATCGGCAGTGCCGTGATAGAGGAGCTTGGCTTGAATCCCTCACGGATAGACGAATTACAGAAAGTGCCTTACGACAAGCTGCTTGCCGCAGGCGAAAAGGCCGTTGCCAGAATGCGTGCGGAGGCAGATAAAGAGGGGGTGTCTTCCTTTATCTTCGGTTGGGCTCCCACGGTGGATGGCGATGTTCTGCCGGTACAGCCTTTTGACCCTCAGGCTCCGGTGCAAAGCAAGGATATTCCGGTGATGATAGGCACTACTCTGCACGAGTTTACCGCAAGCACTTACTTCCCGCCTTTGCGGAGCATGACGAAGGAGCAGGTTGTGGAGCAGATTAAAAAGAAATATGGTGAACGCACGGATGATTTCCTGAAAGCTTTCGAGCGGGCCTATCCCGGTTATCAGCCTAAGGACCTGGTGGATGTGGACTTCACTTTCCGCCCCGGCGCAGTGGAGCAGGCCAAACTGAAGTCGGCACAGCAAGGTGCACCGGTCTATATGTATATGTTTGCCTGGGAATCGCCCGTGATGGACGGAATACTCCGCAGTACGCATTGCATGGAGATTCCTTTTGTCTTCGATAATGCTGTGCGTCATGCTTCGATGACCGGAGGCGGAAAGGCGGCACAAATGCTGGCGGAGAAGATGAGCAGCGCCTGGCTGAACTTTGCCCGTACCGGGAATCCCAATGCCGAAGGATTGCCCGAATGGGAACCTTATACTGCGGAGAAAGGGGCAACGATGATTTTCGATAACGATTGTGTCATGAAGTACAACCATGACAAGGAACTGCTCGATGTGGTGATGGCCTTTCCGGTACGCGGATTCTGATGATAGCTTTCAATGAAAAGTGATAATATAATCCTTTTATTAACAATCTAATTAATAACTAATGAGAGACATTATGAAAAACAATGCAATGAAAAGGCTGGCGATGTCAGTGCTTTTCCTTTTGGTCGGGATGCCTTTCCTGCTGGCGCAAAGTCAGATAAAGGTGTCGGGTAAAGTCGTAGATGACTTTAATGAGCCTATGATTGGCGTAAGTGTGCTCGAGAAGGGCACAACGAATGGGGTAATTACCGATATGGATGGTAATTATTCATTGTCTGTGAAACGAGGTGCCACGATTGTCTATTCATACATCGGATATCTGACACAGGAAAAGAAAGCTGCGACTGAAGTAATAAACGTTGTTATGAAGGAGGACACCAAAACTTTGGATGAAGTGGTTGTGGTAGGTTATGGTGTGCAGAAGAAAAGCGATTTGACGGGGGCTATTTCTTCCGTGAAAGCAGAAGATTTGCAGAACCGTTCAATTCCTCGTGCTGAGCAAGCTTTGCAAGGGAAGACGGCCGGTGTACAGCTGGTAAATACATCGGCTAAGCCGGGCTCTTCTCCTACAGTGCGTATCCGTGGTTTTTCTTCTAATGGTTCTTCTGATCCGTTATATGTGGTGGATGGCTTGCGGGTAAGTGATTTGGGCTCTATTGACCCTAATACTATCGAGTCTATGGAGGTCCTGAAAGATGCGGCTTCTGCTGCTATCTATGGTGCACAGGCTGGTAACGGTGTTGTATTGGTAACCACCAAGAAAGGTAAAAAAGGAACAAGTAGCATTACTTATGATTTTCAGTATGCTTTGTCTAACCTGACACGTACTCCCAAACTGATTAATGCCCAGGAGGCCGTGCAATTGATGAAAGATTCTAATCCGGCAGTGGATGACGCTTATATTCAGACCAACTATATAGATAATTTGTGCTGGGATGGGACAAGTTCTACAGATTGGTTTGATGTAACTTTCAATACCGGTACTACGCAGCGCCATTCATTGAGTATGCAGGGGGCTAATGATAAAGGCAATTATTTCGTTTCTCTGAACTATTATGACGAGAATGGTATTGTACGTGGAGATAAAGATACCTATAATCGTCTGACTGGAAATGTCAATGGCAGTTATAATATTAAGCCTTGGCTGCGGGTTGGTACGACGAATGCAATCGAGAAATATAAGACACGTTCCATTACGGATGGACAAGGGCAGAGCAATACCTATTCCAGTATGATTGCCCGTGCCATTACGCTGACTCCACTGATGGCAGACACTTATGCACCCAATAGACTGCCTGAAAAAATGCAGCAATTGCTGGATGCCGGTACTCCGCTTTTGACAGATGCTAACGGAAATTATTATGGCTGTTGGTTGGGAGGAGAGTCCATACATCCTATCGTTTCTACATTGATGAGCAATAGTGAAAACTACGGCTATAATATTTTAGGTACGGCGTACGTGGATTTTATGCCGGTTAAAGGACTGACGGTGACATCTAAACTGGGCTATCGCTTGTCCAACAACAATTCTTACTACTATCAGTATAAATATTATGCATCCGGTGGTGCCTCTAATCTGGAAAACAACCCTGTAAATCGTGGAACAGGTTCTACAGTGTATTACCAATGGGAGAACTATGCAAACTATAACCGTACATTTGCAGATAAGCATACGTTAGATGTAATGTTGGGTATGTCCTATTCGGATAATGACTATACGTACGTGTATGGTAGTGCTTCTAATGTAATGAAGGATAATCCGCTGTTTCAGGATGTGTCTTATGCAGCAGGTGATGCTACGATGGGAGCTTCCGGATATCGCTCTTATTCACGCAAGCTATCCTACTACAGTCGTATAGGATACAGTTACGACAACCGTTATTTTATTCAAGCTATTTTCCGTGCCGATGCAGCTGATACAGCTTTATTGCCGGCTGAGAATCGTTGGGGATATTTCCCTGGTGTATCTGCCGGATGGACATTTACAAATGAAAAGTTCTTCCCGGCATTGAAATGGTTGGATTTTGGTAAATTGCGTGCATCTTGGGGACAGAACGGTTCTACCAGTAACTTGGGTGGTTATAAATATTCAAACTCAATTATACAGACTGCCAAAGGTTATCCCTATGGAAGCACCAGCGATTCATTTATGATTTCAGGCGCTCCGTCACAGGTCAGCAATCCTAATCTGAAATGGGAAACTTCAGAGCAGTTGGACTTCGGTATTGACTTGAGAATGCTTAACAGCCGTTTGACTTTGACAGCAGATTGGTATAAGAAGAAAACAAAAGACTTGATTGTGACAGGTTCGCAACTGCCGTTTGAAATAGGTAATAGCGCTCCTCCGGTAAATGCAGGTAATGTAGAGAATACAGGTTTTGAATTGGAATTAGGTTGGAGAGACAAGATAGGTGACTTCTCTTATGGAATCAGTGCCAATATTGCCACTTTGAAAAATAAAGTGACTTATCTGGATCCGAGTATTAGTGATAACCGAATGTATAGCGGTATGGGGTTAGGTCCTTCTATCTCCAATCTGACAGCTTTTGAAGTGGGACATCCTATTTGGTATTTTTATGGGTATAAAGTAGACCATATCGATGTAGAGACAGGTAACCCTGTTTTTGTAGATGTGGATGGCAATGGCAGCATTACAGAGGATGATAGGACGGATATCGGAAAATCTATTCCCGATTTCACTTACGGAGTTACCTTGAATGCAGCCTGGAAAGGACTTGATTTCATGCTTTTCGGTTCCGGTGCATCTGGCAATAAGATATTCTCCGCCATCAATTATGGAAGTTTCACTTATAATTATAAAGAGATTTATGACAATCGTTGGACTAGTGAGAACACACATGCTAAGTATGCTTCTCCACAGACAAGTTCTACTCTGATGAATCAATATTTGGCTTCCGATGCATCTGTGTTCAATGGCTCGTATTTTAAGATTAAGCAGATACAGCTGGGATATACTATTCCGAAGAATATCTCACGTAAGTTCTTTGTTGAGAATTTAAGAGTTTATATTTCATTGGACGACTATTTCTGTTTTACCGGTTATCACGGGCTTGATCCGGAAGTCTCTGCTACAGCTACCAGTGGTATGGGTATAGATTTTGGTAACTATCCAAATACCCGTAAAACTCTTTTTGGAGCAACTATCACATTCTAAACATTTAATGAAATTGAAAATGAAAACAAGATATTTATTATACACTTTGGCTCTTGCTGCGACAATGAGTTCTTGCGAGAGCAAATTGGATATTCCTCAGCAGGGAACTCTGAATATGGATACCTATTATCAGACGGATGAAGATGCGCAAGAAGCATTGGCGGCTTTGTATGGACAATGGGCGTCGTGTTTCGTGAATGCTGATTATATGAATAAAGTATTATTGGCGGATGATTGTTTTACTGGTGGAAACGGTCCTTCCGATGGTGGTGACCGTGCCGGTTTTTCACGAGCGTTTTATGATGCTAACTGTGGCTTGGTGAAAAGTATGTATAGTGGCTATTATACCACAATTAATCGTGCGAACCTGGTGCTGGATAATTTTGCGGATGCTGCCGCTAGTGATATAAAAAAGCAGGCTGTGGCTGAGGCACGTTTCTTTCGCGCTTATTGTTATATGGAATTGGTGACGTTATGGGGAAACCCGCCATTGGTGACACGGGTGCTTTCTTCTTCCGAAGGTAAGGTCAGCAATACGCCGGCTTCCGAGACATGGGCATTCATCGAATCGGAGTTGGAGGCTATTGTCAATTCCGGAGACTTGACCGAGAAGCAGAGTAATACCGACACACAAGCAGGAGTACGTCCTACCAAGCAGACGGCTCAGGCCTATTTGGGTAAAGCCTATTTGATTCAAGGAAAATATGCGGAAGCTCTGACACAGTTCAAGGCTGTAATTAATTCGGGCAAATATGCTTTGGCTACCGGAGATGATTATGCCAATTTGTTCCACCTGAAAGGAAACTATTCTTCGGAATACTTGCTGAGCAACAATACGGTACAAAATGCTTCCAATGGCTATTATATTCCTTGGACATTTGCCATTTTGAATAACTGGATTTGGGGTAACTCCAAGTTTAGAATATATGATGAGGCCAAGTTTTATCAGTTCTGCGGATACGATGCGGAAACAACATTGGGATATGGCTTTTTTAATCCTACCTCTAAGTTGGCTGAAGTATTTGTGGCAATTGAGGGTAAAGACGGATATCGCTTGAACAAGACCATCTTGTCGCATGACAAGATGCACGACGTGGTAGGTGCTTGGCTGCAAGGCGATTCACAGCATTTTGAACATACAGGTTGGTACCGTTATAAATTGCTTTCCCGTAAAAGCGATCAGTATCCATATACAGCATGGGGCGGTTGTGCCATGAACCTGCCTGCCATGCGCTATGCAGAGGTCTTGCTGATGGCGGCTGAAGCCGGCTTTAAAACCGGTGACCCCGAAGCAGTAGGTTACTTTAATCAAGTGCGTGTCCGTGCTCAGGCTCCTACGGTATCGGCGTTGACCATGGATATTATTCAGAACGAGTTCTTTGTAGAGACTTGTTTTGAGGGACATCGTTACCAGGATTTGCAGCGTTGGGATAAGAATGGTGATATTGACATGACATCTGTTTTGGCAGACAAAGGCAAGAAAAATGTATATTTCACTACTCAGCAGCCTAAGTCGGATGATAAGTATGAACGCATAGCTACGGAATTCGAATATGACAGTTGGCTTTATTATGTCCCGGCCACTGAGTCACGTGCGGGTTTCAGTGCTTATGAGAAATTATTACCTTATCCGCAAACTGAATTAGACGTAAACCCAAATATCGTTCAAAATGAAGGTTGGGCGGTGACTTCCGAATAAAAGTCTTGGTGTAATTGTTTGTAGCAAGGGAATAGAGCATGTCATAACTTTGTTCCCTTGTTCTAATTAAAATGTAATAGTATGAGAAGATTTGCTTTGTTGTTGTGTTTACTTCCTTCTCTTTTGTCAGTATTTTCTGCTAATAATGATAGGTTTGAGATTGTAAAGGAAAGTGGCCGTTACAGGGTGGCTGTAAATGGTGCATCCATGTATATTAAGGGAGTCGGAGGAACTAATAGGTTGGATATAGCTTCGGCTAATGGGGCTAATGCTTTTCGCACATGGGGTGGTACTGTTGAGGCTGTAAAAAAGAATGTTGAGATGGCAAAAGCCAATAATATGTACATCATGCAAGGCATTGCCTTGACCAAAGATGTTAATGCCTATTATGATGAGAGATATAAGAATGAAAAACGAGAGGAGGTCCGTTTGCTTGCCGAAACGTTCAAAGAATGCCCGCAGATATTTGCTTGGGGAATTGGAAATGAAGTAGAGCTTGGCAAAGCAAACGTGGCGGAAATGTGGAAGTTTATAGATGAATTGGCCCGAATAATCAAATCTATAGATAAGAAGCATTTGGTGGCCAACGTTTTGTGTATTCCATTTGCGCTGGATTCAGTTGCTGCCTATGCACCAAACTTGGATTATGTGGGTATAAACAGTTATGGCTCTATTGACAAACTTGGAGAAATGATAGAGAACACGGCTTATAAAGGTCCTTTTATGGTGACAGAGTGGGGGCCGAGTGGCTTTTGGGAAATGCCTGCCACTGCTTGGAAAGCCCCGATCGAGCAGAACAGTGAAGAAAAACGTATTGTCTACGAAGAACGGTACAATAACTATATCCTTTCCAATCCTCGTTGCATGGGCTCTTTTGTCTTTTTATGGGGACAAAAAGAGGAACGTACCCCGACTTGGTTTAGCATGTTTGTTGAGGGTAATGTGGATGGACTTCCGTTGAAAGGAGAGAAGACTCCGATGGTAGAGGCTATGCAACGTGTGTGGACAGGGAAAGAGCCTACACAGACCGCACCGGTCTTGAAAAAGTTTACATTGAATGGCAAGGAAGCTATTGAGAGTGTAACAGTAAAGCCTAATGCTACATTGAAGGGGGAGGCTTTTGCAGTAGATAAAGAAGGAGGAAAGCTCACATATGTATGGGAGGTTTTGAAGGAGGCAACGGTACTTGGTTTTGGAGGCTCTTATGAACCGCGTCCGGAAAGGGTAGGGCAAGTTGCTTTAACGGAAGAAAACAACCATGAGATTTCGATTGGCAATCCGGGTAATTATCGCTTGTACGTTTATGTATTGGACAATACCGGTTATGTGGCTACTGCCAATATGCCTTTCAGAGTCGAATAGAAATGCGATGTGTTGAATAAGACTTAAATATAATAGCATGAAAAGATATGTTACACTTTTAATTTTCATTTCCAGTTGGCTGTGTTGTGTGGCACAGTTTCCGGAGGTAGGAAGAATGGAATACAAGAAGATGCCCGGTAAAATATTGGGGGTGAGCGCAAATATTGCTTTTATTGCGGCAATGCGTCAAAAGCAGATTCCATACCAACTGCGTGTACGTGACGGTGGGCATACGTGGGAATATTGGACGAGTGCGTTATACCTTGTCTTACCATTTGTGTCTCATTCTTTTCAAAAACAGTTAAACCATTAATTAAAAACTGATATATATCATGAAACAAAAATGTCTATTCTCGTATTTTTGCAATATACATACTTTGATTATGAAAAGCACCTTTATTCTCTTGGGATTCCTTTTATGTAGCATCACTTCTGTAGCTCAGCAAGTTTTCAAGAACGATGAACTGACTGTCAGTAAACTAAAGGATAAAACTTGGGTCGTTGAAACTTCTGATAAGACTACCATGTACATTGTAGAGGGTGACAAGCGTGCTATGCTCATTGATACGGGCACCAAATGCACGGCATTGGATGAAATTGTTCGCAAGATAACCTCCAAACCATTGGATGTGGTGATTACTCACTTGCATCCCGACCATGCCGGAAATATACATTATTTCGATTCCATTTATCTGCATCCTGCAGATACGGTAATGATGGGCGAATATCATTACAAAGGAAAGATAAACTATGTGGCAGAAGGACAAGTGTTCGATTTGGGCGGAACTGAAATAGAAGTGGCATGGATGCCGGGGCATACTCCGGGTTCTATCGTTTTGTTGAATCGTGCTACGGGAGATTGCTTTAGTGGCGATGCTTTTGGCTCGGGACAAGTATGGTTGCAACTGGAACCGCATGTGCCTATGACCGATTACTTACAATCATGCCGGCGAATGAGACAGTTGATGGAGCAAGACGGCATTCGCTATATATGGTGCGGGCATTATCCCTATGTGAAGACGTATTATGATTTGGGATATATCTGCAAAATGGAAACTTTGGCACAACGGTTGGCGGCAGGAGATACAGAAGGAGCAAAACCTTTTAGGATGCCTCCTTCCACGCATGCTCTCGGGCATTCGGTTTACTTGTCGGACGGGCCGGTGATGATAGTTTACAATGCGGACAAAATAAACTGAAGAAAAAGAATCATACAAAATATTAATATACAATGAGAAAGACTATTCTTGCTTTTATTGCTGTTTGTGCCATGCTGGCGGCACATGCGCAGTCTCCCGTTTGGGGACCGCAAAGTAAGGTTTTGACGGACAGTATTTACAGTGAGGTACTGAAGGCGAACCGAGCCTTTAATATCTTTCTACCACAGAGTTACGAGGCGGATACTGCGAAGAAGTACCCCATCCTCTATTTATTGCATGGCATGCTGGATACCAACCAAGGTTGGACAATGCGCGGACATGTGAAGGATGTCATGGACCAGCTTGTGGCTTCGGGTGAGGCGTGTGAGATGATTATAGTCACTCCTAATGCCGGTGGAAATATTTATGCAGGTCAGTGGAATGGCTATTTCAATATGCCGGGATGGGCATACGAGGATTTCTTTTATAAGGAATTTGTGCCTTATATCGAGAATACTTACCGTGTAATAGACGACAAACAGCATCGTGCCATTGCAGGACTTTCAATGGGCGGTGGCGGAGCAACGAGTTATGCACAACGTCATAGCGACATGTTTTGTGCGGCATACGCCATGAGTGCGCTGATGAGTATTCCTGCCGGTTCGGAGAATCCCTCACCGAACCCCGATGACAAGATGGCTGTCTTGACAAAATCCGTGATAGAACATAGTTGTGTGAAGTTTGTAGAGGAGGCGGATGATGCGCGTAAGGCGCAGCTTCGTTCGGTACAATGGTTTGTAGACTGTGGGGACGATGACTTTTTGTTAGATAGGAATATCGAGTTTGTACAAGCTATGCGTAAGGCACAGGTTCCTTGCCAGTTCCGTGTGAGGGATGGCGGACATACGTGGGAGTATTGGCATTCGGCACTTTACACCTGCTTGAAGTTTGTGACTCGCTGTTTTGATAAATGATAACTAAAGAATGATTATTCGAATAATGATGAATACAAGATGTTTCTTCTTGGGATTGTTCCTAATGTTTGCTTCGCAGATGTTAGGGGCAGGTGTAACCGTGGAAAAGATTTCTTCTCTTACCCGTTTTCCCGGTTTACAGTCGGTTGCTTATATGTATAAAGATACTTGTAAAACGGTAGAAGGACGTTTCCCGGGGTTCTCTCCTTTCTTTTTAATTTACCCGGACAAGCCGTATGATGCGGAACGTGCCCGTGAACTGGTTGAGGAATTGGGAATAGATGTTTATGTGCATGATTACTCGGGAACAGTCTGTGTAATGAATCCTATAGGGAACCATTACGATGAGGAAAAGGATCTCGAGGCCTATAAGGACTTGTTGAATAAGTGGCGTGTTATTTCTAATTTGAAGGTAATTGGGATAGGCTCAGGAGCTACGTTTGTTAATAAAGTCATTTCTAAGAATGCGGGCGAGGTTGCAGGTATCGTGTCTATTGGAGGGCAGGCTTCAAAAGCCGATGTCTCTGTTCCTCCCGTGCCTGCTTTTATTGCGGGAAGCGGGAGCAGGCAAGCTGCCACTTCTTATATCCGGCAGAATGAAGCTGAAATGAAATATAGAATTGGTGATTTGTCTTTCTATGCTAACCGACAAGATACTCTGCAGCAAGTGGTGGTCAGCCGGAAAAAGTATGCTTCTTTGAAAGATACTTTTGAAGAAGCGTGGAAATACCTCCTCTGCAAAAACTACCGTTTCAATAATTATCAGCATACTTGGTACACCGGAGCAACTTTCAACCAGTACGGAGCCTATGAGCTGGAGCCTTATATCATGCCGGAGGATTGGAAGATAACCCGTCGTACCGTTGTGAAAAACTTATTGGGAACAGGTGATTTCCTGTGGTATGAATTCCATCCGGAGGCCACTTTAAAGGCTGCAAAGGGCAGCGTTCCATTGCTCCTTCTGTTGCATGGCAACAATAACGACCCGCGTACACAAGCAGAGACATCAGGATTTGTGGAACTGTGCCGGGAAGAGAATTTTGTGGTAGCCGAACTGGAATGGCAAGGAAACGGCTATGCCCCCATGGGGCTGGATGGCATAGAGCAAGTAGTGTATTATTTGCTGAGGACCTATCCGCAGTTAGACGCTTCACGCGTATATGCCGAAGGGCTTTCTGCGGGTGCCGCTACTGCTACCGGACTGGGAATACGCAAGTCGCATCTTTTTGCTGCTGTGGGTGCACAGTCTGCCGGACTGACTCCCAATAGATATATGTTTGGATACAATGAAGAAGCGATAATGAATGAAGCCCTGCAGAAAAGGGGATGTGTGGAAATGCCTTATTTCTCGGTGACGGGTACCGATGATGAAGTAGTTCCTTTTGTCAATCGGGACAATTGGCGTACGAATGCATTCTTTTGCGCTTGGCAAGCCTATCAGACGATGAATGGCATGGATGTGGCAGAACAACCGGACTTCTCGAAAGATGCGACTTTTGGCCTTGCGCTTGAGGAGCGTGTGACTCTTTCCACCAATAAGCGGGTTACCATGGAAGCGGGTGTTCTTCGTAAAGGAAACATCCCTCTCATTAAATTGGTGGCCATCAATGATTATGGGCACTGGAACTTTAAACCTGATGCACGGATGATGTGGGACTTTTTCAAACAGTTCTCACGGGATATGCAGACAAAGAAATTATTAATTAAACCATAATGTTACAATGAAAAGATGGTCAAGTTTAGCAGTGGCTCTGATGATGTGCACCTTTACGTTTGCACAGCAGGCTCTTTGGGGAGGCGCTCCGGTTGTCTCTCCCGAAATTCATGACAACAACACAGTTACTTTCCGCTTGAAAGCGCCCAAAGCTGTGAAGGTACAGATTACAGGCGACTTTTTGCCTCCACAAACAATTGAGACTCCTCGCGGCAATTATGATGCACCGGGCATTGCCGATCTGACAGAGGGGAAGGACGGCGTTTGGGAATTTACCACCCCCGAACCGTTGAAGCCGGAACTTTACGGTTATTCCTTTATCGTGGACGGATTGAGAATGATGGACCCGGGCAACGTTTACATGATTCGGGATGTGGCTACCGTGACCAATGTATTCATCATTGGTGGTGACCGTGCCGATTTGTACAAGGTGAATAAAGTGCCTCACGGAACGGTAAGCCGCATGTGGTACAATAGTCCTTCGCTGGGAATGGACCGCCGCCTGACGGTCTACACTCCGGCAGGATATGAAACCAGCGGCAAGCGTTATCCGGTATTCTATCTGCTCCATGGGGCAGGCGGTGACGAGGAAGCTTGGATTGCTCTTGGCCGTACTTCGCAGATATTGGATAATCTCATAGCACAGGGCAAGGCCAAACCTATGATTGTAGTGATGACCAACGGCAATGCTTGGCAAGATGCCGCTGCGGGTGAGTCTCCCAAAGGCTTTGTTGCCCCGTCCATGCGTCCTGCCGAGAGAGAAAAGGTGCCCGAAGGCGCTTTTGAACTGTCGTTCCCCGAAATCGTGAAGTTCGTGGAGAAGAATTTCCGTACCCTTGCCAATAAGAAGAACCGTGCCATTGCAGGACTTTCTATGGGTAGTTTCCACTCGTGCAATATTTCCAAGTATTACCCGGACATGTTCGACTATGTAGGCCTTTTCTCCGGTGCAAGCACCGGGAATGACAAATCTACTTGTCCGGTCTATACCGACTTTGAAGGAAAACTGAAGACTCAGTTCGCCAAGAAACCGGCTCTTTACTTCATAGCATGCGGCAAGACTGACTTTGTTTATAAAGGTGTGGCCGATTTCCGCAAGTTACTCGATGACAATGGTTATAAGTACGAGTATCTTGAGACGGGCGAGGGCCATATCTGGAAGAACTGGCGTATCTACCTGACGGAGTTCGCTCCCAAACTGTTCAAATAATCTGCTTCTTAATAAACTTAATAAACGACAATATGAAAAGATTCTTATTCTTATCAGCCATGCTGCTGGTATGTGCGATGACCTTTGCGCAGCAAGCCCTTTGGGGCGGTGCTCCGGTAGTATCACCGGAGATACACGACAACAACACTGTGACTTTCCGCCTGAAAGCGCCGAAAGCGGTAAAGGTACAGGTGACCGGTGACTTTCTGCCGACACAGAAAATCAAGACACCTTTTGGCGAGTTTGACGGTCCGGGTGTGGCCGATTTGAAGGAAGGCAAAGACGGTGTATGGGAGTTTACCACTCCCGAACCGCTGAAGCCGGAGCTTTACAGCTATTCATTCATTGTGGATGATTTGAAGATGATGGACCCGAGCAACGTCTATATGATTCGGGATGTGGCTACCGTGACCAATGTATTCATCATCGGCGGTGACCGTGCCGACTTATATAAAGTGAACAAAGTGCCCCATGGAACCGTGAGACGTATGTGGTACAACAGTCCGGCATTGGGAATGGACCGCCGCCTGACAGTCTATACTCCGGCCGGTTACGAGACCGGTGGCAAGCGCTACCCCGTGTTCTACTTGCTCCATGGCATGGGTGGGGACGAAGAGGCGTGGATTGCTCTTGGACGTACCTCCCAGATTCTTGATAATTTGATTGCCCAGGGCAAAGCCAAACCGATGATTGTAGTGATGACCAATGGCAATGCTGCGCAGGAAGCCGCTCCGGGAGAATCATCCTTGGGATTTGCAGCACCTTCCATGAACCAGCCCAAAACGATGGAAGGCTCTTTCGAGACAGCTTTCCCTGACGTTGTGAAGTTCATCGACAAGAACTTCCGTACCCTTGCCAACAAGAAGAACCGTGCCATTGCCGGATTGTCTATGGGCGGTTTCCATTCCATGCACATCTCCAAGCAGTATCCTGACATGTTCGACTATGTAGGTCTGTTCTCGGCAGCCATCATGCCGGGCAAGGATGTGAAGTCTCCTATATATGATGATTTGGAGGGAAAGCTGAAAATCCAGTTTGCCAAGAAGCCGGCTCTCTACTGGATCGGCATCGGCAATACGGACTTCTTGTACAAAGCCAATGAAGATTACCGTAAGATGCTGGGTGAGAAAGGTTATAAATATACCTATTATGAAACCGGTGAAGGACATATCTGGAAGAACTGGCGTATTTATCTGACGGAGTTCGCACCGTTGCTGTTTAAATGATAACAGAATATAAGCATCAGAATATGAAGAAACAATTATGCTCGATGGTACTTGTCGCAACCACCTTCATGGCT
>ULTU01083413.1_pt1 | contig 14015 bp, 10 predicted proteins | sample 1957861 | NCBI WGS metagenome assembly ULTU01 (sample SAMEA4835742, study PRJEB28245) | human gut metagenome | biome: gut microbiome; material: fecal sample | place: Denmark | collected 2008
AATGCCGTCGCAGCCGGTGTAATCCCGCATCGCTATGGCGGAGCTGCCGCCCGTCACGTCGCCGTTGCCTATTACCGGGATAGAGAGGGCTGCCTTGGCCTCAGCGATTATGTCCCAATCCGCAGCGCCGGAGTACATCTGATCGCGGGTGCGGCCGTGTATGGTCACAAAGGCAGCGCCGGAGGCCTCAGCCATGCGGGCAAAGTCCACACAGTTGACGTGGCCGCTGTCCCAGCCCTTGCGGAATTTTACTGATACGGGCAGGTCCGATGCCTTGACCACGGCCTCTATCACCTTTGCAGCCACGCCGGGCTCCTTCATCAGGGCGCTGCCTTCGCCGTTGCCTGTTATCTTGGGGGCGGGGCAGCCCATGTTGATGTCTATGAGGGCCAGCTCGCCCTTGTTCTCGCCGCAGATGCGGCGGGCCATTTCGGCCATTATATCAGGGTCACGGCCGAAAAGCTGTATGCCGCAGGGACGCTCGTTGGGGGCGGTTTCCATGAGGTCGGCGCTCTTGCCGCCGTACTTCAGACCCTTGGCGGATATCATTTCGGTGAAGGTGAAGTCGCAGCCGTGCTCCCGGCAGATGGAGCGGTAGGTCATGTCGGTAAACCCCGCCATAGGGGCCAGCATGATGGGAAATTCGGTTTTAAAAAGGGAAAGCTTCATTATTCCAAACTATGGCTCAGGGGTATTCAACTGCGAATAATCCGGCGTAGGCAGAGGCTTTTCGGCGGGATTCTGCTTGAGCAGTATCATGTCGCTGATGTACCAGCGGCCCTTGATCTTCCTGAGCTTTACATTGTATGTGGCGGGTATCCACTGGGGCAGCTGTGCCTCGGGGTCTGTACCCTCCATAGGGGAGCCGGAAACGGAGAGCATCTTTTCGTATACCTTGACGGTGGCGGTGCTGTCGCCGGGCAGGGTCAGGAGGCTCTTCACTTCTATTTTATATATGAAGTTGGTGACGTTGAAGCTGGAGTAGGTGCCGGCGTACAGCGCCGGGTCCTGAGCGATGAAGTTATCGGTAAAGTATTCCGTGAGCGGTGCTATCTCACCCCCCTGCAAAATGTACCCCGCACGCAGCTCAAGGCCCTCCGTGACCAGAATGTATATGTTGCTTATGTGCATGGCGGTGACGAAGGCGGTAAGGCACAGAACTACAATGAGGGCTATGACCAGCAGCGTCCTGAGAAGATACCATATTGAGCGCCGGGCGATGGCGTATTGATTCTTAGGCATTATCAAAGCTCCTTGTTGCGCATTTGAAGTCAGGGGTCAAAGCCCCTGGCGATACCGGGAATAATTACACATTCAATCCCTATCATATAATAGCACACGGCAGGGCGCGGCGCAAATGAACAAAGTGTGATACCTGCCCGTTTTTTCCCGAAAACAGACCGCTTTCCTTGACAAAGGGGAACGGCGCACATATAATTATTTTACCTATGTTAAGGAGGAAAAAGTAATGGCAGAAGTTCGTCTTACCAAAGAAGGCGTTGAGAAATACGAGAAGCGGTTGGAGTACCTTAAAACCACGGGCCGCACTGAGATAGCGGAGCAGATAAAAATAGCCCGTTCCTTCGGCGACCTGTCTGAAAACGCGGAGTACGACGCGGCTAAGATCGAGCAGGCCCGTATGGAGTACGAAATAGTGGAAATAGAGGCCATGCTGCGCAACGTGGTCATAATCGACGAGGACAACATCAATACCGACGTCGTAAATGTCGGCAACACCATAACCGTAAAGAATAAGACCCTCAATCAGGAGCTGACCTTCCAGATAGTTGGCAGCGCGGAAGCAAACCCCATGGAGAAGCGCATATCCAACGAATCCCCCGTGGGCAAGGGCCTGCTTGGACATAAGCTCCATGAGACAGTCTCCATTCAGACCCCCGGCGGCCCGGCAGAGTTTGAAATACTGAACATAAGCAAGTAATAAGGATAAAAGAGGAATCTATGGAAGAAAAGACACAGAACCCAAATGTGGAGCCGGCAAAGGAAATGACGGAGGCGGAGCTTTCGGAGCTTTTGCAGATACGTAGGGACAAGCTGAAGGCACTTCAGGACGCAGGTCAGGATCCATTCAGAAAGGTGCGCTACGACCAGCAGTTTTACAGCACCGACATAACCTCAAATTATGAATCCTTTGAGGATAAGACCGTCAGCGTGGCGGGCAGAATGATGTCCAAGCGCATTATGGGTAAGGCCAGCTTTGCCCACATATTGGACTATAAGGGCGACATACAGATATACGTCAAGAGGGACGACATAGGCGAGGAGAGCTACGCCCAGTTCAAGACCTTCGACATAGGCGATATTATCGGCGTGGTGGGCAGGGTATTCAAGACCCGCACCGGCGAGATATCCATACACGCAGAGAGGGTGGAGCTTTTGAGCAAGTCTCTCAGGCCGCTGCCGGAGAAGTTCCACGGCTTGAAGGACCCCGAGCTTCGCTACCGCCAGCGCTTCGTAGACCTTATCGTGAACCCCGAGGTCCGCGATACCTTCGTAAAGCGCAGCGTAATAATATCCGAGATGCGCAGCTGGCTCAACAATAAGGGCTTTATAGAGGTGGAGACCCCCGTACTCAATACTACCGCTTCCGGCGCCTCCGCGCGGCCCTTTATAACCCACCACAATACGCTGGATATAGATATGTACATGCGTATAGCTACCGAGCTGCATCTGAAGATGTGCATAGTGGGAGGCCTTGAGCGGGTATACGAGATAGGCCGCATATTCCGCAACGAGGGCATGGATGCTACCCATAACCCCGAGTTTACAACCATTGAGCTGTATCAGGCATACACCGACTACAAGGGAATGATGGAGCTTGCCGAGGGCGTCATAGACCATTGCTGCAAGGCGGTAAACGGCGGCAGGACAAAGATAACCTATCAGGGCAGCGAGATAGACCTTACCGCTCCATTTAAGAGGGTTACCATGAACGACGCCGTAAGGGAAAAGACCGGCGTGGACTTTATGAGCCTGACCGATGAACAGGCCCGTGCCGAGGCAAAGCGCCTTGGCGTAGAGGTAGAGGACAAGACCGCTACTGCGGGCAAGATACTGCCTATGGTGTTCGACGCGTTTGTGGAGGACACCCTTATCCAGCCCACCTTCGTCATAGACTATCCGGTGGAAATATCCCCCCTGTCCAAGCGCAAGCCCGACGACCCGCGGCTTACCGAGCGCTTTGAGCTGTTCATCGCCGGCCACGAGTACGCCAACGCCTTCTCCGAGCTGAACGACCCCATCGATCAGCGGGGCCGCTTCATACAGCAGGCCATGGAGCGCGCCAAGGGCGACGACGAGGCCATGATGATAGACGAGACCTTCTGCACCGCTCTGGAGTACGGCATGCCCCCCACAGGCGGCATAGGCCTGGGAATAGACCGCCTTGTGATGCTGCTTACCGACAGCCCCACCATACGCGACGTGCTGCTGTTCCCCACGATGAAGCCGAACCCCTAACCGGGCAAAAAGCATAAGCTACAAGACCCCCCATTCGATTGATAGGGGGGGTTTTGCGAAGACAAATGTGCGGGCTTTTGAAGAAGCTCATGCTATTTTAATCTGCAATGGTTTACGCGGATCGATTCATATAAGTCGTTTATAGCGAAATATATGTTCCTAAAGATGCATATATTTTGCTTGACGAACACAGTTCATGGTATTATACAATATATCACATAGAATATAGGGCTATATGCCGCGATAAAAATGATAATTGAGGTACAGATGCTTTTACATGAACAGATATACCATGATATTTTTAAGCTAATAGCTGACGGACATTATAAAAGAGGCGACTTGCTGCCGAGCGAAAAGAAACTGATGGAGCAATACCGTTGCAGCTTAGCTCCGGTTCGTCAGGCTATGGGACAGCTGGAACAGCTGGGTCTGGCGGAAAGGCGCAGAGGCAAGGGAACTTTCGTCAGGTCAAACGATGCAAGCGATTTCAGGCTGGATCTGGTAGGTTTTACCGGAGCGCTGTATAATGAAAGAAATGAATGGATATATAAGACCAAGCGCGTTGAAATCGTAAGGGCAGATGAAGAACTGGCTGAAAAGCTCGCCATTGCACCCGGTATGGAAGTAATATGTGTTGAGCGGGCCGGTTTCTTCAAGAATATGCCAATACAGTTTTCAAGACACTATCTGCCGGATATCAGCTTTTATGATGAAATAAAGAAAGCGGGAGACATACAGTTCTGGCGTTTTTTGCTTGAAGGCAAGCTGGGGCTGCACATGACAGACGCCGTAGATGAGGTCCATGCCGATCTTGCCATTGGAGAGCTTGATGGGATGTTTCCGCCGTACAAGGGATACCCCATGCCGCTCATGGTGGTTGAACGCACATCCAGGGACAGATCGGGAAGGATACAGGACTATACGGTATTTTATATTGCCAACTTCAAGGTCGGAGGCAATACGGTATGTCACAGATACGTAATAACAGGTATGAAAAACGGAAGTTCAGCCGTCAAGTAATCTATCGCTGACCGCTGCAACCGCCGTAAGGACGGGATCTAATAAATAATTCAAATCTCCGCGCCCCGCAACGAGCGTGTGGCTAAGACAAAGCTAAAGGGATCATATCCATCGTTATTTTTATTAGTTTGATATTGACATGTTCAAAACATTATAATATTATAATATTATAATGTTTTGTCATATCCGCGCGGGACGTCACGCAGCGGCGATGATCACAGTTCTTTGTTACAATTTGACAAATCACAGAGAGGAATAAAAGTATGCTGCTAATACGTAATGCAAATGTATACTCCCCTGCTCCGATGGGCAGGAAGGACGTCCTCATAGAGGGGGACAAGGTGATCAAAATTGCCGATAGGATTGCCGGAGATTACTCTGAATTGAACGTAAAGACAGTTGAGGCCGAGGGCAAGACATTGGTGCCGGGCTTTGTCGATCAGCACGTTCATGTCATCGGAGCTGGCGGCGAGGCGGGCTTTGCTACACGGACTCCGGAAATGCAGATAAGCAATATAGTAAAGCATGGCATAACCACGATAGTCGCACTTCACGGAACTGACGGCACGGCGCGTAATATTGAAGCACTATATGCAAAGACCTGCGCTCTTGAGGAGGAGGGAATAACGGCCAGAATGTTGACCGGCTCCTTTGAAATGCCCTCTGCCACGCTTACCGGCTCTGTTCGTAGGGATATGATATTTATAGATAAGATCATAGGAGCAAAGACCGCGATATCCGACAGAAGATCCTCCCAGCCCACAAAAGCTATGGTGGAGCAGCTTGCGGCTCAGGCTTACACAGGCGGGCTTGCAGGCGGGAAAAGAGGTTACACACATATTCACCTGGGAGTTGGCGCCCGCAAATTGAGCATGCTCAAGGATATAATAAGGGAGACGGAGATTCCGCCCTATCTGCTCGTTCCTACTCACATAAACAGGGATAAGGCTCTGTTTGAGGACGCCATAGAGTTTGCAAAAATGGGCGGCACGATAGATATAACGACCGGAATAGGGCCTGAATATGGGCTGCCCGATTCGGTAAAGCCCAGCGAAGCGGTAAGGCGCTGCCTGGAGGCAGGCGTAGATATAGAGCGTATTACCATGAGCTCGGATGCAAACGGCAGCATGGCCGTATACGATGAAGACGGAACATTCAAGGGATTGTTTGTAACAACGGTAGAATCGATGTTTTCAGAATTCAGGGACATCGTACTCAAGGAGAATCTGCCCCTCGAAACGGCAATAAGAGTGGTTTCCACCAACGCGGCAAAGTCGATAGGTATGTACCCCAGAAAGGGAGGCATACAGGAGGGACAGGATGCTGATCTAATACTGCTCGGAAAGGATCTGGAAATAGACTCCGTATACGCCAAGGGCGTGCTTGCCGCCAAAAACGGCGTTTCTCTTTTGCATAATGCGTTTGAGCATTCAACTATGATGTAACATATTTTGAAAGGAGAAAACAATGGATAGCAATAGCAAGAAAAGGCCTTTTGCGCAGCTTCTGATGAAGGAGCCGCCGCACACTTACCTGCTTATTTTTGTAATACTCATTATATGCGCGGTTTTGACCTACATAGTTCCTGCGGGGCAGTTTGAAACAGCCGTGAATGAATCCGGACGCGCAATACTGATACCCGGAACATATCACAGGGTAGAGCAGAGCCCCGTGAATCCCTATCAATTTTTTAACGCTATACCCAGCGGCCTGGTTTCAATGGCTTCGCTGATATTCTTTGTAATGATAGCCGGCGGATCGTTCGCTGTCATCAACGAGACAAAAACCATAGACATATTGACCAATAAACTGGTAATATCCTTGGCGGGCAAGGAAAAGTTGATAATCTTCGTTGTAATGCTGATGTTTTCCGTACTGGGGGGATTAATAGGATTCGACGCGGAGTGTGTGATTTTCGTTCCTATATGTATCGCCCTTGCGCGCAGAATGCATTATGATAGCATCACAGGCGTAGCTATGGTAATGTGCGGCGCTTTTGTCGGCAGCTCTGTCGGCACATTCAATCCCTATGCCACCGCTGTTGCTCAGGGGATCGTCGGACTGCCGATATTCTCGGGCGCCTGGTACAGAATAATCATGCATATCGTAATACTGATAGCGGCTGCACTTTATGTTATCAGGTACGCCGAAGGCGTAAAGAAGGACCCGAGCAAGAGTTGCTGCTATTCTCTTGAAAAGACGCTGCCCGCGCCGGAAAGCGACAGCGTCCAGTCTTCGATACCGTCTAAATTTAGCACGCGGAATATATTGGTGCTGATAGTGATGATTGCGGGCTTTGGCGTAATAATATACGGTGCGCTTAAGATGGACTGGTTTGCCGGCCAAATGGCTCCGATATTCTTGGCGATGGGTATTATAGCCGGCATCGTTGGAGGGATAAAAGGTAACGATATATGTAAGGTATATATCAGCGGATGCAAATCCATGATGTTTGCCTGTCTTGTAATCGGTATGGGACGCGGCATACTGATAGTAATGGAGCAGGGTATGATATTCCACACGATACTCAACGCCCTCGCAAAGGTACTGTCCATGATGCCTCCCTCTTGTATAGCGGTAGGTATGTTTTTAATGAATATCGTGATCAATCTATTTGTGCCTTCCGGCAGCGGCCTTGCGGCTCTCGTAATGCCGCTTATGGGACCTCTTGCCCAAATGACCGGCATTACCGCACAGACCGCGGTCGTGGCGTTCCAGTGTGCCGCGGGCTTTTCGGACTGCGTCATTCCTACCAGCTCCACGACCAATGCCTGCATAGGCGCCGGTGGAATCAGCTTTGTCCAGTGGTTTAGGTTTGCGATAAAACTGGCTCTTATCGAATGGGGACTGAGTATAGTATTTATCGTTATAGCAACGTTGATACATCTCGCGTGATCAACACTGCAAAAACGGGCAGCCATGCAGGTATGACAGTAAATAATGATTTCCCTGCGTAAATGAGAATACTTTGTTGAAAAAATCCAGCTTCGGCTGGATTTTTTATATAACCATGGTAAAAGCAGAGGTTTTATCTATATTATATTCTACAAGCGTCTTCAGACCATAAGGAATGGGATGAGTGGCATAAGCATGTATATACGGTGCTATTCTTCTTAATACGAAAATGCATGATTTAAATTGCGATAAGTATGAGCTATAATCCTCCCAGGGCTATCGGTTCGAGGCTGCATCTGACATCGGCCCGGTCGTTGTAAAATGCGGTAGCAGCATAGTATTACCCTTATGGCGACAATGTAGCATGCAGCACAACAATACAGCAATTACAAAGGAGACTTATATATGGGAAACAATTCTCAAGCCCGCAAGTGGATGTTGACTATCAACAACCCCTTGGAGGCAGGCCTTGACCACGATTCCATCCGGGATATCCTGCTCCGCTTTTCACCGTCCTACTATTGCATGGCAGACGAGATAGCAACGACCGGCACACATCACACGCACATTTTCATGTTTTCGCCCTCGCCTGTCCGTTTTTCAACGATCAAGGCGCGCTTTCCCACGGCACATATCGAAAAGGCCTGCGGCAGCGCAAGGACAAACCGCGACTATATCACCAAAAGCGGAAAATGGGCCGATACCGCCAAGGCGGAAACATCCGTTATCGGAGCCTTTGAGGAATGGGGCAATCTTCCCGCCGAGAAGGAGGAGGAATTGCCGGAAATGTTTGCGCTTATACAAGAGCTTCGGGAAGGTAAAACCATTATGGATATAGTTGACGAAAACCCCAAGCTTGCTTTCAGAATCCGAGACATCGAGATTCTTCGTCAAACCATTTTGGAAGAGAAATACAGCGCCGAAAACCGCAAGCTGGAAGTGACCTATCTTTACGGCGCGAGCGGAACAGGCAAGACATGGGGAATTTTTGCAAAGCATGACCCCGGAAGCATCTGCCGTATTACCGATTACGGCGGAAAAAACGGCGTTCGCTTTGACGCTTATCATTGTCAGGATGTACTGGTTTTGGAGGAATTCCATTCTCAAATCCCCATCAGCGCCATGCTGAACTACCTTGATATTTACCCGCTGACGCTTCCGGCGCGGTATACCGACAGGGCAGCCTGCTATACAACAGTCTACATCACAAGCAATGTCCCTTTGTCCGAGCAGTATATGGATATCCAGAGGTATCAGCTGGAGACGTGGCGGGCCTTTCTCCGCCGTGTGCAGAATATCATCGAGTATCTGCCGGACGGCTCTGCCATCCGGCACAAGGAAGGAGGATTGCCGCTGTGACAGAAAACGAAAAGCTCCGGATGCGGAAAAGGGACGCGTTCAATGGTTTGCTGCAAAGGCTGAATGGTACGCCGGATTTAACAATTAAGCTGGCCTTGGCTGCGCTGTACCTTGCTATCGCTATCTATCTTTGGGCACAGCAGGCGTCGGTTGAAATCCCCGCGCTAAAGCACCTGATGCGGTATGCCATTGCTGCATATCTGCTGCTTGGCGGTGCTGTGCTGCTGGCGCTGCTGCTCTATCCAATAGGACGGCGTATGGCAAGGGACAGGCTCCAGTGCATAGGCCTTGTAAACCACGCCGGCATACCGCCGGATCTGCTCCATAAATGCCGCGCCGGCGGCAATCCTCGCGTTACGGTATGGGAGTTTAATAACCGGAGCATTCCGATTGATGAATGGGAGAAAAAGCGTCCCGCCATTGAGACGGCGCTGGGGATAATCATCGTCAAGCTGGCATACGCCAAGGGCAAGAGCCGCGTGCTGCTGTATGCCGTTCCTGCCGGAAAGGATTTGCCGGAGGTACTGCGTTGGGATGTCAGCTGCCTTTCCCGCGAAAGTTTTGTGCTGGTGCTGGGCGAGGGGTATGCCGGGCCCGTGACGGTCAACCTCGCGCACGTTCCCCATATCCTTTTGGGCGGTTCGACCGGCAGCGGAAAAAGCGTTTTGCTCAAGCTGCTGCTGATGCAGTGCATTAAAAAAGGCGCAAGGGTATTTATAGCGGATTTCAAGGGAGGCGTGGATTTTCCCAAGGCGTGGCATGAGAAATGCCGGATGTGCATTACGGAGGAGTCTCTGCTCGATACCCTCGACCGGCTTGTTGCGGCGCTGGAAAACCGCAAGAGCGAGTTTGCGGCGCTGGGTTGCCCGAATATCGACAGCTACAATATAATCAGGCGGCCTCTGCCGAGGCTTATATTCGCCTGCGATGAGGCGGCGGAGATGCTGGACAAGACCGGCGCAGACGCCGGGCGCAAGAAGCTGCTGGCACAGATCGAAAGCAGGCTGTCCACCATTGCGCGGCAGGGAAGGGCGTTCGGGATTCATCTCATTCTCGCCACCCAGAGGCCGGATGCCGCCGTTATCCCGGGGCAGATCAAGAACAACATGGATTTTCGTGTGTGCGGCAGGGCAGACAATGTGCTTTCGCAAATAATCCTCGACAGCACCGATGCCGCCGACCAGATACCCAAGGACGCGCGGGGCCGCTTCATTACCGGCGACGGCACGGTATTTCAGGGGTATTTATTCGATGAGAGCGTCATATAAACAGGAGAGGTATTGCATGGCTCACGACATACTTCAGGATCGGCGAGAACAAGCTCCGCAGGATCATCAGCGAAAACAGGGATGCGGATTTCATCCTCTGGAACGGCAACAGACCTCAAATCAAGCGGAAGAAGTTTGAACAGCTTATAGACCATTCGAGCTTGGTGTAAAGGGAAAACCTTGAAATAGGAATCCGCTTATGGTAAGTTGTTCACAGCCTATAAGCGGATTCTTTTCGTATGAAAGGAGCCGTAATGACAGGTAAGCGAGATAAAAAAGGCAGAATATTAAGACAGGGAGAGCGTCAGCGCCAGGACGGAAGGTATGAGTACCGTTATAAAGACGCACATGGAGAAACAAGAAGCGTCTACAGCTGGCGATTGGCAGAGAGCGACAGCACCCCTAAAGGCAGGAAAAACGAAAGGCCCTTGCGGGAGTTGGAAAAGGAAATTGTCCGAGATTTGGAGGATAGTGTAAACAGCTACACGGCGCACAGGACAACGCTGAATAGCTTTTATGATGCCTACATCGAAACCAAGTACGAACTCAAACAGTCAACACGGACAAACTACAAGTATATGTACGGAAAGTATGTCCGCGATGAGATAGGCATGAAAAATGTCGCTGAAATCAAGTACAGCGACATAAAGAAGTTTTACATACATCTTATCAGGGATATTGGGTTCAAGCCAAACAGCATGGAGACGATTCATTCGATTCTCCATCCGGTGTTCAATGTAGCAGTCCGTGACGGATTCATCAGAAGCAATCCTACGGATGGGGTTATGGCGGAAATAAAAAAGAGCCATAATTGGGAAAAGCCAAAGCGGCACGCATTGACAGAGCCGCAGCAGGAACGGTTCATAGAATTTATCTCAGGATCATCGACCTATTGCCGCTGGAAACCGCTGTTTACGGTGCTGCTTGGCACAGGCGCAAGGATCGGCGAGGTTCTTGGGCTTCGGTGGGAGGACTGCGATTTTAAGCAGAATATCATCGACATCAACCACAATCTGATATATCGCCAGCAGGACAGCGGAAAGATGGAACTGCATATCACTACGCCGAAAACAAAGGCCGGCACGCGCATCGTTCCTATGTTTGCGGATGTTCGGGCCGCACTGCTTCAGGTAAGGCAAAGGCAGGCAGAAAACGGGGTTAATCAATGCGTGGTCGATGGATATTCAAACTTTGTGTTCCACAACCGCTATGGCGAAATGCTGACGCCTCATGCAGTCAACAGAGCGATCGATAGGATCATACGAGACTGCAATCTTGAGGAAACAGAGCAAGCGAAGCAGCAACGCAGCGAACCCCTGCTGCTGCCGCATTTCAGCGTCCACAATCTGCGGCATACATTCTGCACACGGCTTTGTGAGAATGAGCCGAACCTGAAAATCATTCAAGAAATTATGGGGCATCGAAATATCAAGACTACAATGGATGTTTACAACGAAGCAACTAAGGAACGGAAAGTAGCGAGTTTTGCCAGCCTTGAAGGAAAAATCAAGATTAGTTAGCACCGCTGGATTTACCCATGTATTTACCCATTTTGGGAAAAATTATGGGAAGATATGAGAGATTATGTGGGAACAGCCATGAACAGAGCACGGGAAAGTCGGGATATAAGAACCTATAAGACGATATGATTCTCTACGGTAATAATCCCCACGATGAAGCCCACCCTCTGACCGGCGAAAAAGTTCGTAAATTGTAATAAATAAACTAAGATCCTCGAGTCGATTGACACGGGGGTCTTTTTGATTTTAAGCTTTAGGGGCTGAATATAACGGCGTATGCATGACGGCAGCTGTAAAGAAAAAACGGAGGGTCAACATGAAAAGGACTAAGAGGATGTGGGCGGCGGCGCTCATCATGGCGCTGTGCCTGCTGAGCGGCGCGGCGTTTGCGGAGGGGGAGGAATACTACTGGCACAGCAAAAGCACGGAGGAAAACACCAAAACCTATTACCAGCGCAGTGTCCACAGGATATGCGAGGGCGGCTATATACCCGCGATATACAACATAGTGGACGGCGCGGGTAAGCAGTACGATGTGTACTGCTGCGACTTTGAAACGGGAATACTCGCAAGCGGCGAAAGGATAGCCTACCGGCGGCTCACGCTGGAAAACTCCGGCTACTACCCGCCCGAAGCCGCAAGTAAGATACGCGCCATAGCCCTTAATTCATACCCCGTGCTGACCCTGGAGGAAATGAAGGCAAGGATGAGTGCAGCGGGCTATACTCTCAATGAGGGCGTATCCGAGGAGCAGCTCCTTTCCGGCGCGCAGAGGGCGATATGGCAGTATTCCAACAACGGCCCGGTAAAGGAGCAGGCGGTGTATAAATACAGCTTAAGAATAACAGACGGCTACGCGGACGTGATAAAGGCGCCGGAGGAAAAATATAAGGAAAGCGGCCGGGAATATTATTATGAAATAAACGAGAACGTGCAGAAGGTCTACAATTACCTGATGAGTCTTAACGGCAAAGAAGCATCCCCCGGCGGCATAGTCCTCAACGGCGTGACAGCTGCTCCGCTGAGCACCGGCACAAGCGGCACTGCGGACGTACTGTTGAAGTTCAAGCTGGAAAACGACAAGCACGGCGGCATAACGCTTAACGAAAAGGACGACCTTACCCTCGCGGCAAACGGCAAGACCTTCCCCAGCAGGGAATGGAGGGACGAGGGAAACGGCGAATACTCGGTGACGCTCCAAGGGGTGACAGCCGGAGAAAATATAGACGTTGCCATATCCGGCGAGCAGTACCTCGCAAGGGACGCTTACTTCTATGAGCCTGTGAGCGGCAGGAACGCCGCCCAGTGCTTCGTGGGCGTTGCGGAGGGCATGACGCCGGTATTTGCCAGGGGCAGCTTTAAGATAGACGGGGACGCGGGAAAAGCGGCGTATCTCAGTGTGAAAAAGACCAGCAATATGCCGGGCACATATAAATTCAACGTGTATAAGGCGGAAAACGATGCGAAGGAGCTTATAAATACAGTAGAAATAACAACTGCTGAAGCTGATACCTGTGTTGCGTCTGAGAAAATACTCCTTCCCGTCGGTACTTATATAGTTGAGGAAGAAGACGCGATAAGGGCGGGCTATACTCTTACCGTAAAGGTGAACGGCACAGAGTATGCCGTCAACAGCGAGATGGTTGACAAACCTTCGGTGCATGTAACGCTGAGCGCGGACAGCATCGCGGAGGTAACGGTGGAGTTCGCCAACTGTTACGAAGAAATACCCTCATCCTTTGGCTTCAAAAAGACGGACGAGCACGACGCGGGGGTAAAGGGCGCGGTATTTGCACTCTTTAAGGATGAAGGCTGCACGGAGCCGACCGCATATAAACAGACCTCGGACTCCAACGGTGACGTGAAGTTCCCGCTGATACCCGTAGGCATTTATTATATGAAGGAGACTGCTGCTCCCTACGGCTATTATCTCAATAAGGAGATATTCAAGATAGCGGTGCTGGTGCAGGAGGCCAGCGGTACCGACAACGTTGCCATATACCGCAAGGACGCACAGGACCGGTGGGTAAAGGTAGAGGGCAGCCTGGAGGTGGAGAACAGCCGTAAGCCGGAGAACCATTACGCCCCCGAGGAGCCTGTTCCCGCAATAGTGGTAATGCCCAAGACCGGCGGCGGGAGCGGGCTTATGGGCGCATTGGCGCTGCTGCTTGCCGCCGCATTGTGCGCGTTCAGGCGCGGGATAAAAGGATAACGCATAAAAGAGGGGGAAGCCCTCTCTTTTTTTATTTGACAGGCCTGTTTCCAAACTGTAACATAAACATAACGTAATGTAATAATAATGACAAAAACAGGCGTAAAGCCTTAAAAAAACCGCCTCGAACTATGAACATATTATGAAAATAACAACATGGGCTTTGCGCGGGGCGGCATTATGTGTTATGATTCATATACGTAGCGAAAAACATGGGCCCGCGTGGCCTTACAGGAGGATAAAAGCATAATGAAAAAACTCGTT
>ULTU01026134.1_pt1 | contig 13993 bp, 16 predicted proteins | sample 1957861 | NCBI WGS metagenome assembly ULTU01 (sample SAMEA4835742, study PRJEB28245) | human gut metagenome | biome: gut microbiome; material: fecal sample | place: Denmark | collected 2008
TTCTCCCGTCCCATACTTGATGAAGTATTTACCGATTGCTGCAGGTGTGCGTAAAGCATCTGCAGCAACCATGGCTGAATTTGTGACCAGATGTCCTTCATCATCATATGAGATACAATCTCCGATTTGTGCAACCCCATTCGGCGTTTTTACATCCGCGATGTAATAGTTTGCCTGCAGTATGGTATTCTTGTCCATGAGCTGTGTAAGAACGTTGAGAAAGCATTTCTTACTACAAACAATCATACATTTCAACCTCCTTCGTATATCATTTTACATCCTAATGATATACATATAGGATGTTGAAATTACTTCTTACGCGATAGATGGCAATCATCAACAAAGCGTCCCATCTTGTTATTCGGATCTTTAACAATCTCCATCAACCAGGTCTTCGCACAATAAGGTTCCTTGGACTCCTTATTTCTGAGATAGAAATTTTTCCATATGGAGCCGGCAATAGCGAACATTTCTTGGCGTACTTCCCAACTGAGTTTTCTTTTGTCGATAGAATAGTACTCAAGCAACCATTCCCAGATTTTTGGTTCTCTGCGCATAATGCGGGTGGCAACGGAGCGATTATCATACTCTTCAATTGATGTTCCGGTTGTGCTAAACGGCGCATTGTGCATTGCTATTTCATCTGCTTGCGTGATTATTCTGTCTGGTGCTTCGGGTTTGCTAAGCAGCGCTGTGAGTATTTCACCGATTGTTTGTGACTTCTGATCCGGTTTTTCTTCCGTCTTATCTTCTTTTGGTTTTTCGTCGGATAAGTACTTGGACTTACTATCATCCGGGAGATTTGTCCAGATGGCCATCCAGAAATTCCAGATAGCCGCGATGTAATGATTTTCACCGTCGTCTGTTCTGATGATGTACTGCATCATATGCCGCTTTCCAGAATCAATGAAACTCCACAGTGGGATACCTTTCTCGCAGTTGTGCTCCCCGTATGCCTCAGCACCCTTCTGGAAGTGTACGCTGAGTTCTAATAGCATCTTCGGGATTTCATCACAGATAAGCGTGTAAGCATACGGATGATCAACTTCATCACGGTAATGCTTCAGTGCGATAAGATTAACTATCACATCTGCCAGAGCTTTATTCTGAACATCCGAAGACATAATCTTATCAGAACTGAGAATACACGCTTTTGTCAAATCATACCAGTCTTTATGACTGGGGAAGTTGTTTTCGATGTGGTTTATGATAACCTGTAAAGGGCCTTCAGGAATAAGATCCATCCGACCCTTGTTCTTCTTATATCGGATTGCACCGCCATCAAACTGGCTCTTTTCACCGTCGATTTTGATTTCGTAATCTTTCATTTTTAATACTCCCATAGGTATATTACTCAACAACGACCGTCGTTTCTTCAGCTGTCTTCTTCTTGACACGACGAGCCCTCTTCGGAGGGTCCTGATTTACTTCACGGGCAGGTTCTTCGCTTGTGGGTGCAGACTCGGATTCCTGTGCAGAAAATTTCTCAAGTTCCTCCTGGTACAGAGCCGTATCCACAACGGATTTCAACCTTGCAAAATAAGGATCAATTTTGGTATACAGTTCACGATTACCCGCTTCATATTTCTGTGTGTTTGATCCGGATACAGCATAAGTGAACGCCGCCTTCACACGGTCATTGTGTGCAGTTTCTTCGATCATAACAGAAACGGTCTGTGCATGAAGATCCAAGACAATCTCGACGGTGTTTTCTTCATCAAAGGGAATTGTAAACACGCATCCGGACGGGTCCATCTGCAGCTGCTTATCCGGTAATGTAGATACAGTCTCAACGAGAATAGCATCCACAATCAGATGCAGCTTGGTCACACTTGTGATTCTTGCCTGTAACAGGTTTTCAACAAATTCAGTCATCGTTTTCATTCTCCTTTAAACAATTATCGTATTCGCCATTGAGTGTTGTAATATGGACATAATCATCTTCATCAACACTGTTTAGCACAGTACAAACAAACTTTCCCAAAGTCATCGTATCCAGTTCTCCAACACAGAAGATGTAGAAGAAGAATATCGGATCTAAGACATCGGGCTCGCCATACAACTGTACTCTCTTGGAAGCTTCATAGACATGTCTCGGAATATTCCACATGAACTTCTTACAGAGTTCATTTGATAACGGAATATCAGGGAAGTATTTCTCCTGAAGATCCAGAAGTCTGGAAAGGACATCGTTGATTGCCTCATCATCGAGGTTTGTATCCTCAACATCCGCAGGAGCTTCACACGGTTTGAAGCGTTCGGTGAATTCTTTGAACATTCGTGCGAAATCAGCCGATACTTCATCAGCCGTTTTTACAGTGGTCTCTGATGCAGTTGCGCATTCTGCATCAGAGAAACCCTTTAACAGTTTCGAATAGTGCATGTTCTGTCTCTCCTTTCATTTGGAATAGTAACTACCTGTCTCACTGAATATCCGTTCAGCAACAGTCATCGCCACTTCATACGGATTCGGAGCATCCGGATTTGTATCGGGCTTGATATACCGAGCATTCACTTCATGCTCTTCAACAGGTTCTGTCATCTCAATACCCTCTGTACTGTTGAACAGAGACTGTCTTGTTTTGAGAGAGATCCGTGAACGAATATCGCGATCCTCATACTTCTTTCCACATTGCGGACACTTATATGCCGTATAGGAATTATCATAGTTTGTCAGGCTTTTACAGCCACAAACACACTGAAAGAGCTTCATCTCAGCCGGGAAGATATAGGCATAATCAATACAAACAGGTCTGCCATCCGGAGACAATCCCCAGTTTGCATAATTTACCTTGGACAAACCGACGTCTCCGAGCAGATAGTTCTGGAACCACTTCTCCAGAATTCTACGAATCGTAGATGCATGAGAATACATTTCAAGATATGATGTAAAAGCGGGACAGTATGAGGCCACCAACAGGTGGCCTCCATGACTGATCTCGTAAGCTTTTGCAACATCAGGAGCAAGCTTTTCAGATACAACCCACTCCTGTTTATTGTCTGCGATACCTTCAGCATCCAGAGCAATCTTGATGGCATAACCATCATACTTGATAATGAACCGGTTTGTTCCTGTACCGACTTCGAGATATTGAATGCCATACTCGTCCAGTAATTCTTTTACCTTGTTCTTTCTTGATGTTGCCATCATACCTTTCTGGTAGGATACTTCACCAAGCTTTACCTTCAGATCAAGCGGAAGTTGATTCAACCGGGATCTGAATGTACGAGTGAACTCACCCATGATATCTCCTTTCGTTACTTTCGATTAGATATTGGACATGCTCCAGTTCTTCTTTGCAATATCCAGATAGGATTCTGCAGAAGGATTAAACTTTACCGGAGACGCTCCCATAGGGTTCAGGCTCTGGTACGGATTGTTGCAGTTCTGGCAGCAAGGAGTCTGATAAGGATTCATCGGCTGCTGGGTCTGCTGCTGGCAAGCATCCTGACCATACCAGTTTACGTTCGGCTGTGCAAGCGGACGGTTTACCGTATACTGGTTCTCCCAGCAGTTTGCAGTCTTCTTGTCGAATGTTGCGATGTCACTGTTGTAGAGTGCGGCGACGGAAGGTTCAACCTGATATCCATAAGAGAACGGATTCTCATACGGATTTGTAGTAATGGGATTCTGCATCTGTACAGGCTGCTGAGGAGTAACATTCTGACGCTGCATCCAAGGATTTGCGGATGTTGCGTTGTTCTGTGTTACGTTCAGATTCAGATTCCGACGAGATTCGATCAACGAATTCAGTCCGGTCGGAGCCTGCTGACCATTCGGAGATGCCGGCGGATAAGAACCGAACGGAACAACCTGCTCGGTCTGAGGCTGTTGCATAACAGGCTGCTGATAACCATACGGATTCTGATTCGGCATCATGTTGAAGTTCCGTCTGGAATCAGGAGCACACTGTGTTCCGTAGCTCATGAACGGATTCTGAGCAAACGGGTTTGAAGCGAACCCGTTGTAGAACATGCTCTGGTTCTGAGCCTCAGGCTGATAGGTATGCTGCAGGAAACCACCTGCAGAAGCTGTTGGGTAATCGGGATTGTTGTACATAATGTTTACCTCCTAATTTTTTGATTAATGAAACATAGCAGAGATCAACTGAGAAAGCTCAATCACATCATCTGCCATATTCTTCTTGAAGAACCATCTTGTCCGGAACAGCATGAACGTGTCATTGATCCGAACAACCTGTCCCAGACGATAAGCGGAGTTCTCCGGAGCGACCATGTTCTCTGCATACCGATTCGGAATATACAGTGAAGAGAGTGCTCTTTCCGTATCCTGAACAGCACATCTGCCGGATACATTGATCTCCACAAGACCGTGCGGAACGATGCCGAAGTACTGCGCGAAGATATCCCGTACATTCAGAAGCTTGTCAATCTGCTGACGGAGCTGGCTTCTCGGTACTGGCAACGAGATAATCCAGAACCCATCCTTCATCGTCAGAGCAGTTTCCCGAATGAGACATCCTGTTCCTCTGAGGAATCCAAGATTCTGGTCAATCTGCTGCATACGTGCTGCAGGGTTGGTGATTGCTGCATTCGTATCTCTACAGAGAATCTTCAGACCGATAAACGGTTCTGACTGAATTGCCTGCGGGGGATATCCCTGGGATACGATTGTGTTGTAGGACACGATTTCCGTCGGACCCAACACATGGTTCTGGTACTGCTGAACTGTCATGTTCATACTTTCTTCCTCCTTTATTGTTTTGCATACTTCCAGATGACGATACATCTCTGTGGTGTCATCTCGAATAAATTATATACATATAAGAATTATAAATATTAGATGGAAGCCATGTAATTCGTTGTCCGCTTTCCAGTGTAGATTGGTGTTGACAACGATACATTTTCTGTGATATCAACTTTCAGTGCAAACGACTGTGGTGACAGGAATGGATGTCTAACACCACAGATTGACGTGTCGGTGCTACTTGAATCGATATCTCTTTGCTTTGCTGCTTTAATCATGAGCATCTTGGTTTCTCCATTATTCTCAATATTGATCAAAGCCAGAAAGTCTGCAACTTCCATAATTTCCCCGGGGTCTTCACATGTGTTCGCTACGCACATGCAGTTCTCTGATGAACTTCTCTGTCATTACAACAGAAGCCGAGACTATATCATGATCTTTATAAAGATCCCTTCCATTTCGCTTTAATCAGGAATTACTGAATGATTACTTCATACCTGAACCGCTTGGCGCTACTCTACTCCTTTCGGATGGTATTCCATCCTTATTCCAAACAAGCAATCTCCCGATTGGTTAATATGTTTGAGTTAGTTTCGATAGTCGTTGAACCTTTCATCACGATATTCATGATGACTTGGATGCTGATTTCCTGCTACGTCATCCCGACGTTACGTTACGAAGTCCCAGCAATTAAAAAGGTTTGCTCAGCAACTCACACTGCTGAGGCGCCGATACTTAACGCAGATCCCACGTGTGACCGTCCGATTGCTTCGTCGGAACGGTTATAACCACCATTTGCAACCAGACTATCAACAGCTGTTGCTGCCATACGATTGAGCTGATGTCCTGTCACAATGGGAATGTTATATTGTGAGCAGATCAATTTCAATTCATTCATGATCGCATTCAATTCTGTCTTTTCTGAAGATGTTGCAGCAGCATCTGTTCTTCCAGGACGTACACGTTTGATGTAATCCAAATACAATGCAACAACTTCATTTTCGTCATCATTATACGATTGAATGATTTGTCCAAGATCATAAGTGGATTTCTCTCGATATCCGTAGTACAGAATCACAGAACGAACACCTTGACTGGATAACGCTTCATCGATCATCTTTGTGGATTCTTCTATCGAGTACGTGGATATATCCGCTCCTGGAAACAGAATACTCCATAATCGAAGAATTGTTTGTGCCATGGTATTTTCCATCGAAATATACATGGATATCGGAGTCTTGCCATTCGTTGCTTTCTTCAGATGTGCATTATACTTACACGTATCCACATGAGATTCCAACAAGATTCCGGATTTATAGTTTCCGGGTAATCCCGCATATACATACAGACATCCGGACAAATATCCAGGAGATAACAGTTGATTCAATGCACGAATTCCTGTGATCACTACTTTATCCGGTTTTCTCATATCACGTGCTTCCGCAACCACATACTTCATTGCTTCCGGATCTTTCGTATCAAACGTATGTGATGTTTGTGTGATATTTGCAGTATGATATGCTTGCGCAATCTCAGTTGATAGTTTGTATAGCGTATCCACATTCTGTCGAAGATTTGTTTCATCCTCGTCATCATCAATCATATCCAACGAAGAGAGAAACGAGTTCTTCACCTTTAGAATCTTTGCATACTTGATATAGTCAGAAAGGATTTTACATAAGTGCATAACTTCTGCAGGTGTTTTGATTGTTGGATTCGAACGAAGCATTTCAATATTGGAAATGATTTCTTCGTCTTCTCCCTCATCTCGCATAATCTCCAAAATCAACGGAACTGCTTTCACATTTCGTTCGATGAAATGAATCATTCTGCTGATCACCAGACAGAATATAGACTTAGACGGATATTCCGTAATGACTCTGGAAAATAGCACAAGATTCTGTGAACTCTTGAATTCTTCTTTATCAGACACGAGTATCGATGCGATATTCTTATAAATCGCATTCTTCAACGTCTTCATTCGACACACCTTCCGATTCACTTGAAATTGTACATTAGGGTTGACACAATTTCATGATTAACATGACAGATTGATGAGGGCATTCGCCCTCATCATCTATCTTTCGTTATATGTTAAATCTTATAATGACCCTGATCCCCCTGCGGCGTCATCAAGTGTGCGTCGAAGATAAGTGCGCGAGAAGTAAGCAGATACTTCACAATTGAGATGGAAGCTGCAATGACTTCCAGGTCATACTGTGATGATGTCGGCAGGTCTTCAATATTACAAGCAGTCTCGCTGATGATATCAAAGGATGTGAGACGCTTATAGATTGAGAATTCTCCCTTGGTATATTTCTCAATCATGGAATCGTCATACTCTTCACCATACTTCGATTTCATAATATCTGCGAATAACCCAACGATGGATTTCTGAATTGCGACTTTGATCTTACGTGTAAGCTTGTCATCCCGACGCTTGTATGCCATACGACGATAACCGTATACCAGCAGATTCGGTACGATTCCGTATGCAAGAGCAGAACGAACAATGGATGTGCAATCATCGATCTTGTCCATAATCATCTTAACTTCCAGAGAAGATGATCCACGAACCGTGATGAGTGTATCCTTTGTGTCCATCCGTAAAGCGGTCAGTCTATCAGTATAGATACGCTGTTTTACCAGAGACTTAGAAAGTTCCTTCTTCATCTCCAGCTCCAGCTTCTCGATATACTGGGTCGGAATATCGTCCTTGGTTAGATCCATCAGACACAGGCAATTGTTCTTGTAAATCGTAATAGTATGCTCAGGCAGTTCCTCATGATTGATCCGAGAAGATGTCACGAGTGTATGGATATCTGTTTTCAGTATTGCTGCAAGATCTTTGAATTCATTCTGTACGTCATCACCCTTGAGTTCAGCAAGAATGATATTCACAGGATGCTTACTCAGTGCACACTGTTTCAGATACTTCAGCCATGAAGAATCCATGAAACTCTTCATGAATGTTCTCGCAAGAATAATTGTACGGGTTTCTCCATCATATCCTTCGATGAAGTTCAACCAATCTGTATCGTTGAATGCGTGATCATACAGTACAAGTCGAACCTTGGTCGGGTTTACCATAGCCAATGCAAATTCAACATCCATGTTTACCCGAACGCGATACTGACCGGGCATATACTCGACAGAATACATGGTTGTGGAATCCTGAGAGATGGAGTAATCCACATCCGCTTCCGGAATAACATTCCGAACACTCTTCACGAGTTTTGTTTCCTTATCCACAACCGGAGCGAACGCCTTCATCAGAACCTTTGTCAGTCTCTCATCATAATTACTTGCCAGGTTGATGAGCCCTTTCATCGCATCCTCATTCAGCGGTTTTACTTCCTTCGAATCGATAAGCTCGGTTTTCTGCAGGTCTATTTCAATCTTATCCAGAATATCCAGAACCTGTCGTTTTTCATCCGGAGTCTTCACCAACGCATTCACGTTGTTGTAGATCTTTTCAGCCAACAGAATACATGAGGTTGTACCATCACCAACATTACGGTTTACCCGTTCACAAATCTTCTTGATAGCAAGATAAACCATTCTCTTGTAATGATGGGAGAATCCCATGGACTCGAATACATTATAACCATCCTTTGTGGTGGTTGTCTGAGACTGATCAGAAATCATCATGGTTGATCCATAAGGACCATATGTTCCTCGCAGTGTATCTGTAATCGTACGGAATGTATCATGCACCAATTTTTTGAATGCTTCTTCCGGGATTACATTCACATGATTATCGTGAGAATATTGTGTGTAATCATACACCTTCTCGTACGGCATAAGTTCTTCACCGTTATCAGGAAACATTTTATTTCACCTTCCTATCGTCTTTCGTAACAAACTGCAACTTGTATTCAGCTATAGCGTCTAATTTACCGGGTTTTGCATACTTCTTTCGATCATAGTAATCCTTTATGATATCGCGAGATGTCTTTAACCGGATTTCATCCACCTCAATCGCACTCGTAATCCGGTTACAACTACGGCGGATTGCATCAGAAACACCCATGAAGGTCTTTTCGGCAGAAAACAACAACCGGGAGATCTCTTTAACAAGTTGCTGTGTTTTTTCGTCTTCGTCGTTGGATTCCTGCAGAAATACTTCACACCCGATTGAAAACGGTACATCCTTTGGGAGTTTCATTGCATCCCGAACCAAAGACAGATGTGCGCATGAATCGGTTAACACTCTTCCAGCTTTTTCAAGTCCATGCAATTCAAACATGATATCGATCTCATGAGAAGGATATGCGAACTTGTTTTCTTGATATACCTTGAAGTGTGATTCTAAGCTGTTTAACAATCGGAAGTACTCGCGAGAATCAAACGTGGATTCATCCACACTTTCTTTCGTGATCGTCTTCGAGAATTCGTATAAGGAATTTACAGTATCCGATAGAGCAGGCACAATTTTACGAAAGCTTTCAAGTTCTGTTTCGTCAATTTTGGATCGACGAATGAGTTTAAATCCAAACATTAAATCCTCCTTACAGGTGACCGATTGTCACATTATTAGAATTCTTTAATATGGAATACTTCTGTCTCGGTGTGATGTCGTCATCATATACTAAGACGGAATGATGATATCGATGATGCGCAGACTCATCGATCATCAAGATATTTGCGGGTTGACATTGAATCATATGCGACGGCGCAGACATCGCATAGGTCAAGTCTCCACCAATTATGGTTTTGGATGAATAAATCCGAAGTTTCATCACCGGATGCTGGGAAGAAGATGCAATCACCAATAACGAATTTGCCGTTACAGTTCGCCACATCTTGTGTTCGTCTTGACATGAATACAACCGATCCGAAGTTACAATCACCTTCTGATTCTTTCGATAATTCGATTGTAGTTGTTTACTACGAATCATTTCACATATCGCAGGATCAATGGTGATATACTGTTTATCATCAATCTTGCCAAGTGTACGTTTTGACAGTTTCGCATCTGTCACATTACACTTGATCGATCGGTCGATACAACGTGTATCCACATGATATACCGCCCGAGCCATTGCATTGATTGCGGATAGTTTGTTGATTGTGTCCGTGACAACCGGTACGCCCGAATATGGTTCGCCACCAATATCGTACGGATCTACCAGGATCAATAATTTCCCCGGATAATTGAGTTTGATCGATTCCAGATAACCGTTAGGAATCAGATGCGCATCCTTGATGATCATCACATCATATCGGGACATCATTTCCGTTTTCGGCATCTTATAATATTCCGGTTTTGGATTAAAGATACTCGGTTTAAACGGATCATACTCAATCAGGGGATCACAAATCTCATCCACAAACATTTCAGCATAGAAAATATGATTGTTCAATGGATCTCTCATCAATCCGATATAATCTTGACATCCCTCTACAATGAGGATGTTTGCGAATGGATAGAACTTCGTTGCTGAATCTATCGCATGTTTAAATAATAAAGCACCAGACATTTCTCCGACAGTGAGCTGTCGTCTTCTGGAACTTGAGAAGAAATCTTCAAGATATTCAATCATTTGATAGATTTCTAAAACGTTTTTCACGTCCATTTTTACAAACCCCCAATGAAGGGGACGCTTAGGGTGGGGGCTCAACCCCACCCGTCGTCCTTAATCGGTTATTACTTAGAATTGAACACTCTGTCGATAGAAATATCTCCATTGCCGAAGTTGAAAGCTGCTTCCTTAGAGATTACGACATTCCAGCTGATCGTCTCGGAAGTTGTGCCCTTTACCTCTGTGATTGCGAGAGTACCATCAACTTTGTTGGTTGCCGGGTCAGCCAGCATGTCGGTGATAATCTTCTCAGGTCTCAGGTAAATCATGAAGCACTTTGCTTCCTGACTGTATGTCAGCTGCGCGTACTGGAAGAGCTCGCGCAGACGATCTCCGAATACGCCGTACTGACTCAGACGAGTCAGAACCTCAGGATGCTGTACGATGTTCTGGATATTCTTCGGATATGCGAACTTGTTGAGTTCTGCAATTACGGAATCCTTGAATACCAGTCCTGCAGCATTATCAGCCAGGACTCTGTCGACATAATCGCGACTCTCCGTAGAAGCTACGATGTCCTTGGGTGCGAATACACAACGCATTCTCACATAGGACTTGTCCTGGGTGATACCCACCCATCTTGTGAAATCACATGCGAATGTGAAGCCAAGTTGATCTTGAAGATACTTGATGACATCCGATGTGGAGATAGTGTACTCTTCGCGCGGAATGGGAGAGATGTTCGCCTTGTTTGCCATTTTAAATTCCTCCTTTAATTTTGTAACATGATGTATATTGCCAATACTTTTAATATTGACTGTTCATCCTGGTTACACTGATTCATTGATTTTTTACAAAGCTCAAAAGCCAGGTAATTCAACATACCATCCGGAATGTCAGAACCCTTCTTATCAAGAATCTCTTTCACGGAGTCCATGTCTTCAAACTGGCTCTCGATAAATGCAATGGATACCCGGTCAAGGATATCCATTTTCGGTTTCATGATCTCGATCATAGATTGAACCGGAACCTGATACTTCTCCGGGAAGGATGTATCCTGCTCGTTTTCAAGCTTGATCAGATCGGATGTTGCGATGTTCTTGCAAAACTTCAAGAAGTTTCCCATCAGAACATTCCCCCTCCGAAACCATAAGAGGGATCAGAAATTCCTGCGTATCCGAGTACAGGCTGCGGAGTCATACTGCCGAACGGATTTGTGTTATCCGCATAACCATACCCATACTGGATGGGTTGCGGATAACCCATACTTGCATACGGGTTCGTATTCCCGAAGTTTCTCCGAGAATCAAATGTGTTGTTGATCTGATTGCATGCGTTTCCTATTGTGGAATTCACATCACGGCATGCACCAGCAACAGTCTGTGCAGTTGCGAAGATCTTATCCAGATCCTCAGTCACGTTATTTGCCATTCCTCATCGTCCTTTCGTTTCCTTCATTTGTGCAATCTCCCGGAATTACACATCTCACTTGTCATGATTGTATTTCTACGGATCATGACAAGAACCATGTCGCTGAGTATAATTCATAGTTCCAACCTCCTGTCTAATATACTCATGCCCGATCATTCTGTCGGCGGAGCAAACGCATTCACAGCACCTTCAGGAATCTCAATATCGTTTTCGGTTAATACTTTTCCATCGGATACAGATTCCACACTATCTTCGGATTTCTGTTCCGGTTGCATGAGTCCTCGACGAATCAATTCCTGTTCATTACTCTTGTGAAAATTCGCAATCATTTGCTTCACATCAATCGGATGTCTCCGATCACGTTCCGCATTTTCTGCAGCAACTCTTGCTTTTGCTTCCTGGGCAACTTTATACCAATCTACGTCATCATGTGCGACTGGTGACGTAAAGTTCTTCTGATAGTTCGCACAACCATCAGAAGGTACAGGCCCAGTATTCTTTAACAAAGCATCGAAAGAGATTTCACTACAATTGGAAGTGTCGCTGCTACGATTCCCAGAATCCCCAGGAACTTTGACGGTTTCTTTGGTTTCTGCTGCGGTTGCGGTTGTTGGATTGGTGCCGAATAATTTGTCCAGTTCGGATACATTACTGGTCGATTCATCGTAATTCCAGTTACCTACCTGCGGCTGTCGTATGACATAATCCGGATTACCCGGATTCATCATCTGCTGAGGCTGTCTGGGAGCCTGCTGATACTGGGGTGGATAATAATGCGGAATCTGATTCATTTGATTCATTTGATTCTGCTGATATGCCATCATCCGCTGCTGTTCTTCATATCTGCGTCTGTTTGCTTCCATTTGCTGCTGCTGGTAATACAACTGGTTGTTGTATCTGGAATAGTCACAATCGCCGAAAAGAACATTTGCCTGGTGATTAAATGACGGACTTCCCGGTTCCATCATTGTCGGTTGATATGTTCCATACGGGGATGCGTATCCGTAACCATAACCAGTCTGTTGCTGCTGATACGGATTCAGCTGCTGTTGTGTCTGGTACGGGTTCTGATACGGATCGGAATAACCATATCCATATCCATACCCGTAACCATAATTCTGGTTATTGGCCTGATACTGATTCTGATTATACCAAGGATTATTGTTGTTGATGTTTGCGCTCGGATTCAGACTAGCCCAGTTGTTGTTATTGGAATAACCAGTATTCCATGCGGCAGTATTGTTGTTGTTCTGGTTCAGACTTACAAAACCATACGGATTGTTGTTGGTCTGATACTGGTTGTTGGTGTTATCATCATAACCATATCCGTATCCATAACCATAGCTGTTATAGTTATACTGATTGGATGTGGTATATACACTCGGCTGATTTGTCTGATACTGACTCTGGAAATATGCCTGATTCGGATCGGAATAACCATATCCGTAGTCATATGTGGGCATGTTATACTGTCTTGTCGGCTGAGGAGTCGGATTTACGTTCTGGCTCGGATTCAGACTAGCCCAGTTACCATTGTTCACGGGAGTGCTCGGTGTATCATCATAACCATAGCCATACTGTACCGGCTGAACCTGCGGATACGGATTCTGCATCTGTACAGGCTGCTGATAATACTGATTTGCATACGGATTAGCATACTGATTCTGATAGTATACCGGATTCGGGTTCTGATACTGATTCTGGTTCAGACTTACAAAACCATACGGATTATTATTTGTCACATACGGATTTGCATACTGATTCTGAAGCTGATTATAGATCTGCACTTTTGCAGCCATAATCGGATCCTGACCCCGAAGCTGGTCCAGTAACTGCATATACTGAACATACGCCGGATTCATGTTATTTTCATAATAACCGTTCATCATATTACCTCCATACAATTTTTGTTGATAGTTGCCGTCTGCGGGAATCGGATTCAAACACGGCACGTATTGAATCCCCATTGGAATGGTTCCTTCTTGATATTGGATTTGCGGTTGTTGTTGCGACTCATGTTCAGCCGCAGCGGCTCTACTTTCTTGGATGAGACTTCCAGCGGCAAGAGCTGCCGTTACCAAAGAACTTATGACTGTTAGTATTGGGATAATCTTGCCACCAGCCATCATCTTCGACCTCCTTTACTTTTCATTCGTATAATGTGTCATGTGTCGACTTCATGACTCATCATTCAGAGTAATTATATGGATATCCTAATATAAAATAATAGGAATTAAAGAAAGAATTTATATGATAAACGCCGCGTAAACCGCGGCGAAGTAACTGGATATTTTGTTGTAATTCTTATTCTTTTCTCTAAATTTTCTAT
>ULTU01083566.1_pt1 | contig 13982 bp, 10 predicted proteins | sample 1957861 | NCBI WGS metagenome assembly ULTU01 (sample SAMEA4835742, study PRJEB28245) | human gut metagenome | biome: gut microbiome; material: fecal sample | place: Denmark | collected 2008
AGGTGCCCCGAAGGGGCGGATAGGGCACAGGCGGTATGAAAAACAGATGAGAAAAGCGGAGAAGTGTGCGGTACATGTGGGGGAAGTGTGAGCCTCTCGCCGCGAATGACAAAGATTTCTCGCTTCGCTCGAAATGACGATACGGGAAAGTCTGATGTCTCCCAGTCACCCGATCACTCGAGGCCCCTAATCCCTAGCTGACGATCACAAATTTCTAATTCCAATTTCCTTCATTTATGCTATAATGACTATGAGTGTAATCAGCAGGTTTCCTGCTGAAATCACGATGAGGAAACAGATATGAAAATTATTGGTGGAAAAGCCAAAGGCACGAACCTTTTGGCACCCGTAGGAAGAAATACGACGAGACCGACGCTGGGACGGGTACGGGAAAGCATTTTCAATGTACTTGCCAATGTGGGGCTCGTTGAGACGGATGTCCTTGATATTTTCGCCGGGACAGGCGCGATGGGGCTTGAGGCGCTCAGCCGGTATGCATCGTCTGCGGTCTTTATCGACAAGACAACGGGCCGCATCATCCGCGAAAATGCGAAGAAGTGCCATGTAGAAGATCAGGTACAGATCATATCGAGAGATGTAGGGGCTGCGCTGAAGTCTCTTCAGGGCAGGACCTTTGATTATATTTTCATGGACCCTCCGTATCGGAAGGGCTATATCAATGAAGTACTGGCGATGGTTTTCGACTGCGGCCTTCCTGCTGATCATGCGATCATTATTGCAGAACATTCTATATCAGAACCCCCGGATATATCACTCTTTGCTGACCGGTGTGAAGTCTGGAAAGAGAAAAAAGTGGGGGCCATTGTTGTTACCTATCTGCTATGCAGATCTACAGAGGGAGAAGTGCAATGAAAATAGCGATTTGCCCAGGAAGTTTCGACCCGGTGACCTATGGTCATCTGGATATCATCAGAAGAAGCGCTTGTTTGGTCGATAAACTGATTGTGGCAGCTTTTTTAAACCCGACCAAGCATTATATGTTTACTACGGAAGAACGGTTGGATATGCTTCGTGAGACGACCAAAGACATTCCCAATGTAGAAGTGGATGCTTTTGATGGTCTTTTGAATGAATACGCAGCGAAGAAGAATTGCCATCTTCTGATTCGCGGACTGCGTGCGTTCAGTGATTTTGAATACGAATTTCAGCGGGCGCTCATGATCAAACAGATCGATCCCACGCTGGAGACCGCATTCTTCATGACGGATGGACGCTATTCTTATCTGTCGTCTACCGGCGTTCGTGAGCTGGCCCATTTTGATGGTGATATTACCCGGATGGTCCCGCCCTATGTACAGGAAATGATCAAGAAAAAGGTAGAGAATCGCTGATCGCCATCGGCTTTTTTCTCAAACTTCGAAAAAGAAATGAGGCTTGCAATTATGGACACAAGAAAACTCTTAGAAGAATTAGAAAATGTCATCAATAACGCGAGTGAAGTACCGCTCACCAATAAGAAATTGGTGGATAAGGATGAGATCGAACGACTGATCGATGCCATCAATCAGTCTCTGCCGAATGAGCTCGAGAGCGCACGCCGCATCGTCGCGGACAAAGAGCGTATCATGCTCGACGCAGAAAAGAAAGCAGAGGACACGGTGGCGCAGGCGAAGGATTATATCGCCCGCATCACGGAAGAAAGCGAACTTGTCAAGCAGGCGCAGGAGCGTGCCAATGAAGTGATCTCTTCGGCCAATAAATCCGCTGATGAGCTCCGAACCAGCTCTGTCACCTATGCGACAGATGTTCTGAAGTATGTGGAAACAAATATGGAAAATGTCTTAGACAGCCTGAAAAAGAACCGTCAGAGCCTGATCGATTCCAATTCCGCCGCTGCCCGTCAGCAGGAAAAAGAGAATAAGTGACGAGGGGCGGAGTTTGGGGATCAGCGCCTGCTGTACCCAATGAGTCCGTTGCATTCTGCGGCATATTTTCATGCGAAGACGGAATGCATGTTGCGTTTCGCTAGTGCCATCAGATTGATGGATGATGCTTCAGGGCGCACCTTCATTCCTTATTTCTCATTCCTCTTTGGGGAAGGGGATAAGTGATATTCTGGTTTTGAATGAAGCATACAGGAGGCCATTCCCATGGGACGAGAAGAGGAAAGCCGACGGATCCTTGTGATCTGTTTTGCGGCGGCTCTTCTGGCTCTGGGAGCGGCCTTTTTTCTGTGGCATACCGCAGCGGAGACGAAAGAGGAGCCGCTTCCTGTGGTTGAGCTTTCCGGCAAGGAGTCTTCCCGGACTCTCCTCGTCTATGTGACGGGTGCCGTGAGGCAGCCGGGTGTCTATGAGCTTCCTGAGGGAAGTCGCTTCTTCGATGCGGTGAAGGCTGCGGGTGATGTGCTGCCGTATGCGGTCATGGAAGATATCAATATGGCCGAGCCGCTTTCTGACGGGATGAAGATCCATATCCCGCTTGATCCGGAGCAGGTGGATGCACGGGGGAGCGGGCTCATCTCTATCAATGCCGCCAGCGCGAAAGAGCTCGAAGCACTCCCGGGCGTCGGACAGGTGACGGCGGAGAAGATCATCCGCTACCGTGAGGAGCATGGCCGCTTTTCCTCGAAGGAGGAGCTCAAACAGGTGCCCTCTATCGGTGAGAGCCGTTACAAGAAGATGGCGGATAAGATCACCCTATGATGATCCGGCTGGGGCTTTTCTGGAGTGCGCTTTTGCTGGCAGCGGGAGTTTTTCTTTTCGAGGAGCTTCCGCCTTTTCTGCTGCCTTATGGGTATGCCTTGCTGCTCCTTTCCGGTGTGCTTTTCCTTCTCTATGGTCATTTCCGCTGCCGCTTTTCCCTTGTCCTTTTGGGAGTGGCGCTTTCTCTTCTGACGATCGGTGCTTTCCGCATGGCACTCTCTGATGCCCTGTGGCAGGAGCAGTCGCACTGGGCGAGCCGAAGCGCAGGCACCTATGAAGGTATCGTCATGGAGGAGCCGCTGGTACAAAAAGGGGAGGAGGGCTATGCGAGATATGCGCTTGCGCTCGTTTCCATCCGGTACGCCGATGGGACGCTCCAGCCGCTCTCGGGGACGTGCTATCTCTATGATCAGAAGGAGACCCGGCATTTCCATCCCGGGGACCGCCTTTTCGCCGAAGGAGAAATGAGCCCGATCCGCCTGTATCAGAATCCGGGAAAGATCGATCTCACGGGACGCTATCGGAGCCGCCATCTCCTTGGAAGGCTGTATCTCAAGGAAGGCATGCATCCCGCCTTTGCCGGTGAGAGCGGCGCCTATCGCATAGAGAGATTCTCTTCGGAGATGAAGCAGTCGCTGAAAGAGACATTTGCGCCTTACATGGATCCGGTGCGCCTTTCGATCCTGATGACGCTCCTCTTCGGAGGAAATTATAATGATATTCCGGAAGAGGTCATGACGTCATTCTCCGCGACGGGTATCATCCACATTCTCTCTGTCTCGGGTTCGCATGTGGCGCTGCTCTTTGGCTTCCTGTACCTTTTGGGACGCTGGCTCTCGCTGCCGCGACGCCTTGTGATCCTGCCGGCCATCCTGCTTGTTCTGTTTTACGCGGTGCTCTCAGGGCTTGTGCCGCCCGTCATCCGTGCGGCGGTCATGGGGATCCTCTCTGTCGTTGGGATTTTCCTTGACCGGGAGAGGGCGACGCTGAATCTTCTGGGGGCGGCGGTCTTTGGCATGCTGCTCTGGGATCCTTACTATGTGTACGATGTGAGCTTCCAGCTCTCAGTCGGCGCATCCGCAGGGATCCTCCTCTTTTACCGTCCGATCCTCCGCTGGATGAGTCCTTTCCCAAAGCTGCCGAAATGGGTGAAGGAAGGGATCGCGCTGTCTTCAGCGGCACAGCTTCTCACGATACCGATCATGCTCTATGATTTCCATCGCTTTCCGGTGTATTTCATCTTTGCGAATCTTTTCGTCACGCCATTTCTGGAATGGGTCATTATCGCAGGGCTTATCGCAGCGCTCGTCTCCCTTCTTTGCCGTCCGCTGATGGCAGGGCTTCTCTATGCGGCAGACTATGCGGTCTTTTTAGCCCTGCGTCTGAATCTGCTCCTCTCCTCGGCAAGGGGAGCGCAGCTTGTGACAGGTGGTCTTTCTTCTTTAGAAATAGCCTTTTACTATGCACTTCTTGCGGTGGTGTATTTCAGAAAGCGGCTTTCCGCTCGCTCTCGCATGGCTGCCGGAGGCATGCTTTCGCTTCTTTTTCTTGCCATAGCGACGGCTCAGCTCCTGGCGCCTTCGACCCGCGTCATCTGCCCGGATCTTGGCGGTGACCGCGGAATTCTTCTTGTCAATGACGGGCGAAACATCTTATACTATAAGGCAAGCCGCATCTCCTCACGCACCGCTGTCTGGGAGTGGAATTCCATTCTCGCCTATGAAGGGGTAGAGGAGGCAGATGTACTCATTCTGGATCTGGAGGATGTCGATAAACCGCTCCCTCTCGTGATGGGGATACCTGTCAGGGAGATCTGGGTGACAGGCGGCGATCCGCGGAAATGGGCGACGCAGCTTCTATCGGGACAGACAGCGCGCGTGCGATGTCTGGGAAAGGCCGCACTTTCTTTGGATGAGCTGCGCTTTATCACCAATGGCAGCAGCTGGCAGATGGTGATGGGGGAGAAGGACATCTTCCTTTCCGGACGAAGACCCATGCCAAAAGCGTCTCCTCATACCCTGTGGATCACCGGCAGCCATGGCTTTCAAGAATATACGGAAAAAGACGCGGAGACCATGGCGCCCGAGCTGGTCATCTACGGCGGGACCCGTCTCGTCCATGCCTATGAAGATATGGAGCTTTTCGACTTCAAAGACATCCCATCCGTGAACCTGTATCAGAAGGGGATGCAGGAGATCGTGTACAAGAATGGGTGGAAGTTAGTGACTAGTGACTGGTGACTAGTGACTGGTATTGCGATTTGTCAGCTTCTGGACTGGGTGAGAAGTCAGACATCAGACATCAGACGTCCCAGTCTCTTAGTCTTTCAGTCTATAAGTCTAATCCCTAATCCCTAGACACCAGCCCAAGTCACTCCCGATTCCTAGTTACATTTATATAAGGACGATCACTTATGCCTGCCAAAAAGTTAAATAAAAAGAACTGCTGCTTTCTCTATGGTGAAGATCTGGTATCCCTTGCCCTTCGTCGGGAGGGACTGCTCAAGGCCTATTTTGAGGGAGATTCGCCCGATCCCGTTCTGTTCGATGGAGAGGGAAGTCTGGAAGAGTATGAGACTGCCCTGGCAGGGCAGTCACTTTTTTCCAGTGCGACTGCGGTCGTGATACACAATCCCCCTTTCCTGAAGCGCATTTCGAAAGCAGAGAAAGAAGAAAAGGAGGCCCTCCACTTTGTGGAGAGGCTCGAAGGCCTGCCTCCTGATATTTTCTGCCTGATCCAGCTCGATGGAAAGCTGGACAAGCGAACGAAGATCGTGAAAGGGCTGCTGTCTGTCTGCTACAGTGAAGAGCTTTCGCTCCTTTTGCCGCGTGATGCGGCAGGTGCGATGATACGTCTCCTGTCAGCAGCGGGCAAGCGTGTCGATTTCTCCGCACGGACTTATTTGGAGGATGTACTCTCCTCGTGGGATACGATTTCCCTTCCCCTTTTGCAGACGGAATGTGATAAGATGGTACTGATGTGCGGGGAAAAGTCCGTCGTGACGAAGGAGCTTTTGGAGCTTGCACTTCCCGACTACATGAATCAGGGGATCTTCAAATTCGTCGATGCTCTTCTGGACAAAAAGTCACAGTTGGTCTTAGAGAGTGCGGACCGCGTTTTCACGGATATGACCACCACGATCAAAAATCTCGGACTTCTTTCTTCCAAATTCAGAAAGATCAAGATCTTGACGGAAATGGAAAGGAATCACGTGCCGCCCACCCGTATCCAGCAGGCGCTGGGGGTGAGATCCTCCTGGCAATGGCGGGCCGTGCAGGCCGAGGCAAGGAAGGTCACGGAAGAAGAGGCGGAGTGGTTTCTTCTGGAGATCATGAAGTACCAGCTCGCTTCCCGCCAAGGCGCCTCGGAGCTTGAACTCAAAGATTTGCTGCTGAAGTATTGCTTGAGGAAATAAGTGACTGGTGATTGGCGGCTAGGGATAAGACTAAAAGACTGGGAGACTGGGAGATATCAGGCTCTCGTATCGTCATCCTGAGCGGCGAGAAACGTCGTATGTGAGATAACGAATGCCAAAACAGCTGCGACCTCGTCATCGATCGCGGCGAAGCCGCCACCTTCATTCCTCATTCAAGAGAGACTTTCATCCCTAATCAAAGGGCAGCACGCCCTAGGGGCTGATCCTGAACCCATACACCTTACACCCCAATGTCATATACGAAACGAAGGGACTATCATTGAGTAAAAGACGATACCGCTGGAAGCGGATATTCGGACTGGTTTTCACACTGGCTGTTATCAGCATCGGAAGCGCGCCGTTTCTCTGGGTAAGTGACGGCAAGGTCATCCCCGGCGTCACCATCCATGGGACAAAGGCAGGCGGCGCGACGGAGGAAGAGCTCAAGGAGCTTTTTTCCGTGAAAAATGCGGATCTTTTGCACGGAAAATTGGTACTTACAAAGGAGGATGCTCACGAAGAGATCTCCTTCCGCTCACTCTCTGTCCGCTATGACGAGAAGACCATAGAGAAAGCCATGGCTCTTGGACGGACGGGCGGTCTCTTCCAGCGCTGGTACGATCGCTGGCGGATCCTCCTCACCGGGCATAGTGCGGCCATCGATGCTTCTTTTGATGAGAAGCACCTCACCGAGGATATCGCCCAGCTGGCCACCAAGTATGCGAAGCCTCCTGTCAATGCGAAGCCCCGGTTTGGGAAAGACGGATCCGTTTCCTTCGATGAAGGCAGGCCTTCCATGAAAATCGACAAGGCGGCACTGGAAGAAGCAGCCGCGCTCCAACTCAAAAAGGGCGAAAGCGGAGAGGTGGAGATCCCGGCCACAGATATCCAGAAGCCGAATATGACAAAGGAGGCTGCCAAGGAAATCAATGCGGTCCTTGCCGAATACACGACCACCTTTTATCCCGGGGGCAACCGCAGCAGAAATATCGAGATCGCTGCAAACAGTATCAGCGGCAGGTACATCGCACCGGGAGTCTCTTTTTCCTATAACCAGGCGACTGGCTCCCGTTCCAGCGCGAATGGCTATCTCGAAGCCCCTGTCATTATCAATGGCAAGGTCGAGCCGGGGACAGGCGGCGGCGTCTGTCAGGTGAGCACGACGCTCTTCAATGCCGTCATTCTGTCAGGGCTTGCCGTGACAGAGCGTACCTGCCACTATTCGCCAGCATCCTATGCGCCGATCGGGCGTGATGCGACCGTCGCGGAAGGTTCTCTAGATTTCTGCTTTCTGAATCATTTGAAGCATGGCGTCTATATTTATACGGTCTACGAACCGGGTGCTGTGACCGTGCGCATCTTAGGAAATCAGGAAGACAAGCCCTCTTTCGTAGAGATCGCAAAGAAGAGCGATGAAGTCCTGCCCTTTAAGACTGTGATCCGTGTCGACCCTTCGCAGGAAGAGGATAAAAAGGTCGAGGAAGGCCACGAAGGACACAATGTCCTCGTCACGCAGTCTGTCAAGTGGGCTGACGGCCGCATTTTCCATGACAGCTTCTACTCTGACTATGAACCTGTCGATACTGTCATCACCTATCAGGTGAAACCGGAAGACCCACCAGAGCTATCCGAGCCGCCCTCCCCTAAGGCAGTGAAGAAGGGAGCATGAAGTGATGAGAAATGAGAAATTAGAAATGAGAAATGGTGGAGCGGCGCATCAAAATATAGAAGCGCCGCGGAGCGTAAATCATGGCAATGCCTGACGGTGGCATTTAGTGACTAGTCACTAGTCACCAGTCACTGGTCAATTGGGATTTCTAATCCCTAATCCCTAATCCCTAATCCCTAATTTCTAATGTCTCATCCTAAAAAGTCGAAATGCCACCACCTGTGTTATCTATACCTCGAAAGGAGATCCTATGGGAAAGTATCGTCTGAAGTCCCGACAGGCGGGATCCGTCATCACTTTGATGGAGATCGACACCGAGAGCCGCGCATGGTACATCAAGGCCGACCATAAAGAAGCCGCATTGAAGGCACTCAAAGATATGGGGCCGGCTTTGGCATGCGTGGAAACGATCTATATCAATGGCGATGATGTGTCGAGTGTGGTTTTTGCGCCCGCAGCGCCCATGATGGATCCGGATATGCCGCCGGTGGATTTCCCGCCGCCGGAAGAGCCCATGGAGAGCTACAGCCTTGCGCCGGATATCCCTGTCTTCCCGACCGCTGACGACATCGCAGCGGCGCAGGAAGCGGAAATGACGGTACCGGCAGAAGAGACACCGATGCCGGGGATCTCCATGCCGAGCAGTCTGCCATCTCTTTCGAGTGTCCTGCCGAAGAGTGCTTTCATAGCGCCCGCGCCCGCTGCAAAAAAAAGCGGCGCAGTGAATGGCATATACCTTGGCAGGAAGCATATCACGGGAGAGGCCATCGAGATCCGCAGCGTGAATGAAGAGAAGGATGGTGTCATTTTTGTCGGCACGGTGATCTCTATCGAGGTCCGCGAGCTTCGCAGCAAAAAGAAGCTCCTTCTCATGAATCTCGCCGATGAAACGAATGGCATCCCGTGCAAGAAATTCTTCGATCGCCCCGAGGAGGCAGAAGCTGTCGAGTCTTTGAAACCGGGGACGACGGTCAAGGTGCGCGGCAATGTGCGCCTCGACAAATACTCCGGCGGGCTTGTGCTGGAGCTGTCTCAGATGGAGAAGGGAGAGACAGTCAAGATCGACCACGAGGACAATTACGAGACGCCCCGTGTCGAGCTTCATCTGCACACGAAAATGAGCCTCGATGGTCTTATCGACAATGAAGAGATCATCAAGACGGCAGCAAAGTGGCATCATCCGGCGGTCGCGATCACGGATCATGGCGTCATTCAGGCATTCCCGAAGATCCAGGATCTCGCAGACAAGTATCACCAGAAGGTCATCTATGGCATGGAGGGGTACATGATCGATGAGATCCCGGCAGATCCGGACGCCGACCGCCAGCAGTACGGTCATATCATCATCCTTGCGAAGAACATCACCGGCCTGCGCAATCTGTACCGCATGGTGACACTGTCACATCTCAAATTTTACAGAAAACGTCCGCTCATCCCCAAGCCCATTCTGGAAGAGCTTCACGAAGGCCTGATCTACGGCTCCGCCTGCGTCATGGGAGAATTCTTCCGTGCGGTCCTTGCGGGGGAGAGTGATGAAGAACTCATCCAAAAAGCCAAGTTCTATGATTACCTCGAAGTCCAGCCGCTCGGGAACAATGAATTTCTCATCAATGATGACAAGTATGGCAAGATCAATACGAAGAAGGACCTAGAGGATCTGAACCGCAAGGTCATCGAGATCGCCGACAAGGCAGGGATGCCCTGCTGCGCGACATCCGACGCCCATTACATGTTTGCGGAAGATCAGAGAAATCGTGACATTCTCCTCTCGAACTGGGAAAAACCGGGGAAGATCGAGTCCCATCCGCCCGTTTACATCCGTACCACACAGGAAATGCTGGATGAATTCAGCTACCTTCCCAAGGAAAAGGCCATCGAGATCGTAGTCACGAATACAAGAAAGATCGCCGAGCAGTGCGAAGTCTTAAAGCCTCTCGCCGAAGAGTGGAAATCCTACAACCCGAAAATCGCAGGTGCGGATGAGAAGCTGGTCAAGATGTGCTACGACAATGCGAAGGCCATCTACGGCGACCCGCTTCCAAAGGTCGTACAGGACCGCCTGACGCTCGAGCTCACGCCGATCATCAATCACGGCTACGGCGTCCTCTACTACATCGCGCACAAGCTCGTCAAGCACTCGAATGACCGCGGCTACCTTGTCGGCTCGCGAGGCTCTGTCGGCTCCTCCTTCGTCGCGACGATGTCAGGCATCACAGAGGTGAATCCCCTCCCGCCGCACTACGTCTGCCCAAAGTGCCACTGGACCCAGTTCTTCGAAGACGGCTCTGTCGGCGGCGGCTTCGACCTGCCGGATAAGAAATGCCCGAAGTGTGGGAGCGACCTTGCAAAGAACGGGCATGACATCCCGTTCGCCGTTTTCCTCGGATTCGACGGAGACAAGGTACCGGATATCGACCTTAATTTCTCCTCGGGAGACGATCAGGGCGTCGCGCACAAATATACCGAAGAGCTTTTCGGCCGCGACAATGTCTTCCGTGCCGGCACCATCGCAGGCATTCAGGATAAAACGGCTTACGGCTTCGTCAAGAAATACGCGGAGAACCGCGGGCTGACATTCAATGATATTTTCATCGAAAAACTCTCCGCCGGTGTAGCCGGGGTGAAGCGCACGACCGGCCAGCATCCGGCAGGCATCATGGTCTGCCCGCGTGATATGGATATTCACAATTTCACGCCGCTCCAGTACGCCGCGAATAAAAAATACCTGAAGGATGAGAATGGCCGGCAGATCCCCGGGACCATCACCACACACTTTGATTACCACTCCATCTCCGGCCGTATGCTGAAGCTGGATATTCTCGGCCACGATGATCCGAAGGTCATCCGTATGCTGCAGGATATCACCGGTATTGACCCGCTGAAGATTCCCTTCGACGACCAGAAGACACTGTCCCTCTTCAGCTCGCCCGAGGCACTGGGCCTGACGCCGGATGAGCTTGCGAGTGCGATCGGAAATAAAGGCGTCACCGTCGGTGCCCTCGGCCTGCCTGAATACGGGACGCCCTTCGTCCGCGGCATGCTTGAAGACACGCGTCCGAAGAATTTCTCGGAGCTGGTCCGTATTTCCGGCTTCTCCCACGGCACTGACGTATGGCTGAACAATGCCCAAGACCTCATCAAGAACGGCGTCGTCAAACTGGAGGATGCGATCTCTACCCGAGACGACGTCATGAATTACCTCATCCAGCATGGCGTGAAGCCCCTGACATCCTTCAAAGTCATGGAAAATGTCCGTAAAGGCAAGGGTCTCGAAAAAGGCGGCTCGAATAACCGCGCCGAGCTTGATGCCGCGCACGTGCCGCAGTGGTTCATCGACTCCTGCCTCAAGATCGGCTACCTCTTCCCGCGAGCCCATGCCGTCGCTTATGTCATGATGGCCTTCCGCATTGCATGGTTCAAGGTCTATCAGCCGCTGGCCTACTATGCCGCCTACTTCACCATCCGTGCCGAAGGCTCCTTCAATGCACCCGTCATCCTGCGCGGTCTTGCGTCCATGAAGCAGGAGCTGGCTCGCATCGCAGCGCTCGACAAGCCGACAGCCGTGGAAAAAGGAAATGCGACCGTCATCGAAGTCGCTGCTGAAATGTACCTGCGCGGCCTCTCCTTCCTGCCGATTGATTTGGAAAAATCTGACGCTTCGCAATTCCTCATGGTCGATGGGAAACTCCTGCCGCCATTCAACTGCATCCCTGCTCTGGGTGATGCGGTGGCTAAGGAGATCGTCCTTGCCAGACAGGATCATTCCTTCACCTCGAAGGAGGACCTCAAGAAGCGAGGAAAGGTCAGCCAGTCCATCATCGATACCTTAGACTCCATGGGCGTCCTCAAAGGATTGCCGGAAGAAGAACAGATGAGTCTCTTTGCGTTCTAGTCTAGTCTAGTCGCTGGCGCGACGGGTTCAGGGTTCAGGTTGACAGGTTCAAGGTTGCAGAGCGGCGCATAAAATAAGTAGGCGCCGTGAGTTTTAGATAAGTCGAGGCGTTGCAAAGCGACGCAAATAAAAATTCCAACCCCTTCCTCTGCGCGGGTTATCCTCTTTTAGAGGAAGCGGATCGCGATAGTACTCCCTCCTTTCAGAGGAAGGAGGGAGAATTTGGAATGCGGGCATTGCCTCATATATACTCGCGGCGTTTTTAATTTTTATGCGCCGCACCAACCCTGTTGAACCCTCTGAACCTGTAGAACCAGCTGAACCTCTTTCGCACGCAGGCAACGCCCCGAGGGGCTAACCCTGAACACTATTTCCCTTAGCCAATACGATAAAGGAGAACACCCCATGTCCCAAGACTCTCTATTTCACGCCACCACCATCCTCGCGGTCAAGAAGGATGGACACACCGCCGTCGCCGGTGACGGACAGGTGACCATGGGCAATGCGGTCATCATGAAGAATACCGCCCGCAAAGTGCGCCGCCTCTACCACGGCCGCGTCATTGCCGGATTTGCAGGCTCTGTCGCTGATGCCTTTGCGCTCTTTGATAAATTCGAGGCGCGCCTCTCCGACTGCAATGGCAATCTCGTCCGCGCAGCCGTCGAATTTGCCAAGGAGTGGCGACGCGACCGCGTGTTGCAGAAGCTCGAAGCCCTTCTCATCATGACTGATGGGGAGCACCTCTTCCTGGTTTCCGGGAACGGTGAAGTCATCGAGCCGGACGACGGCATCCTCGCCATCGGCAGCGGCGGAAACTACGCCCTTGCCGCCGCGCGTGCTCTGGTCTCCGCGACCGATCTCTCCGCCCGTGACATTGCGGAGAAATCCCTGCACATCGCCGCCGACATCTGCGTCTATACGAATCACAATGTCATCGTGGAGGAAATCTGATGAACGAAAATACAAACCTGACCCCGCGAAAAATCGTGGAATATCTGGACCAGTACATCATCGGGCAGAGCGATGCGAAGAAATCTGTAGCCGTCGCCCTCCGAAACCGCTGGCGTGCCAGCCGCCTCACGCCGGAAATGGCGAAAGAGGTGAGCCCGAAGAACATTCTCCTCATCGGGCCGACCGGTGTCGGCAAGACAGAGATCGCTCGCCGCATCGCGACCCTCACCCGCGCCCCCTTCGTCAAGGTCGAAGCGACCAAGTACACCGAAGTCGGTTACGTCGGCCGCGACGTCGAGTCCATGATCCGCGACCTTGCCGAAGAAGCCGTCCGCCTTGTGAAGAAAGAAGAGAGCGCCCGCCATGGCAAGGATGCGGACGAAGAAGCCATTCACCGTATCGCAGAAGCCATGTGGCCCTCCAAGAAAGTCGAGACACGAAGCCCCATGGACATCATCTTCGGCGAAGCAAAGAAAGAGACAGCGATGGATGAAGGCGAGAAGGAGCGAAGAAAGGACCTCGAGACGCGCATCCGAAACGGCGATCTTGACGACCGTGTGATCGAGATCGAAGTGGAAGAGAAAGGAAATCCGGGGAACACTGACAACGAACAGGCGAATCAGATTTCCATGATGCTCTCCTCCATGATGCCGAAGAAAATGAAAAAGAAGAAAGTCACCGTCCGCGACGCGAAGAGAATCCTCGCAGAAGCCGCTGCCGATGAGATGGTCGATATGGAAGTCGTCAAAGACAAAGCCATCCACTACGCCGAAGAACGCGGCATCATCTTCATCGATGAGATCGACAAGATCGCAGGCGGCCGCTCCTCCGGCGGTCCCGACGTTTCCAGGGAAGGCGTGCAGCGCGACATTCTCCCGATCGTCGAAGGCGCGACCGTCAAGACCAAGTACGGCCAGATGAAGACAGACCACATCCTCTTCATGGCCGCCGGTGCCTTCCACGTCTCCAAGCCCAGCGACCTCATCCCCGAGCTCCAGGGACGCTTCCCGATCCGCGTCGAGCTTTCAAGCCTCACCAAGGATGACCTCCGCAGCATCCTGACCGAGCCGCGGCAGGCCCTCATCCGACAGTACACCGCGCTCCTCGAGACCGAAGGCGTCGACATCACCTTCACCGAGGACGCCCTCTCCGCCATCGCCGACATCGCCTCCCGCGTGAATACCGAGACCGAAGACATCGGCGCCCGCCGCCTCTATACGATCTTGGAGCGCGTCTTGGAAGACCTCTCCTTCGATGCGCCGGACCTCGAAGATAAGCACGTCACCATCGACGAGAGCTATGTGAGAAATAAGCTCGGTGACGTCACGGAGAATATAGATATTTCGAATTACATCCTGTAACCCTTTGCACTTTGTGCCTGTCATAAAA
>ULTU01052038.1_pt1 | contig 13904 bp, 15 predicted proteins | sample 1957861 | NCBI WGS metagenome assembly ULTU01 (sample SAMEA4835742, study PRJEB28245) | human gut metagenome | biome: gut microbiome; material: fecal sample | place: Denmark | collected 2008
CTAAATGGTTCTTTTTAATGTTCTTTATACCATTATTTAAAGCATTTAAATTAACATCACTAACATAAGCTTTAGGAACTATTTTATTTTTAACTAGATAGATATCTAAATAAGCATGATCACAACCAATATCAGCTATAACATCTTTTTCTGTTACTAAACCGGCAATTGATTTTAAACGATTAGATATTTTCATTAATCCACCATAAAATCTTTTAATTTTTTAGCACGTGATGGATGTCTTAATTTTCTTAAAGCTTTAGCTTCAATTTGTCTAATTCTTTCTCTAGTTACGTTAAATCTTTTACCAACTTCTTCTAATGTATAACTTGTTCCATCAATTAAACCAAAACGTAGTTCTAAAACTTGTTGTTCACGAGGTTGTAAAGTAGATAAAACGGCTTTGATTTCTTCTTTTAAAATTTCATTTGTTGCATAATCTTCTGGTCTCATTGTTCTTTCATCAGGTACAAAATCTCTTAATAATGAATCTTCTTCTTCACCAATAGGAGTTTCTAAAGATACAGGATCTTGACTAATCTTAATTACTTCTCTTACTTTATCAACAGAGATTCCCATTTTCTTAGCAATTTCTTCTTCGCTTGGTTCACGGTTTAATTCTAAAGTTAATTGTCTTTGAATACGAGCCATTTTATTAATTGTTTCAACCATATGAACTGGAACTCTGATAGTTCTTGCTTGATCTGCTAATGCTCTAGTAATGGCTTGTCTAATCCACCAAGTTGCATATGTAGAGAATTTATATCCTTTATCACAGTCGAATTTTTCAACGGCTTTCATTAAACCAATGTTACCTTCTTGAATTAAATCTAAGAACAATAAACCACGTCCAACATATCTTTTAGCAATAGATACAACTAAACGTAAGTTAGATTCAGCTAAGATATTTTTAGCTTCTTCATCACCAGCTGCAACTTTTAATGATAATTTCATTTCTTCTTCTGGAGATAATAAACTAATACGACCGATTTCTTTTAAATACATACGTACTGGGTCATTAATATTAATATCTTTAGTTAAATCTTCATCATCTAGAACAACAACTTCTTCTTCCTCTACTTTATTACCACCAGCGTTACTTTCAGCTTCTGAAGTAACCACGGCAATACCATTTTTAATTAAGTCATTATAAAGTTCATCTAAAGCATCACTATCAATTTCTAAACCTTTTAATGCTTCTGCTAATTGTTCAAAGGTAATATAACCATTTTTCTTTCCTAATACGATTAATTCTTGTTTTCTTTCTTCAAAAGTTTTAATTTCTTTAACAACTTTTGCCATTATTCTTCACTCCCTCGTTTTAACTTAATGATTAGATCATTTAGTTCTTCTTGTCTTTTAATGTCTGTCTCATTTTTTAATTCATTTTTTAATTTATTAATTTGATTTTCAGTAATCCATTCTTTAATCATCTTAATATAATTATCAAAATCAGTTTCTATATTAGTAATTCCTTCATATTCATTAATTATTCTAAAGATAGTATCTTTATATGGTAAATCACTAATATAAGTAATAAAATCTGCTAAATTAAATTCACCATTAATGGTTTTGAAAGCTATTATATCATTAGCTATTAATTTGTAAACCTTTTCTGGAAAATAATTTAAATCTCGCTGATATTTCTTAATATATGGTTCATTATTCATCATAATATAAAGAATTGATTCAGCTGCTTTACTATATTTATTTAATTTAATTTTGGGTTTAGGTTTTTCAATAACCTGAGGTTTAACCTTTTCTTTTTTTATTAATTTAGCATTAAGTAAATCTTTATCTATTTGATAATCTTCACTTAATTTATTAATAGTTATTGTTTTTAAAATATCATCATCACTTTTATTAAGTTCAGCAATTACTTCATTAATATACTCTGCTAATTCATCAGCTTTATTTAAATTACGTTTATTTTTATAGTAATTTAACTTAAAATCAAAGTAAGTAAGAGCGTTCTTAATATTATCTTTAAAAGCATCAATTCCATTCTTTAAAATGTATGAATCAGGATCTTTTTCACCAGATAATCTAACAACATTTACTTCCAGTCCAGCTTCTATTAAAGCTTCACCATTAGCAATAGTACTCTTTTCACCAGCAACATCATTATCCATCATCAAAATAACTTTACTATTTAATCTTTTAAGTAAGTTAATATGATCTTTAGTTAAAGCAGTACCCATTGTAGCACAAACATTTTTAACACCACTAGAATAGACTCTAATGGCATCCATTTGTCCTTCTACTAAAATAACTGTTTTAGTCTTCATACTTTCTTGTTTACATTTATCATAGTTGTATAAAGTATTTCCTTTTTTAAAGATAATACTTTCTCTAGAATTAATGTATTTACTAGTATCTTCATTATTATAGATACGTGCTGAATAAGCAATAACATCTCCTTTATCATTTCTAATTGGAAAAGTTATTCTATTTCTAAATAAATCTAGAAGACCATTTTCACCATGATTAGCTAAACTTAAATCAACAATTTCTTTTTCAGTATAACCTTTAGATAATAATATTTTATTTAAATTATTATCATTTAAAGCTAAACCAATACCAAATTCTTCAATTGTCTTTTCATCAAGCTTACGATTATTAATAAGATATTCTTTAGCTTTATTACCTAAAGAACTATTTAAATTATTAATAAATAATTTATTAGCAAGTTCAACTAAATCATAGTATCTTTTATTAGGAGTATTTTTCTTAACATCGACATTTAAGTTATACCCTATTTTATCGGCAACAGTTTTAACTGCGGTAACAAAATCTACATTTTCATAATTCTCTATAAAGGTAAATACATTTCCAGAATTACCACAAACGAAACATGTATATATTTGTTTATCAGGAGATACACTTAAACTTGGTGAGTGATCATCATGAAATGGACATAAACCAAAGAAGTTCTTACCTTTGGGTTCAAGATTAATATATGATGATATAATATCAACAATATTAGCATTATTACGTATGTTATTAATATCTTCATTTGGTATTACAGCCATAAAAACACCCTCTAATATTTATTTATTACCCTTAAGTACTTGATTTCCTTTAAATTTTTAACAAAAAAGTCAAATTTCAGAAAATTTTGTTATATTTTAGCATATTTTATGAGTTTTTTGCATAAAAAAATATCAGTTTTCTGATATTTTATTTTTCACACAATTTATCAATGGTGTCATGACACATACTTCCAATTACTACTGCGCCTAGGGCGGATAGTGGCGGATATATTATGTATAATCCTGCTGTTACTAAACCGATAATTATTGAATAAATTATTTTACCTTTATATGTTCTTGGGCTAGTTAGTGAGTCAGTGGCGATAAATACATAAGTAAAAAGAATTCCATTTGAGAAGATATGATCGATTGATTTACCAATATCATTGGTTATGACTGAGTAAATAATGATTCCTAGTGAAAAGACAATACTTGAGTAGAATGGTATTTCTTTTTTATAGAATTTTTGATTACATAGGATTATTAAGCTTATTATTAATAGGATAACATGGGTAGTATTTACTCCTCCACTACCTCTACCTATTAAATAATCTAAGGCATCTAGATTTAAATTATTTACTTTTTCATAGGTATTATTAAAGGTAAATGTTCCGGTTATATGGATGATAAAGATAATTATTAGTGCCGTTAAGGCGACAATGTTTACTTTATCATGTTTAATAAATTTACTTAGTAATAGCATGACAAATGTTACTAATGTAAATAATATTATGTTGGTATTGATGCTTATAACTGAAGCAATTAATAAGCCATATAAGGGATGATATGAATCAAAGATGATATGTTTTAATTTACCTGGCTTCTTTTTGATTATTTTTTCATAGATTATATTTACCAAAACACCAATGGTAAAGCCTAGGATGTCTAGAATAAGTGGTTTTAATAGTCCGGGGATACCTACTAAATCATTTATATATAATTTAATACCGTTTTTATAAAAACCGGTTATTAATAAAGGGATAAGAGAGATGAATAAATAGATATTAATCTTTTTTTGATTAAGATTATTTTTTAAATAGTTATTCATTTTGATCACCTGGATTTCTTTTAGCTGGGCAGATATATGTACATAAGTTACAGTGTAAGCATTCATTCATTTTATAACCTGATTTAGGATCTGCTCCGACTGGACAATAGGTATTACATAAACCACAATTAATGCATTTGGTTGCTCGTGATTTATCTACGGTATTAATAAATACACTTCTTATTTCAGGAGTTATAATGGCATTTAAGCTATTTATTTCATAACCAGATAGTAAGCCATTAATGATGATATGATAATCATTACTTTTAAATTTAAATTCTTTTTCAAGAATATCTTTGATGTTTGTACCTATTTTAACTTTCATTACTTTTGATTTAGTTAATAAGTTGCCTGAAACAGTTATTAGTTTTTCACTGATTGGTCTTTTACGTTTTAAAACGGTATAGATGGCATAGATGTCTTCAACGGTTAGAACTGCAGTTTTTTCTTCTTCTAGATGAAATTCATTTAATAAGACTTTAGGATGACCGGCTGGATATAAATCTGGTAATAGTTTTAAATCGATATTTGGATAGGTTCCAATTTGATTAACTAAAGTTACTACGTTTTCTTGATCGTTATTTTTAATAGCAAAGAAACATTTGTCTATTTCTAGGATTTTGCATAGAGCATCAATACATTCTAGAATTTCATCAGTATGAGCACTTATTAGATAACTTAGGGTTTCTTCATATGGTTCATAGTCAATCCCGTTAATTATTAAGTTATCTTTAGTTATGGGTTTAAAACAAGCATTATATTCTTTAATTAGAGATAATAATTCTTCTTTAGAATAAGTACTGATATCTTTTTTACTACCTCTTAGTTTACTTGTTTCTTTAAAGTTATTTTCAATAACGATTGCTTTAGATAAATTACCATTAATGATGGTTTCACATAATCCCATGATATTACCGGAAACAGGACTATAAACTTTTTTATCTTTATTGGTTAAGATGACACTATTTAAGTTTACTAGTTCATGATTTTTTATTTTTAATTCATAATCTTTATCATAAGGTATATAGATATAATCAGCATCTAAATACTCTTTTATTTCTTTATTACATTTAATTAAAGGGTTTTCTTTAATCTGGTATAACTTCATATTTTTACCACCTTAATTCATTATATAATAGATTATAAATTAATGCAAAAGAAAAAGCCTTGATTAAGGCTTAATTATTTTTAAGTACTTCTAAAGCTTTACGCATTTTTAAGTCATAGCTAATCATATCTTCTCCGCCGATCATTTGTAATAGATCTTCTTCAGATACTTCATATTTTTTAGCCATAGCTGTTGTTTCAGCTTTTGTTTCTTCAGTAGTAATTTCAATTTTTTCTTTTTCAGCAATTGCTTCTAATAAATATCTTGATTTAATTCTATTGATTGCTTCTGGTTCCATCATTTTCTTTAGACTTTCCATAGTTGTTTTAGTAAATTCTAAGTATTGTTCTAAAGTGATTCCTTGCATTTTTAATTCATCACGATATTGATTTAACATACGATTAATTTCTTCTTCTATGATTTCTGGATTTACTTCTACTTCCATATTTTCGATAGCTTTATTTAATAATTCACCGATGTATTTGTTTTCAGCATCTGCTTCTTTATGTTCAGTTAAATGTTTTTCAACTTCTTTTTCTAATTCTTCTTTAGTTTTAACATCTTCATAACCTAAATCTTTAAAGAAGTCTTCATTTATTTCTGGTAATACTCTTTTTTTGATTTTAGTTACTTTAACTTTGAATGTAACGTCTTTTCCTTTTAGATTATCTACATATTCATCTGGGAATTTTAAGTTTAATTCTTTTTCTTCACCTATTTTCATTCCAACTAATCCTTCTTCAAAGCCAGGAATAAATGTGTGAGAACCTATTTCAAGTGGATAGTTAGTTCCTGTACCACCATCTAATTTTTTACCATCTACAAAACCTTCAAAGTCAATAACAGCAGTGTTACCTTCTTCAACTGTTCCTTCTTCTAATTCAACAATATCAGCTAAATGTTCTTGTAAGTGAGTAATTTCATGTTCTACTTCTTCTTTAGTTACTTTAGCTTTTTCTTTTTTGATACCTAATGCTTTATATTTGCCTAATTTAACTTCGGGTTTTTCAATAATTGTGAATTTAAATTCTACACCATCAGCATTAATAGATGTAATATCTAATTTTGGTTCACATACAGGAACTGCTTTTGATTCTTCTAAAGCTTTATGATATGCATCATTAATAGATAAGTCTACAGCATCCATAAATAGTGATTCAATACCAAATTTTTTGATATAGATATCTTTTGGACAACTTCCTTTTCTAAAACCATCAACTTTTAAATCTTTTTTCTTATTATTGAAAGCTTTATCTAGGGCTTTAGTCCATTCTTCTTTTTCTAAACGAATTGTTACTTCTTTTACATTTTTCATTTATATTTTCTCTCCTTTAAGCCCTTTTATTATACTTTATCTAGGAATTTAATGCAACCACAAAAAGTTATTGTTTAAGTTTTTGTTTTGTGTTATGATAAATAACCAAGGAAGAGGTTTTAAAGATGAAAAATAAGTTAAAGAAAGCATTTAATTTAAGTGATGAGGCTATTTCTATTATTGAAGCATTAATACCTTTAGATGACTTTAAAATTGCTTTAGAAGAAGATGGATTATTTCCAAATACTAAGAGTAATATAGTTATTGAGAAAGGTTTTATTACTGATAATGATTATGCTTATGCAATATTTCATTTAGGTAGTGATAGTAATTTAGAAGTTATGGCAGCGTATGCTGATCAAAAACATTTCTTTCATGAAAAAATTCATGGTATTATTAGTCCTAATAATGATTATAGAGTTATTTTTAGTGTATCCACTAATGCTGATGGAACTGAAAGAAAAGTTTTGGGTAAACAAGATAATGATGGTTTTGCTTATTATGGGGAAGATAAATATTATCAAGCTACTCATCAAGATGAATTTAAAGAAGAAGTTAAACCAGATATGGTTATAACTAGTTCAGAGTTAGACAAACTTTTAGGTGATGATTTTTCTAATAATAAAACTAGATTATTAACTGGAAGAATGGCTTTTAAAAAGTTATGTGAAAGAGATCTAATTGGTAAGAAAAAGGAAAAAGAAGTAATTAAATTTAATTAGGAGGAATTATGATGATTGAAAGAATATTAAAGGAAAAATTACATTTAAGTGATAAACAGATTGAAGATTTAAATACTTTAATTTATTTTGAAGGTTATGATGTTAGTGATGAAATGAGTGTTGATGGTAATAGTGTTGTACTTGTTTCTAGATTTGAAGAAACTCATAATGATTCGATTGTAAGAATTACTTATGAACCTATTTCTCAAAATATTTTAGTTAGAATGAGATCTTTTGTTTATGGAAAAGATGAAGAAGCTATTAGTGATTCTAAAATTGTTTTAGGTAAAAACGGTAAAGTTGATTTAGCAATGGAATATCAAGCTAAGGGTGAAACTATTAGAGGTAGTGTTGTTAATGGTGTATATACTTATTATAGTGATAGAATGTATGCTCATGAAAATATATTAGATAGTGTTAAAGGTGATGTTGTTACAGCTACTTTACTTGGTAAGGTTAAATTTTTAGCTAATGCTAAAACTGAATTACCTTTAGATAAACCTATAAGTAATGATGGGTTTGTATTATAGGTGTTAAGTATGACAGTTATTGAACATTTTATTAGTAATAGATTAGGTGTTGAAGTTAATTCACCTTTAATGAAAGAGATTACTACTTATTTAATAAGTGAAGAATATGAACCTCTTTATAAGCTTAATTCAGTTCCGGGAGATCGAGTTTATGTTGCGAGTAAGGATTATTCTAAAAGTGCAGCTATTTATAAAATTAATGGTATTGTAACAATTGATGAAGATGTCTATGATTTAAATGATGAGTCAGTTACTTATGGTTATATTAAGACTAAAACTATAGAGCTTTCTATGGACGGTGAAAGTGTTTGTGTTAAACCAAGGATATCACTTAATGATGGTTTAAGAGTAATATATGCTTATGGCAAGTTTGGTGATGATACTGATGGCTATTTTGTAGATTATACTAAAGGTGATGGAATTCATGGTAGTCAAAAAAAGATTGATTTTAAAACAGTTAATTATTTTAGTCATGAATTTAAAAGTACAGGGATATGGACTACGGTAACTGTTCGTGAACTTGAAAAGAAAGCTAATCATTTACTTAGAGAGATAGACTTTGGAATTAAAAGTAATAAATTAGATTAATAAAAAAATCGTTAAGCAACCTTAACGATTTTTATTTGATATGAACCAGTTGGAGATTCAACATTGATTGTGTCTCCTTCTTTTTTACCAATGATAGCTTTACCTATTGGTGATTCGTTTGAGATTTTATTTTCAAATGGATCAGCTTCCATTCTACCTACAATACTATATACTTCTTCTTCTTCATCATCGACATAAGAAATGGTTACTGTTGAACCTAAATCTACTGTATGATTAGATGATTTTTCAATTATTTGAGCGTTTGCTAACATGAATTCTATTTGTTTAATACGGCCTTCTACTTCAGCTTGTTCATTTCTAGCAGCATCATAGTCGGCATTTTCTGATAAGTCACCTTGAGCTCTAGCATCTTTAATTGCTTCAATTACTCTTGGTCTTCTAACATTTTTAAGGTTATTTAATTCTTCTTCTAATTCAAGAAAACCTTCACTAGTTAATAATATATCTTTTTTTGACATTTAAATCAAATCTCCTTCAAAAATAAACTTTAATAAGGATACTATAAAAACAGTTATTTGTCAAACACTTTTAGGCGCATAATGTCATTTTCTTGTAAAGGTAAATTTATACGCATTTTAAAGGTCATTTGAGCTTGATTAGCTTTTTCGATAGGAATCATATCCTCATTAAAGATTTCTTCTATAGTATAGTCTAAAGTATCAAAATTAGGACTAATAAATTGGACTTTGGTACCCTTTTCAAAATAATTTCTTTGTTCGAAAGTAATTAAACCATTATCATTAGATTTAACAATGGCTAAAAAGTCTTGATTAGATACTTCATTTTTACCATCGGTATAGTATTGTTCTTTAACGGTTGGGAAAGAATTAAAGAACTGAGGAGTACTTTCACGATTAGCACATCTATTTAATATTTTTAAATAATAAGATGTTAATTCATCAGTTATGGTATTATTTTTAATATTATCAATAATTTTACGATAAGATAAAAGAACAGTAGCGATGTAATAAATGGAACGCATTCTTCCTTCTATTTTAAATGAATTAATACCAACATTGATCATATCTTTGATGTTTTCAATCATATTTAAATCTTTAGGGCACATTTGATAAGTATCTGATAATTCATTATTGTTTTCATCAGAATATGAGAAAGTCCATCTACAGATTTGTGCACATCCTCCACGATTGGCATCTCGATTAGTTGCATAGTTACTCATAATACATCTACCACTTATAGAAGTGCACATGGCACCATGAATAAAGGCTTCTAAATCTAAGTTAGTGTACTCTTTAATTTCTTTAATGTTTTCTTTTGAACTTTCACGAGCTAAAACTACTCTTTTAGCACCAAGTTCTTTATAAAAAAGTGCAGTTTCTTTATTTAAAGTACTAGCTTGAGTGGAAACATGTAATTCCATTTTTAAGTTTAGCTCTTTCCATAAGTGCATAATATAAATATCACTTACAATGATGGCATCTACCCCTACTTTATCTAGATATAATAAGTATTTTTTTAAACCTTTAATATTTTCATCATGTAAAACAATATTAACAGTTACATAAACTTTTTTATTTAGGTTATGAGCATAATTAACAGCTTCTTTGATTTCTTCATTAGTAAAGTTTTTAGCGTTAGCTCTTAAACCAAAGTTTTGACCACCAAAATAAACAGCATCTGCTCCATAATGAAGAGCTATTTTTAATTTTTCAAAATCGCCAGCTGGGCTTAATAACTCAATCATTAATATCACCTATTCTATATATTGTTTTATTTTCATAAAAACGATTATCTTCGTTAAAATGTTTACCATTTAAAGCGTCTATTATATCTTTTGGAGTCAATTCATTGGGATCAATATAATAATATAAAATTTTACTGTCATCGATATTTGATAATTTATCTATTAAGTTAAAATATTTATGATAGAAAAGAACTGTTCCGTAGTCATTTTCAATAGCTAGGAATTCAATATTATTATTAGTTCTTAAAATACCCTTTTTGATGCCTTTTAAACCCTTATATTCATTATAGTATGTTAATAGATGTCTACGAGAATACATAGCCATATTAAGACCTAAAATGGGTAATATAACATTCTTAGTTGTACTTGATAAGATATAATCTAATTCAGAATGTTCTAATTCATTAGATAAGCAAACACTATAAACTTTATCTAACCAAACATTAATTGAATGAGAATTAGTTACAAAGTGAGCTTGATTCCATATTAAGTTAATATTTGTATCTTTTAAGATTTGGTAAACAGCAATATCTTCATAAAAAATACCACTAGCAAAAGATAATTTATCTTTTAAAGTTCTAAAAGAATCACAATCTTTATTTTCAAAGACACGATTAACTAAGAGATATACATTAATATTTAAATCTTTAAGTTCATCTAAAGTAAAGGAATTATAACCTATTGAGTACCCTTTTAATGGAAAAAGAAAGTTAGATATTCCCACTTTCTTATATTCTTCTATTTCAGATAAATTATTAATGCGAACTAATAACTTATTATTTTTTATCATTGTTACGTTTAAAGCTTACTGATAAGCCATCTCCAATATCATAAAATTTAGTAATATAGTCTTTATTTTGATTTAAAAATTCAATGTATTTTTCAATTTTATCTACGATTCCTCTTAAGTTTTTACTTTTAATTGTTCCTTTATTATTTACTAAGCCATGAAATTTTAAGTTATCAGTAATAATAACTCCACCTGGATTTAAATAATTACAGAACTTTTCAAAGTATTTAATATATCCACCTTTAGCAGCATCGATAAAAATTAAGTCATATGAATGTCCGGCTAGATTTACTTCTAGAGCATCGTTATAAACGATATCAATTCTTTTGTCTAAGCCACATGCATTAACATTTTTAACGGCTTCACGATATCTCTTTTCATCTCTTTCAATGGTTGTAATTTCAACTTCTGATGTAGCATTGGCCATAAGGATAGCTGAGTATCCAATGGCAGTACCAATTTCTAAAACACTTTTAACGTTGTTCATTTTGATATATTTCATGATAAATTTAATTGAATCTAATTCAATTATAGGAACATTATTTGCTTCAGCATAACGTTCCATTGCTAATATGGTTTCTTTCACAAAAATCACCTACTTCGTATTATATCACATTATATTTTATGAAAGCAAATAGATAAAAAGGACTATGGCTAGTATTGATACCATAATCCTTCTTTTTTTAAGTTTGACACTACTTTAGTATGTTCGTTATATGTTTTACTAAAGTAAGTTTTTTTATTTTTATCAGCAACAAAATAGAAATAATCATTCTTCTTTGGTTCAATGGTTGATGAGATTGAATTTAAGCTTGGACTACAAATTGGACCAACTGGTAATCCTTTAATTGGACATGAACTTTCAGCTCTTGTATTATAACCATTACATGCTTTTAAATTACTCCAAGATAAGTCTTTATTAAAGTTCTTTTGAACTCCATAATATGTTGTGACATCTGATCCTAGGGTCCAACCAGCATCAATACGATTGTAAAATACCCCAGCTACACCAGCACGGTCATCACTTCCAGCACCTTCTAACTCAATTATAGATGCTAAAGTAAGTAATTCATGAACATTTAAATTAGATACGGTTATTTCATCTTTATAAACTTCTAATTTTTGACCCATTGTTTTAATCATTTTAGTTAAGATTTCTTCAATGGTAGCATTCTTCTTAAATGTATATGTATCTGGAAATAAATAACCTTCTAAAGGATAATATATTTTTTCATTTTTAATATCTTCGGTAATAAACCAATAATTTTCAATTAATTTATTTATAAATTCTTCATTTGAAGCAGTTTCTTTTATTTCATCAATTGTATAATTAAAGTTATCACTGATGATTTTAGCATAGTCAGTAAATCTTTTTCCTTCAATAAAGGTAACTGATATACCCTCATTTTCAATAGATGTATTACTATTTAAAACTTCTATAATTTCATCAACACTCATACTTTTAGATAAGTTGTAACTTCCGGCATATAATTCTTTAGTACTATTAAGTTTGATATATACTTTAAAGAATAAAGCATTCCTAATTAGTCCCTCTTTTTCTAATTTTTCAGCAATGGCATTTTTACTTGAACCTTGTTCAACTACAAAGACGATATTACCTTCATCTTTAGAATCAATTGGCGATAAGTAAATACTTGAAATAACTATTATGCCTATTAAACCAGCAATAATTACTCCGAAAACTATAATTAACCACTTACTAATTGAGTGTTTGCTTTTACTATTTTTTGGCACTATCATCACCTATTTTCTCTTGCAATGATGATAGGAGTTTTTCAATGTTTTCCCATTCTTCCTCTGATTCAATTTTACCTAAATTTGGATCTTTGCCAGTTGGATCAAAAGTATTAGCATATACTTTAATGTTTCCGTTTTCATCTAAAGAATTATCAGTAAAGACTATATAACTCTTTTTAAATTTATCATCATCAAAGGTAAATAATACATCACAAACTAATTCTTCACCTTTATTATTTGTTATTGTAAACTTTCCACTACTTTTATCCATTATTTATTTCCTTCTTTCCTTAAATATGTATCTAAAATTATACATGCAGATAATTCATCGATAACATTCTTTCTTTTTCTACGTGATACATCGGCATTTATTAGTATGTTTTCAGCTTCGACAGTACTTAATCTTTCATCAATAAGATTTACTTTTAGTTCTTGTTTTGATTCTAATTTTTCTTTAAAGGATAAGCTTCTTTCAGAAGCAAAGCCTAAGGAGTTATCCATGTTTTTTGGTAAACCTAAAACTAGAACTTCAATTTTTTCTTTTTGAATTATTTCAAGAACTTCGTCAATGGCATCATCAACGTTTTTAAATCTAATTAATTTATATGGTGAGGCAATAAGGCCACTTCGATCACTTGTTGCAAGACCTAAGGTTTTAGTTCCTAAGTCCATTCCTAGACATTTCATTTTGTTAAATAACTTCCTAGGACTGTCACTAATATTTTAGTACGATCTAATTGTAAGATTTTATCTCGGGCGCCTTTATAAGATGAGATGTAACCAGGATCTCCTGATACTAAATATCCTACTAATTGATTAATAGGATTATATCCTCTTTCTTTTAAAGATTCATAAACTTCAAATAAAGTTTGACTAATAAGAGCACCTTCAATTTCTTGCCTTTCAAACAGATTTGTTTTCTCTAACATACTACCACCTCAGATAATAATATTTTAACATTTGTAGAGTTCTTATTCAAGGTTAAGGACAAAAAAAGAATCATAAATTTTTATGATTCTTTGTCAATGTCTGATATTTCTTTAGTTTTCATTAAATCCCTTAAAGCATCATCGACACTTGTAGATTCATTTTCTAAATCTGTGAAGGTTTTTTGTAATAATTCTTCACGAGCTAAAGCTTCTTTCTTTTCCTCTTCAGATTTTAATTCTGAGGCTTTTTTCTTATCTTTCTTTTTATAGAAGAAGATAAAGTACGCAGCTAAACCAATAATTAAAGTACTACCTACTATTAATAAAACAATTAATAATGTATTATTCTTTTTCTTAT
>ULTU01031049.1_pt1 | contig 13870 bp, 10 predicted proteins | sample 1957861 | NCBI WGS metagenome assembly ULTU01 (sample SAMEA4835742, study PRJEB28245) | human gut metagenome | biome: gut microbiome; material: fecal sample | place: Denmark | collected 2008
GTGAAGCCGTTTTTGTGCATATTCCCTACGAGTCTGTCTTCTGTTTTTGCTTCGCCAATCGCAATGGCTTTTTCCTCAATTCCTTCTCCCAAATTGCACATAACATTCACATCCTTCCTCAAATTTTTTTCTACTGGTATATGATACTCCGTTTCCATGATTGTTAATTTTTCTTCTACCGTAAGTTTCTGTGACAACAGTGCACCCAGCAAACGATGCAGCTCATACCCCTCTTCGGGTCCGGGCAATTCTTCCGACAGACCAATCATAATGATATTCATTAAATTAAGATTGCCCTTCCATTGATTTTTACCGACCAAATCCTCTTGTGTCAGATGAATATGACTCAGACTGTTCTCTTCCATATTCATACATACCCAGATGGAATATACACTCCGGATGTCATCATAATGTGAATTCACGAAATCACGCTCTTTCTGTGAAGAAATCAGCCTTCCTACATAAAAAACCGCCCTGTTTATGATTTTGTATTCCGTGGGATTGTTTTTCTGTGCCTCCACATTTAGGATAATTTTGTTCAGGGCACCTTTGTTTTTCTCTGCTGGGGCTTCCTCCGATGCAGCCGGGTCTGTTTTAATCGGTTCCCATGCATAAAAAATAATGTCAAACTTTATGAGTCCTTCATAAATTTCCTGATTTTCCGTATTGAGTCCTATAACCCTCTGCCCGTTTTCTTCCCGGGCTGTATTGGTCAGCCCCGGCTCCACCGGCACCATACTGATATAGGGCTCTCCTTCAATATATGGCACCACATCCTCCGGGACCATCCCTTTGTATACATCCACTGCATTTACAAGGATGTTGGCAATAATGTTTTTTCCGCCAGCAGACGCTTGACACACATATCATACTGTGGAATGGCATCCGCCGCTTTTACTGCGTTTTTTAGTTCCGTACTCACAGTCTTCCTCCTTCTGTCCGGAATAACGATAGATACGTTATCCGCAAAGGCATCCAACTGTATCTATATTATACCTTGGTTTGTTTTTTGATACAACAAAATCTTTTATTTCGTGTATCTGTTTCTACTGTTGCAAAAATGGAATAATAAGCAGGATGTTCCGAATGTTTCAGATACCGGTATGAACCGGCTTAGAATATAGAATAGTTAGAATTATCTGCTCAGAAAGCATTATAACGTAAATTTACAAACTATGCAAGGACAACTCTTTGATTTTTCTGCAATAAAGTAGTATACTAATTGCATTATTTTGAAACAAGAATGAAAGGACCGACTCTATGAATGTAAAGATTGTGGCAGACTCCACCTGTGATTTGTCTGCGGATTTGATTGAAAAGTATGACATTACCATTATTCCCCTTTGTATCGTAATGGGGGAAAACAGCTACTTTGACGGCATTGAAACCACACCGGAAGAAATATACAAATGGGCGGATGCCAACAAGACCACTCCCAAAACGGCTGCCGTCACCATCGACAATGCCGCTTCCCTTTTGAAACCTTTCATGGACGAAGGCAGGGAAATTGTTTTCTTCGGTATTTCTTCCCAGATGAGCACTACCTGCAATGTGGTACGTCTGATTGGAGAGGAAGCCGGTTATGACAAACTGCATGTCATTGATTCCCAGAGTCTTTCCACCGGAATCGGTCTGCAGGTTCTTTATGCCGCCAGACTTTCCATGGCAGGAGAAAGCGCTGCCTCCATTGTGGAAAAAGCAGAAAAAAGAAGGTCTGCCGTCAGTGCCAGCTTTGTCATTGATACCCTGACCTATCTGTCCCGCGGCGGCCGCTGCAATTCCGTTACCGCCCTGCTTGCCAATACCTTAAAGCTGAAGCCGGAAATCGTGGTAAAGGACGGTGCCATGATCGTTGCAAAGAAATACCGCGGTCAGCTTGGTTCCGTGCTTTTGAAATATGTCAAAGACCAGGAAGAAGCGCTGCTTGCTGCCGATAAAAACTGCGTGTTCATCACCCATTCCGGCTGCAGCGAGGACATTGTAGCGCCCGTAAAGGAATACTTAGAGAGCCTGTCCTATTTTGAAAATATCTATGTTACCAGAGCCGGCGGTGTGGTCAGCAGCCACTGCGGTCCCGGCACCTTAGGCGTTCTGTATTATACGGACGGCGAATAAAGTGAGACCCTATTTTCTCTTCTTTAGGTCAAATTTGAAGAAAATAAAAGGTGCAGACGAAGTTAAGGTCTGCACCTTTTGTTTTCTATGTATTTTGCGAAAGGATATTATGCGAAAGGATTTTCGGTCGGGTATCTTACGCCTGCGGGCTGGTTGTAGTCAAGGTCTTCGATGGGAACGCCGATGTACTTGAATACTTCGTACAGAGCTTTACCGAAGTGACCGAATGCCACTGCTCCGTGGTGAGGGAAGTTCTTTTCAATCAGAACGTGACGGTAAAATCTGCCCATTTCCGGAATAGCAAATACGCCGATGCTGCCGAAGGACTTAGTGGCAACCGGAAGTACCTCGCCCTGTGCAATGTATGCGCGGAGCTTGCAGTCTGCAGTACTCTGCAGACGGTAGAAGGTAATGTCGCCGGGCATGATGTCACCTTCGAGTGTACCGTTGGTAACTTCTTCGGGCAGGCTTCTTGCCATAATCATCTGGTTCTTCATGTTGCAGAATGCCAGCTTCTTGGAGCAGGTATTGCCGCAGTGGAAGCCCATGAAGGTATCCTTGTGTGTATAAGGGAACTTGCCTTCGATAGACTCTTTGTACATATCAGCAGGAACACTGTTGTTGATGTCAAGCAGGGTAACGGCATCCTCACTGACGCAGGCACCGATAAACTCGCTTAAGCAGCCGTAAATATCCACCTCACAGGATACGGGGATGCCCATACCGGTCAGACGGCTGTTTACATAGCAGGGAACAAAACCGAACTGTGTCTGGAAGGCAGGCCAGCACTTTCCGGCAATCGCTACATACTTTCTGTAACCTCTGTGCTGTTCTACCCAGTCAAGAAGGGTCAGTTCGTACTGTGCCAGCTTAGGCAGGATTTCCGGCTTTAAGTTGCCCTTACCCAGTTCTTCTTCCATTTCCTTAACCTTTGCGGGAATACGCTCGTCACCTGCATGCTTGTTGAATGCTTCAAACAGGTCAAGTTCGGAGTTTTCTTCGATTTCCACGCCTAAATTGTAAAGCTGTTTGATGGGTGCGTTGCAGGCTAAGAAGTTAAGCGGTCTGGGACCGAAGCTGATAATCTTTAAATCGGAAAGACCGATGATGGCTCTTGCAATGGGTAAGAAGTCGTGCAGCATGTCTGCACATTCTTCTGCAGTGCCAACGGGATATTCGGGAATATAAGCCTTTACATTACGGAGCTTCAGGTTGTAGCTGGCATTTAACATACCGCAGTAAGCATCGCCTCTGCCGCCAACTAAGTTATTCTGGCTTTCTTCTGCTGCCGCGATGAACATAGCCGGTCCGTCAAAATGCTTTGCCAGTAAGGTCTCGCTGATTTCGGGACCAAAGTTTCCGAGATATACGCACAGAGCATTGCAGCCTGCTTTTTTGATGTCTTCGAGCGCCTGTACCATATGAATTTCGCTTTCTACGATACAAACCGGGCACTCATACACATTACCGGTGCCGAACTTTGCGGTATAGGCCTCCATCAGGGCCTTTCTTCTGTTGACTGATAAGCTTTCGGGGAAACAGTCACGGCTGACTGCAACCACACCTACTTTTACTTCGGGAAAATTACTCATAATATTATCCTCCTTGTTTTTGCGGAGCAAAATCCTGCTATGCATGCATAGCATATCCTCATGCGAGGAGAGGATTTATCCTCCTTGTTTTCTTTTACTATTCTCTCATTTTTGTTATACTTACAGGCTTAAATTTTCGCCCTTAAGACCTAAGAAAGAGCCTTCGGGAAGTCCGCCTTCCGCATGGCCGATCAACCACTTGTTGACTGCCGCAAGCAGGGCATCTTCGTTGGGAGCCTTGCCGTTTTCTACCTTGGCATGGGTTGTTTTTAACTCGTAATTGGTGCCCTTCGGAAGAACAACCGCTACCTGGAAGCCACCGTCCTCTACATGGCAAGGTGCATAGTGCAGGGTGGTTGCATAGATTTCCACTGCAGTACCTGCGGGTACCAAGAACGCCTCTACCTTAGAAGTATCATAGGTAAAATCTGCTTCCACATCCTGCAGGGAACCGAGCATCAGTACCGCATCCTCTGCAGCAATGTTAATTTCGGAATCTCTGTGATATTCCAGGGCGTTTAATTTCTTGTTATGACCGTTGCAATAACCGATCTGAATAGGCATTTCTCCGTAAATAACACTGGACAGTTCTTCCTTTACAGGCAGTTTTTCAAGACTTTCCACAGAGGGTTCATAAACCACATCTGCGGGAATGGGAGTTTCTTTTAATGCTGCAACAAGCTCTGCCACATCCACATGGCTGATGACGCGGCCGTATTTTTTGAATGCCGCATCCGTAACTTTTTTAATTTCCATCTTTCCACCAAATCCTTTCTTTTTGAGGTGCTGTTCTTATTCCGTCTGTGCCGGAACCTTACGCGCCGCCGTCCTTATTTCATCCGTTCCGGAACCTTACGCGGTGCCGTCCTTATTTCATCCGTTCCGGAACCTTACGCGCCGCCTTATTTTATCCGTTTCGGAACCTTACGCGCCGCCTTATTTTATCACATCAAATACCGGTTTCAGCGCCGGATAAATCTGTTTGAACTGTGCGTATTTTTCATCGTATTTTGCGGCAATGGAAGGATCCGGCTCAATGGTATCCACTACCTTCACCATCTTCTCGGCAATTTCTTCCACGCTGCCGTAAACACCGCAGCCTACCGCTGCCAGCATGGCCGCTCCCAGTGCAGGACCCTCTTCGCTCTCGATTTTGTCCACCTTCAAATTCAAAATATTGGCAATCATCTTACACCACAGCGGACTCTTGGCACCACCGCCGCAGATTTTGGTGCGGGTAATGGGAATGCCCAGGCTCTTTGCCACTTCCAGGGAGTCCCTCAGTGCAAAGGCTACGCCCTCGAGCACCGCCTGTGTCATATCTTCTCTTGTGGTATCCATGGTAATGCCGGTAAATGTACCTCTGGCATTGGGATTGTTGTGTGGAGACCGTTCTCCCATGAGATACGGCAGGAAAAATACGTGATTTTCTCCCAGTTTGTCAATACCTTCCTGTTCCTTGGCGTATTCCTTGGTTTTCAGGATTTCATCCATCCACCATTTGTTGCAGGATGCCGCGGATAACATACAGCCCATCAGATGATAGGTGCCGTCCGCATGGTCAAAGGAATGCAGGGCATTGTTTTTGTCCACACCGAACTTCCGGGAGGAAATAAAAATCGTACCGCTGGTTCCTAAGGAAATATTGCATCTGCCGTCTCCTACGGTGCCGGTGCCCACAGCTGCCGCCGCATTGTCACCCGCTCCGGCAATCACCTTTGCCGCAGCCGGAATGCCCAATTCCTCCGCTACCTCTTTTTTCAGGGTGCCGACCACTTCATAGCTTTCGTAAACCTTCGCAAGCCACTCCGGCTTCACACTGCAGAGTTCGCACATCTCTTTGGACCAGGTCCGGTTCTTTACATCAAAGAGGAGCATACCGGATGCATCGGAAACATCGGTACAGTGCACACCGGACAGCCTGTATGCCAGATAATCCTTCGGCAGCATGATTTTCTTAATTCTTGCAAAATTTTCCGGTTCTTTATTTTTTACCCACAAAATCTTGGGCGCCGTAAATCCGGTAAAGGAAATGTTTGCCGTATATTCGGAAAGCTTATCCTTACCGATTACATTGTTCAGATAATCGCATTCTTCATAGGTCCTGCCGTCATTCCACAAAAGAGCGGGACGGATAACTTCATCGTTTTCGTCCAAAAGCACCAGACCGTGCATCTGTCCGCCGAAGCTGATGCCGGCAACCTCTTCCTTTTTTTCATCCTTAAGCAATTCCTTCAGTCCGTCCATCGACTGTATGTACCAGTCCTCCGGCTTCTGCTCAGACCAGCCGGGATGCGGGAAATACAGGGGGTATTCCCGGGAAACCGTCTTCTTTATTTTACCATTTTCGTCCATCAGTAAAAGCTTTACTGCGGAGGTTCCTAAATCCACACCAATAAACAGCATATTCGTATCCTTTCCGGTTTTCATTTGTCTGCTGTATCTGTTTGCAGACTTTCACATTTAAAAAAATTATACCGTATCCGGGGGATAAAAAACAACCGACTTTTTCTATATGAAATACCTATAAAATTAGTTACAATTTTGAGAAATCATGATACACTGAACAAAGATTTCATCTTTGGAAGGAATGAAGATTTTATGATAAGTATTTCCGAATATCCCGTACCTGTCCTGACAGGCGATTTTTCCCATAAAACCATACATGTAAAGGTTCCCGGCTCCAAGAGCATCACCAACCGTGCCCTGCTGCTTGCCATGCTTTCCGACGGAAAAAGCCATCTCACCGGCGCCCAGTTCTCCGAGGATTCTTCCCATTTTTTGCAGTGTCTTTCGGATTTGTCCTTTGATGTGGCATCCAGGCCCGAAACCGGTGAAGTTTCCGTGCACGGACTTTCCGGCAGACTGCCCGTAAAGAAAGCCTCCCTGTATGTGGGAAGCGCCGGCACCGCCGCACGCTTTCTGTCTGCCGTACTTGGTGTGTCGGAAGGAGAGTTCTTTTTAGATGCTTCCGAACAGATGAAAAAACGCCCCATGGCACCGTTGCTTTCCGCCTTACAGTCCGTCGGCTGTGACATTTCCTTTGCGGAAAAAGAGGGATTTTTCCCCTTTACTCTGCATGCCCGCGGATTTCAGAACACGGACCTTACCATTGATATTGACAAAAGCAGCCAGTTTTTAAGTGCTCTTTTAATCGCCGCTCCCCTGGCAAAAGAGGATGTGAAAATCAAAGTGGCCGGTACACACGGCATGGCATATATCGAAATGACCTGCCGTATGATGGAACAGTTCGGCGTTTTGACCGAACATCCTTCCCCGGACACTTTCCTTATAAAAGCCGGGCAGACTTACCGGGCACAGGATTATGCCATTGAACCGGATGTTTCCGCCGCCTGCTATTTTTATGCCCTGGCTGCCCTGTCCGGCTGCAGTGTCATTGTGGATGGCGTACCCGAACATTCCCTGCAGGGCGATACCGAATTTTTAAACATCCTTGAAAAAATGGGCTGCCGGGTTACCCGGACGAATGAAGGCATCTGCATAACCGGACCTGCTGCCTGTGCAGAGTCTGCCGGTGTAAAGTCTGCTGATGCAGGCTCCGAAACTGCTTCCCATGCTTCTGGCTCTGTTTCCCATGCTTCCGGCTCTGCTTCCCATGCTTCCGGCAGGCTGCACGGACTCACCGTGGACATGTCCTCCTGCTCCGACCAGGCGATTACTCTTGCCGCCATCGCTCCGTTTGCCGACAGCCCCGTTACCATTACCGGCATCGGTCATATCCGTGGACAGGAAAGTGACCGTTTAAGTGCCATCACCGAGAATCTCACTGCCATGGGTATCCGTTGTGATGAGAGAGCCGACTCCATAACCATCTATCCCGGAGTACCGAAACCTGCCCATATAAAAACCCATGACGATCATCGACTCGCCATGGGCTTTGCCGTTACCGGCTTGTTTGCAGAGGGCATTGTCATTGAAAACCCTTCCTGCTGTAAGAAGACCTTTGCGGAATTCTTTGAATGCCTGGAAGAGGCTGTGGAAAATCTGCAGAAGTAGTACGCATTTTTGACTCATTTCTGTTTTTTTCGCTTTCAGGTCAAACCAAAATTACGGGCTCCGCGTACTTCTTTGACTCATTTTCCACTTTCCACATATAGAGTCAAATTAAATTTCTGTCCGGCACTTCTTTCTTTGACCCTGTAACACTTTTCTTCTCTCTGAGTCAAACCAGGTTTCTGTCCGGCACTTCTTTCTTTGACCCTGTAACACTTTTCCCCTCTCAGGGTCAAACCAGGTTTCTGTCCGGCGCTTCTTTCTTTGACCCTGTAACACTTTTCCCCTCTCTGAGTCAAACCAGATTTCTGTCCGGCGCTTTTTTCTTTGACCCTGTAACACTTTTCCTCTCTCAGGGTCAAATTTAATTTCTGTCCGGCACTTCTTTCTTTGACTCTGTGACACTTTTCTTCTCTCAAGGTCAAATTCAGGGGCTTTTCTCCTATGGAGTTAACTAATGTGCAAAAAACAGGGCTGCCGTTCAGCAAAATTGCTAATGCGGCAGCCCTTCCTTATTTTTATGATTTTTATGCCGTAATCACGGTTCCGTTCTTTCCCTTCAGGGCATCCTTTACATGCTCCATGGAGGTGATAAGAACACTGCCGCCGGGTACTTTTTCCAGATAGGAAACGGCTGCTTCAATCTTCGGCAGCATGGTGCCTGCCTCAAATTCGCCGGCTTCCATCATGGCCTTTGCTTCCGCTACGGTCATCTTTTCAATCGGTTCCTGATTGTCCTTGCCGAAATTCCTGTAAACCTTATCCACACCGGTCAGAATAACCAGCGTATCCGCCTGTAAATCGGATGCTAACTTTCCTGCAATGCTGTCCTTCTCGATAACTGCGGATGCCCCCTTTAAGATGTGCTTCTGGGGAATCACGGGAATACCGCCGCCACCGCATGCAATGACAATCTGGTCGGCATCGGAAAGCGCCCTTATAGCATCAATTTCTACAATATCAATGGGGGAAGGCGCCGCTACCACGCGTCTGTAGCCCTTACCCTCTTCCTCTGCCACATAATTGCCTTTTTTGATTTCGATTTCCGCATCATCCTTGGACATATAGCGGCCGATCTTCTTAGTCGGCTCATAAAAAGCTTCGTCATAGGGGTCCACGGTTACCTGGGTTAAAACAGTGCTGACGGTTTTCACAATACCACGGTCCAAAAGCTCGGCACGAAGGGAATTCTGGATATCGTAGCCTACATAACCCTGGCTCATGGCAGAACATACGCACATAGGTGCAGGGGTATAATCAATGTAAACACGGCGCAGCTCGGTCATTGCTTTGTGAATCATGCTGACCTGCGGGCCGTTGCTGTGGGTAATGGTGAGCTGGTAGCCGTCCTCTACTAAATCTGCCAGTGCCTTTGCGGTCTTTTTAACGGCATCCAACTGCTCTAAGGTAGTGGAACCGAGTGCTTCGTGTCCCAGGGAAACAACTGCTTTCTTTTTACTCATGAGAAAAATCTCCTTTTCTATCGTTTTATTTTATTCTGCGGCACGCTGCTTTTCCAGCTCCGCTCTTTTCTTTCTCTCCTCGGTAATGTCATAGTATTTGTCCGTAATAATGCCGCGGGTTACCAGACTGTCATAGGTTGCCCTCTGTGCCTCCGTCATTTTCATTCCCACGGAGGAATTCAAATCCGTGATAACACAGCCGGTATAGGCAATCAGCCAGAAAAGCGGAGAATCGTCCTTGGGAATCATCTCCCAAAGCTTCGCTTCCGGTATGCCGGTTACATTCATCAGTGTATGCAAATGTCCTTCCTTCATGGGAAGATAACCCCCGTCGGGAAGAATTACGCCTTCCTTAAAATCCGCACTTTCCATGCGTCACCTCTTTCTCATAAAAACATATTCGGGCATGACCTGCCCACCCTTTCCAAAACACGGAAAAAATATGTATTTATCATAGCATATTTTTGCGTTTTCGGCAATAAAAACAGGGCATCCGTTTCCGGACACCCCGTATTATCTTAACTGCATGCAAAAATGGGTAAATCTTATTTTATTTTGTTTCCTTCTTTTCCTTTTTAGCCAGAAATACCAGAACACAGGCGCTTCCTGCTGCAAGCAGCACGTAAGGAAGTACATGGGTGGTATCGCCGGTGGAAGGGTTGCCGTTCGTAAGCATGGAAGCATCGGAGGTAACGGTAATGGTGGTGCTGACGCTGCCTTCTACGAAATCCATGACAACCGTGTGGCTGCCGTCGGACAGGGTATCCAGATAGGATGCCGGAAGACCGATGGTAGCATAATAGGTCTCTGCATTGGCTTCTGCAGGTGCTGCCAGCTTTACCAGTGCCTCAATTGCATTGCTCTGGGAAGGTAATTCTGAAACAGCACTTTTAGCTCCTGTGGAAACAATCGAACCGGATGTAGGTTCCGGTGCATAGCTGGGATTTACAGGAGACTCGCTGGGTGTAGGCGCTTCACTGGGTTCAGGCGGTGCATAGCTGGGCATAGCGGTGGTTGCTGCCGGTACTTCCGTTGTCGGGGTCTTGGTAGACGAAGGCGCCTGTGTTTCCGGAGCCGGAGTAACAACAGGTGCGGTTCCGCCGACTTCAATATCTATCTGTACAGGAGCTTTCTCTCCCATAAGATATACCCCATCCACGCGGATTGCCACAAAATGGTTCTTGGGAACGTCTACCTGAAATGTATACTCCTGGCCGGAGTTACGCAGGTAAATACCGTCCGCACCGGAGGTCAATGACACCGCTGCAGATGCCCATGTACCGCAAAGCAGGGTAAGGGCTGCTACGGATGCCACCGTCCATGAAAATAACTTGGTTTTCTTTTTCTTCATTGTTTTCCCTTTCTGAAAGTATATTTCTATACTTCCTCACACAATAAATATATTTGCATGCATGTAAGACCTTAGTTTTATCCATACATCAGACAGGAACTTATGGCAAAGCCGATGCTCCAAAGCCCGGCCAGCCGTTGTACCGCCTCCGTATGTCCATTATGAATTGCTTCCCACCGGCCGAACAGTACGGCAACCGGAACCGGCAGAAACAACATATAGCGGAAATCCATGCTGCATCCGAAAGGATACCGCAGGTAAAAAAACACCGTGCCCATCCAGAGAATTCCCGCCGCCAGAAGGCAGAAATTTCTTTCCCTGTCTTTTTCTTTCCATTTTATGTAATGCACTATGGCACAGATACACAAAAGCGCCTGTACGACGTTAAAAAACAACAGCATTGCGGGTATCCAGCCATAGCAGGTAAACTGAAATTCTCCGAACAGGGAAGACTTCAGGGCATACACGGGAAGATTGTAATCTGTCCATACATTGGCATAGGGAGTTGTAAACAGGTTCCTGATATCCCAAAGAAACAATCTCTGCCAAACCGACCGGTCCCCCGTATACAACGCACTGTCCTTGGACATTTCCAACACATACGTGAGTGGTTGTCTGAAAAGAAGATAATTCCGCAGACTGTACCAGAGTCCCAACGGCAGACTGATTGCGCCAAAGACCGCATATTTTAGTAAAAGTCCCTTCCATGTTCCGGTTTTGCATGCCATAAAGAAACTCCTCGCAAAAACCACCGCCGTAAACACTGCCAGTGTTGCCATGGATATCTTGGTCATCATGCCAAGTCCGTAGATAACCGCCAGAAGCAACGTATTTTTCCAGCTCTTTTCCTTTTCCCATTTCAGGGTAAAAAGAAATGCCAGAAGCATAAACATTCCGCAAAGAGCATCCGGTCCCAGTCTTCCTCCGCTCAGAAAATAAACCGGCAAAAAGGAGACAAGGAGCAAAGCCCGGTACAGACCCTTTCCCGAAAGTCCGCATTCCCTGAAAATGGCACAGGCAATCAGCAGACTGAAGCAGGACGCGGTACAGGAAACCGTCCTGGCCGCATCCACCAGATAATACGCTTCCGAACAGCTGAGAAGTCCGTTTTGCAGCTTTGAAAAAAAGGCTCCCGCAAAATAGTACAAGGGCTGCTGGTAAAACTGCAGATAATTATCCGGGGGAAGCATCCCCTGCATGGCAAGGAGCAGATAAGAAGCATGCCCTCCCGACGACAGGTCAATTCCCCACAAATCATGGGAACGGACGGTAAGCGGTGTATAAAGCAGGTAAACCACGCGCATGAAAATTCCCATGGAAAGAATAAGACCTGTAATCTGTTCTTCCGTGTAGGTATTCTTTTCCTTTTTCCGCAGGCAGTCCCGCAGCAGAATAACCACACCCGAAATTTGAAACAAAAGGTTGGCATACCGCACATACCGGACGGTTCCTTGTTCCAACCGTAAAACCCTGCTTATAAGATAAGAAAGCAGGACAAAAAGCAGGACACCTGTATAAAGCAAAGCTTTTTTGAAAGATGTTTTCATAGCGTCCTCCCTCCTAAGCAATATTCCAGTCAGCCAGCACTTCCAGTACCTGATTTACAAAATCCACACGGATGCTCTGCCCCGTAAGCACCGGATAATACAGAACATACAGTGCAATGCCGATGCCCGAAAGAACCAGTATGTTTCTTTTTCTGTGCCTGCTTACGGATACGGAATTTCCAATCATCGGTACTAAAATAAGCGAACTGATAAAATACTGGTAAACAAAAACCGTCCGGTGTACGAAAAGCCATGGCAGAAGCATGGACGCATAGGCAATGATTAAAAACAGCGCCCTGCGGCAGTGTTTTCTTTTCCACAGATAAAACTGGTGAAGCAGTGCGATAAGCCCGCCTACGGCAAGCAGCGGATTTAAGAAGGTCATTACCACGCTGACGGTGCCGTCCGCAAAATACACCCTGCTGTCGGCAAGCGGTTTGCTTCCGTAGAGCCACTGATACCATTCCGAGGAATACGGATGGTCAAACACGCAGCTGCTGTGATAACTAAGCATCAGCGCGGCATTGGCAATCATATGCCCGAAAAGTCCCTTGTCCGGATAAGCCTTTACAAAGGGCAGGTAGGAAAGTGTGTAAATGCCAAAAGGTATAACGATAAAACAAAGCACACACCACAGACCTGTTTTCACAAGGAAACTCCTGTGTTCCTTTATTCCCTTTATCCCTCCGATGTGTTCAAGCAGAAACCAGAAAAACAAAACAGCAATACCTGCTGCCGCATACACTCCCGTCCACTTGATGGCAACGGCAAGTCCCATGGAAATACCTCCGGAAAGAAGCCAGAGTCTCTGCTGCCACATCGGTTTGTTTTCTGAAAGCGCCTGTGTGTAGCCGTACATGCAAAAAAACATGAGCATCGAAAAGAACGCAACCAGAATATCAATGGTGGCAATCCGAGACAATGTCGTATTCATAAATGCTGTCCCTAAAAGTACCGCCGAAAGACAGGCGATGTCCGTCCTGCAAAATATTTTCCGGGCAAACAGGTACATAAGCGGGATTAACAGTGTTCCAAACAGGGCACACATAAAACGCCAGCCGAAGGGATTCATGCCAAACAGGGCAATTCCTATGGAAATAATGCTTTTTCCCAGAGGCGGGTGCGTGTTTTCATAGATGGAAAGCCCGTGCAGGAATTCATAAGCCGTCCTGCCGTGGTATACTTCATCAAACATGGTTTCATCATAATAAGTCGGTTCCCTGATAAACAATTCCTGTTCATCAAAAAGCTGCGGATAATCCGCCGCATTGGCGGGAAGAACCGGCTCTCCCGCATCATCCAGACAGACGATTTCCATAATCTGTGCCTTATCCTCCATGAGAACCATTCCCAGGGAAGATACCGTCCGGTCAATCTCTACGTTATTCCAGCAAAATGCACTCTCCACCGAGTACCGGCTCTTTACAATTTCCCAGGTATCGGTACTCCTGTCATATACCGAAAACGAAATTTCCCGCTTTCCCTTATAGCCCAGATAAACGGAAATTCCGGAAATCGGCTGTTCTCCGTCAAATTGCAGGACAATTTCATTTTCTCCCACTTCCCCCACCTTTATGGTTTCAAAGGTTTCCGGGGTATGCAGGCTGCCCAGCCGGTAAAAGATACAGATGCCGAAAATCAGGGTAAACGCCGCCATGCAGAAAAAATCCCTTGCCGTAAGGCGGCTGTTTGCAGCTGCATATGTCTGTGTAAGCACTGCCGCCGATTGTTCCCGCCCGCCGTCACTGACATCCTGGATTGCAGGTTCCACTGCTGCGGCAGGCAGTG
>ULTU01073327.1_pt1 | contig 13815 bp, 21 predicted proteins | sample 1957861 | NCBI WGS metagenome assembly ULTU01 (sample SAMEA4835742, study PRJEB28245) | human gut metagenome | biome: gut microbiome; material: fecal sample | place: Denmark | collected 2008
TTTCTGCCTTATTGCCTGTATCTTTTTGTCCCCGAATACTTTCTTAAATTCCGACACAAGCTTATATGCCTGCGGAAGAAATTCATCCATAGGACAATTTGCAATCGTTTTCGTTATTTCCATAAAATCCTCCCTTTATTTTTCTTTATGTTCCGGCTTTGATGTAGATTTCAAACGGACATACTTCAGGCGTAGCCGCGCTTGCGTGCGCTGTAAACTCAGCCGCAAACGAGCCTTTATCCTTTTCCGCGCTCTGTATCTGAAAACCGCCAGTCGAAAGCGCGTTAACAAGGTGTATTGCGATGTAGCCACCCGATTCCGAGCTGTGCTTGTCGGAGTAGTCGCCAACCCACCAAACATCGAAAAAGTCTGTATCTGTAAGATTTGTTCTCGGTGTTACCTTCGTTGTGTCGCTCGCGCCGATATCTGCCGCGCCGAGAAGCTTTTTCGCAAGGTCGGTTGTTACTGTTTTGAATGTTCCCGAAAGCTTAAACTTCCACGAGTCAAGCTCTTTGCCTTCTTTCGTGTTTTTCACGGAATTGTCTATGCCTTCGGCAAGGTCAATATAAGTCGGTGTAGCCGTTACATTAACTCCGCCATCGGTTGCGCCGAGAATATCCGTAATCGTGAGTTCAGCAGTTGACGGGGTAAAATCGGAAAGCAGTACGCCCGCATTGAGCTGAAGCTCTTTATATGTGTTTGCGGGTATCTGCGTGAATTTCATTCCCATAGTCTTTCCTTTCTCAATCGGCGGTTAAGTATTCCACCGAAAGGTTTATTATTTTTCTTCTTATCATATCGTCGTTTTGGTCGCCCATATTCTGCGCGAAAGGCTCTCCGCGTTTAATCCATATTGCGCCGCCGTCACAGGCTTCCATAATTCCGCCTGTGCCGATTATGCGCGATATTTCTTCCGTTTTTTCGTTCGCCGCAAGCCACGATGTGGAGCGATACCACAGCGAAGCGGTAAGAGCTATTTCCCCGCCGAAGCTATCCGTTGCCACATAATATGTGATATACGGATATGCCGTTTTATCCGGAACGGCATTTTCTTCATATGCGGGAAGCGAAAACTGCGCAAAAAATGAGTGTAAAGCTTCTGTTTTCGTCATTGCGGCAATCTCCATTCTTCGGCGTTTACTTCCCTATAAGCGAAAGACGCGGAATCGGGCGTTTTCATATCTTCTCCGTCTGAGGTTACGCGGAAAATCTTTCCGTCGCTCTTTCTTCTCAATACGTCGTGATAGTCCAAAATAACGCTCTTGCGCGTCACGAGCGTATACAGGGCTGTAACACCCTGCTGTTGCGCTATTCTCGCTTCTGTGGAGTTGTCAAGGCGCGATACGGCGTTTATTGTCGCTCCGTCCGTCCACGTCGTTATCGTTCCTCCTACGCCGTCCGGAACGACCGCTTTGTTGAGTATTACAAAAGGCTCAAACGCCTTTTCAAGCAAACTCATAACTTCCTCCAAACGTTAAGGCGCGACGCGAACACATTCTGCCACGAGCTATCGGGCTTTCCTGCGGCGTTTGTCGCCTTTGTATATGAATATCCACCCCAACTTTCCGACGCGTAAGGAGAAATAGCCGCCGCGTCGGATTTGGAGTAGTCATCAATCTCGGTGTTGAGGGCGAGAAAAGAGGGAGGAATTTTCATCGCCCACACCGAGCCATTAAACACCTCGTCGATTAAATCCGACTGAGGATACTGATGAACACCGTCATTGAACGTACTTCCGACAATTCGGAAATATTGTCCGTCCTGTAAAAAGTCAAGCGGCGTAATAGTGCCGTCCTTGACCGTGAATGTGCCGACGTGCTTATCTTCGTCCGAAGTAAACCAATTTCGGCACTCTCTGCAAAGTTCAGTAAGCATTTTACGCCGCCTTTCTTAATTTAGAATGTGCATTTAAGACCTGCAAGTCTCTTTGCGTCAACGACCTTTGCGCCGTAAAGGTGAAGTCCCTTAACAGCGTCAGCAAATCTCTTTTCGGGTCTGTAAGCTTCGGTGCTTGTAATCTGCTCTGCATATGTGCAAGCGCCTTCGTCGCCCGCCGTGATTGTATATGTTGTGGTGTTCGAGGAAGTTGCGCTGTTGCAGTTGTTCGACATATAGATGTCAAAGCCTGCCGCTCTTGCAACCCAACCATTGCGGAGGGTTTCTTCTGCCATTGCGCCGCCTGTCTTTACGAAACGGTCGTCCTGAAGAATGAGCGCAACCATTTCAGGCGGGATTACAAGCCAACGACCCGTTGTGGGAACGTTTGCTTTGTCAAGGACTGTTTTCATCTTGACAACGTTTTCATAAACGTTATCTTTTGTGAGCGCAACAGCCGTTGTGCCGACCTGATTGCCGTTTGCCGTTGTAATAGCTGCCGCGAGCTGGTCGGCAAGATATTTGTCCGCAACGTCATTGAGTCCATAAGCGGCTCTCTGCATTGCTTTGTCCATAACGTCGCCTGCTGCCTGTGCTGTGTCGATATCGTCAACAGCAAAATTGAAGTATTTTGCCTGATCAATAACGAGCGTCTGGTCGGTTGTGGTAAGTGCCTGAGGACCCGATGTAAAGTCTGTGTCCTTTGTGTATGTGCCGATTGTTACCGCGCCAATCGTATTTATATGCACGGTATCGCCCTGCTTCTTGATATCGCCTTCGTAATCTCTGTTTACGAGTCCTGCGAAAACGTGAGCCTTGTCAAGAGCGTTGAGAAGTCTCGCGTTCCAAAGTTCGGGAATGAATGATGTAAGTGCCATAATAATAATATCTCCTTTGATTAAAGATTTTTAAGCGACTGCTGTATATCGTCCCAATTCTTGTTTATTTCGTCGGGGGACATCTTTTCGATATCTTCGCGCGTATATGCTTTTTTCTGCACCTGCGCGGGCGGAGTCGCAGTCTTTGCTCCGCGTGTCTGCTCGGTCACGATAAAGTCAGCCCATTCCGATTTAATCGAGTCCGTCAGTGCGTCGCCGTCCTTGATTTTGCCGTCCTCGTCAAGCTCTATGCCGTCAACGTTTGATACTTTGAGTATGCTGTCTATCCGCTTTTCCGAAACGCCGCACGCCTTTAACACATCGCGATAAGCCGCTAACTTTGCGCCGTGTGTTTCCTTTGCGGATATTTCAGCTTTATATTTTTCAAAGTCCTCTTTGACTGCGTCATACTTGACCTTGTAGCTGTCTTTTCCGTTCGCTTCGATTGTTTTGTTAGCTTCGCCGAGTTCCTTTTCTACCTCCGCCAACTTATCAGCGTCCGCTTTATATACGGTTATCTGCTCTTTGAGAGCATCAACAGTTTCTGCGTGCGCTTCGATTATGGTATCAATCTGTTCATCGCTGATACCCATTCCTTTGAGCAATTTTCTTGTAAGTCCCATTCGCTGCTCTCCTTCGTCGCGTATTCTTTCGCGTTCGCGTTTGCCGATTTCTCGGCTTCTGATTGCATTATAGCACAAAGTGCATAAATTGTCAATACAATTTCTAACTAATGTAAATTTAACTTTGCATTTAATTCTTTTCGGACTCCAAAGCCGCTTCAAGTATTGCTTTGTATTCGTCCGAATGCCGTGTTGCCGCGTGCAAAAGCATATGATGTGCTTTTTGTCGGCTCGTTCCGTTTTCAACATCATTTTGTTATCGCAAAGCTTTTTATCTTTGCTTCTTGTAGTTGCTAACTACAAGTTCGGCGTACATTATCGCATTTCTGCGCCAAGCACTCTTGGGGGCTTTATTGCTTCCATAACGCTCAGCCCCTACGCTCTACAATGTCAGCGGTCTGCTGATTATCTCGGTGTTGCCCATTGATAAACAATTCCACGTTAGTGTCAAGCAGGTTTTCACCGATTTTGCTCGGTTTACCCTCCGCATATTAAAGTTTACGGAGCATAATATACATTCGTACCGATATAAGCATCGTGTCCTTTGACGGCGTGAGACATACTGTTGCGCAAACGTCCTGTGTCAACGGGCGTTTCCGCCTTTGTATGACTTTCTGCCACTTCTCCCATTGTCTCAAGGGCTTTTGCCGTTGCCCGCTCTAACTGTTTGAGCGTCAATCCGCTGTTGTCCTCAAATGTTATCTTCACGTTTTCGCTCCTTTCTTCGCCTGTGTCGGCTTCTGCGATATTTTGACAACATCGCCGTTCGCTTTTCTAAACCCCACAACTTCATAAACAAGAGTGCAGCGGCAATTATAAACCATTGCAGGGTCTGCGTTCGGGTCTCCCGGATATTCTATCGTGTATGTAACGACGTGTGGGTGCTTTTTGCCCTCAATTACCGTAACAACAAACTTTTCGTCCCGCTCTTTCGTTTGACCGTTCAAAAGCCTGTGCGCGTCTCTCGTCCGATTATCGTGCGCGGACAGCCATTTCTTTTTCGTGACTATCCCATTTTTGTCTGCGGTTTCGAGCATATCTATTCGCCCTTTGTTCTCGGCAGATGTAACCATTGTGCGGGCGTTTCTGATTGCGGAATCCCTGTTCATATCCTCAACCGCTTTCAATCTCTTTGCGATTTTTGGTATGCTTTCGCCCTGCAATATCCCCTGTATCACTTCCGCATTTATCCGCTTAGTGTTCCACCGCTCGTCTTTCTTCCCGTTGACTTGTTTGTATGGTAAAAGCGTCTTGTCTTTTGTCGCAAGGTTTTTAACGGTGTGTTGGTCTACCAATTCAAAAGATATGCCCCCTAAACCGTCCATATCGCCCGCTATGGCGTTGTAATTGAGAGAGTATATCGGGGGAAGCTCCCCGTTTATATACGCCACAGCCGTTTTATTTACGTTTGTGAGCTGTTCTGCTGTTTGCTCCACCATACGTTTATAACGGCTTGTTTTATATACAGAGTTGCGGAGAAAGTCTCTGTATGCTTTCTCCGCTTTTTCTCTTTCCTCGCCCTCGGCATTAAGTATCGCTTTTTGGAGCTTCGCCGCTTTGTCCTTGAATTTGTCAAGATATTTGTCCCATTCTGCACGGATTTCTTTGTCGGCTCTTGTGTATATTTCCGTGAGTTTCTTTTCTATCTTCTCGAGGACAGCGTCCGTCTCTCTATGCGCTTTATCCATTTTTATCTACTCTGCCTTTCAACTCGCCGTTAGCGTATCGTGCACGTCAACAGCATATCGGGGATAAGAGCCACACCGTCTTTTACATCAACGTCAAAAGAACGTCCTAGCTGTTTATTTGAAAAATGCACCTGTGCGCTATCCGCCGTTACGCTTCGTCCTGTGTCCCATTGAAAAAGCGTTGTTCTTTCGTCTGTTAGTTTCATTCTGCCACCTCATATCTGCTTTGTTCTTCCGTTCTGCGTTTTCTGATTATTTCGTCCGTTTTATCAGCTATGCCGAGTATTTGGCAGACTTGCTCGACGATCGTTTCGTCGTCAAGGTACGCCTGAGCCGCAAGCAATGTGTTTATCTCGTCGGATTTGTTAATAACTTTGGAACGTGTGAATGTGACTTTATCGTCTATTCCCGCAAGTTCGAGAATTTTCTGCACAAACTCAATAACGCAATATTCGTACATATCGCATTTGCTATCGAGCGGCTGGTATGCGGCTTTAATCTCTGTGGCTGTTTTATTTGCCGCCGAAAGGGAATTTACATCAAGGCACATAAAGTCCTCATACAGCCGTCTCTGTATCGTCTGAATGGCACTCTCGCTTGCCTGATACGGCGCTTCTATCGTGTGCGCTTCCGCTGTTGCTCCGCTGTCGCCGTCCGCGTGCGCAACGTGCGTTGTTTTCAACTGCTCAATAAACTTCGCGTCGTCCATCTCGTCCATTCCCCCGCAGTTCGTGAGAACCCAATAAATGTAGTTCGCCTCGTCAAGGTTGTTCACAAGGTTGCTGTTCAGGAGGTCGAAAGCGTCAAGCGTTCCCTGCCTGCCGACAAGCTCCGACTGCTTTTTATCATTTCCCCAAAGCGGGACTATCGGGAACGTCGGGTAATTCTCGCCGTCGTATATCTCCTCGCCGTCCGCTTCTGATGTGCGCACTTTGAGTTTATAAGGTCGTTTTTCGTGGAGTATTGCGCTTTCGTCGTTCGCCCTTAGATAATCCGTGTATCCGTCCTCTTCGTACAACGTCGCCCTCATAGGTTTATCAGGCGATACTTGCCAAAATCTTATGCCCGCTCTCAATGCGCCGTTTTCTTCGTCATAAAGCGGAACGAATTCCAACAGCGAAAAAGTGTCGATGTGGTCAAGGTTGAAAAATCCGAACGCCACTCCGCCGACAAGTGCCTTTTTCCCCAAGTCCTGCAACTGTGTGTCGAAGTCATTCCCAAGCTTTGCCTTTGTATCGTCTTTTGTAAATGTTGCACCGTTGCCGAGTAAGTATTGATTTTCCTGCGTTATCGCAAAATTTAAAAAGTTTGACGCTATTTTATGGTTCGGTGTCCATTTGTCAACGTGCGCGTCGCCCCGCATATCATAGATAATTTTTTCGTACTTCGTTATGCGCGGGTTTAGTCCCCTGTAATATTGCTCTGCGTCAAGAGCGATAATATAAGGCTCAGTGCCTTTGTGTTCGGTAATGGCGGCAAAAACAAACGCCATTTTTGCGGCTTCGTTTTTGCTTGCCGCAATTAAGTCCTGATAGCTCTTCATTCGTTCACCCCTTAAGTATAGATTGATAATCGCCGTTCTTCTTCCAAAGTCTGCGGATTTGGCACGACAAGCTGTCGGGCGCGTCGTCGTGTTCCGCGTTTTCGTTGTAGTTGCAAACTTGCTCTATATATTCTTTGTCGGTATCCTCAACAAAGTATATATTCTTCCATTCGGCTTTCAGATAGGACGTTATTTTGAGATATTTATTCATATTCTCGTGATAAATAACTACACGTTCGCCCCTGCGCCGTAATTCCTTACCTAGATATCCTTTGTCTCCGTTGTCCTCAACGAATATCTTCCCCGCATTAAACCGAGCGTGTAACGCTTGTATTTCGTCGAGACAATCGTCGACGTGTTTGTTCCATAGCTTGCCGAGTACATAATAAACATCGCCGTCTTTCCTGACAAGCGTGTATGCCGTAAGGTCGCTCCCTCCATATGCCGCGTCTATATGTCCGTCGCCTTGTTCCACAAGATATGAACCTGCGCCCGTGTGCGGATTTGAGAATATAACAGCCTCCGCCGCAATATGCCGCAACTCGTAGTTGCACGCAAACAGAGAAGCCGTCATACTTTCCTTGACTTCGGCAACGTCCTCTTCTGTCATCAGTCCCGTTGAGTAGCAGTCCCACTTTTCGGGAGAGGGCATAATTGAAAAGCAGTCATCGGCGTGCCACGGCGTTCCCGTGTTGAAAATCCGCCCGCCCCTGTTCTTGATGTTCTGCAACTCCTGATATACAGTTTTTGTCCGCTCTCGCTCCGCCTTTGATATTCGGTCGTTGACGTTGACAATATCGTCTGTAAAAATCCTGTCAAAGTGCTTTCCCGTCAGAGAGCCGCCGCAACCCGCTCCGATAAGCTGTGCCGTTCCTCTTATGTCTATTGACAGGTTTGTCGTCAGCTCCGTCGCATTTTCAGTCGCAAGCCTTAAATTAACGCCATAAATACACTGCACAAAATACAGTGTGTGCGGGTCTTGCAGGATTTTTGACGTCTGCTTGATAATCTCTTTAACGTCGTTGTCGGTCTTTCGCATAAACATTGTGCGCTTGTTCGGGAGAAGAATAATAATTATTGCCAAAGCCAACGACACGCACGTTGTCTTATAAGAGCCTCTGTGCGCCTGCAGCGTCTTATCATCCTTGCCGACAATCATATCCCTTATCCATTTGTTGTGAAGCTCCGTCAGCTTCGTAAACCCGAGCATATGCCCCAGTTTATACGGAGACGTTAAAAGAAAATTGACCGCCTGTTCGCGCGTCATACATAATACACCGCCTTTAACCTTGACGGCAACCATTCAAACATCATAAACCGCTTATGCGCTCCAATGTAGCCTTCGCTGTTGCCCCAAGCATCGTCAGGTTTCGCCGTGCTTGTGCGCCTTATCATAACCCCGTATAAGTCGCTCTCGCTCTCACAGTGCAAATGCCCTGCGTGTATCTCGCGCACGTCGCTGTCTGCAAACTCTGTCGGAAAGCGTATTGTAAACTGCCCCCGAAGGTCTCTCGGCTCTCTTTTCGCGCCTTCGCCGTGTGTCACGCCAATGAAACATCTACGCCAATGTATGCACTTTCTGTCTCGGAACGTGTCATCAAAATGCGCCTGAGGAAAAGCCACTTGCAACGCCTTGAATAGACACCACGAGGAGCATTCATCGTGATTTCCCTTTGAGTAAATAACATTTACCTTTTGCGAGTGTTCTAAACAAGCGGGGATGACGTTCTGCCAAAAGTTCCACGCGTCTTCCCATGCGTTCCGGAAGTCCGCCGCTTCAATACTCGTTCCCTTTGCCGTATGACCGCGCATATCGTTCGTGTGGAGCATATCTTGACCGAATATGATATTTATCTCGTCATATGCTTTCGCTTCGATAATGCCCTTTATTTCGCGCGTCTGCTGTGTGTAGTCTTCAAGGCTTGCAATTCCGAAGTGCATATCGAAGAGCGGGATTTCAAGCATTGTGTCGCCGCCTATTTCGCAAGCGTCTATTTTGAGCGGCTGAACGTTTTCTCGGATAAAGTCCTTTATGTCGTCCCAATTGACGTCCTCTGCTTTTTGCTTAATCCACGCTTGTGTTATTTCTCCGTTTCCGTTCACTTGCACCGTTGCGCCGTGAGCTGTAAATCCTCCGTATGTTCCACTCTCCAAGGTTACGCCGTCCGCCATTTGCTTATTACGCCAATATCGAAGCTTCCTCGCAAACGTCGAAAACGACATACTGTCCCCGTGTTCGGGGGCAAATATGCCGTTATAAATTTCTCTTGCGGTTTTTCCAGTGTATGACTCTTTAACGCATCGCACTTTAAGGTCGTAGGGTATAATCATTGTTTCGCCCTTTCTATAAGTTTATCGATGTACCATTTTGCCTTTTCCAACGACTGCGCCTGCATTGTAATGTTCAGGGTGTTCAATGTTGCTCATCGTTTACCATCCTTTCAACATCATCAATAACAGACTGCTCGACTTCTGCAACCATTACTTTTTCAACAGGCTTTTCGCCCGCCGTATCTCGGAGGACTTCAAACGCCTTTACATCGCCTTTCATCGCCTTTTTCATCAGCGTGACAGCCAACGCCTCGCTTCCTGTAAGCGTTTTTCCTTCCGACGTGTACTCTTTTGCAAGCAGTTCATCGATGCATTCACGCAGTAATTTCTTGCGCTTCCTGCTTTCAGCAGAAGCCTTTCCTCCTGCTTTTTGGTCGTCAAGCGTTAATTTGTGTTCATTCGGAATTTTGCTACGCTCTTCTGCCAAACCTTTCACCCCCAATCAATTTGCGAAATCAAAAATAGACACTTGTCTGTTTTGCAACGCCTCCTGTTCTTCTCTGAAAAAATCTTCTTTTGTTTTTCCGGCTCTTTTCCCTTTAAGAGTGTGGCAATCGAAAACGTATTGTGGAATTTCCATTTTTTCTTTTCTTACTTCCTCAAACTCTTGTTCAATCATATCATCGGTCAGACCTTTATAAGCGTCATATACATAATTGCTCAATAAGTCTGCGTCTCTGTTGTGTTTTGCCAAGCAAAGAAGAATTACAGCCTTTGAGATGAAAACCCTGCCTTTCAATTCATCGGCTTTTTTCCCTTTGTTGATGACGTGGAACGCTTCATAAAGAGACATAATCTCCTTTGTTATCACGCCGTAACAATCTTCGGCTGAGATTGTCAGCAACCTCTTCCAACAATATTCCGAATACTTCGGAAAAAGTTCCAACGCCATATAGCCCGCAAGTTTAACGTCGCCTCGTCTGATTGATTTTTGCAAAGCACTTGCAACCTCATAAAAATCATACCCTCTTTGTGTGAAAAGTTTCATATAATTATTCCTCCTTCGAGCTTCTGCTCTATGTTAATTATATCACATTGTTTCACTTTCGTCAAGAGTTTTTTGAAAAATTTATTTTCTTTTTTTATCGTTGTTATAACGAATTATACCGTTCATAAAATCATTACCTTGAATTGCGGCGCAAACTGTATCCTTGTTCAAACAGTGGCTGTCCCAGTACGGCTTTTCTTCATATACGAAAGTGTGGGAAGAGCCGCAACGCTCATCGAGAATAAATCCCTCTCTAACACTTTCATAAGAACAGTTATATTTTTTACACATTTCATAAAAGGAATTACAGAACGAAACTTTTGTCGCAAGGAAACAGTTTTCCATCAGTTTAACCATTTCAGCTTCCGACGATTTCATTTTCAAAAATCTGTGTCTGCCGTCGTACACTTTTTGCAAAAGCTGTATAACTTTGTCGCAAGTCTTTTCACACCCCCCTAAAATCGTAAAATCAAACTTGAAATTGTTGCAATGCTGTGTTCCTCCGTAATACTCGGGAGAAAAAAAAATATTTTCTTTCCCGAGCGAATTAACAAAGCCTATCGGGACTGTGGATTTTACAACATAAATTTCGCAATCGTTTTCGTTTATTGCATTAACAACTTCGCTTGTGTCAAACAATTCTTTTTCCTTGTCATAAGGCGTGTCTACACAAACAAATCCGAACTTGTATTTTTCCTTTTTCTTTGTCGTTTTTTCCTTTTTGTATTTGTCAACAACATCGGGAGTTAATACTGAAAGCTCTTTTAACAGATTGTTTCCGACAACTCCGCAGCCGATTATTAAAACATCACTCATACTTTAACCTCTGCTTTCTCTGAATATTTGTTCTTATGCGAATTTGATTTTTATGAGTTCCGACTACCAAATATTTTCCCCATTTTTTTTGCAAACTGTCCAAACTCTTTTCAAAATCTTTTGCCGTTCGGAACTCGCTATTGCCTCCGACATTATCGTCCCTGCTCTGGGAGAAAAAATAACGGTTATCTTGCCAAATAATCCTATCGGTCAGCAGGCATTTCATACAAAAATCAATATCAACTTTATACTTATCGTTTCTAAATCTGTGTTCACGACCTATAACGCCGATAACACAGCCGAGCCAACCACATAACGAAAAAGGTTCTGCGCCGTTGAACTTCCGAATATCAGTTTGGTTAAACCCAAAAACTTTTGCGCCTGCGTCGTCAGCCATTACTGCGGCATTGACAATAACGTCAAGAACTTCGTCTTTATCTTCAACACGTTCGCTTTTAACTCCCGTCAGACGATATACATATTTTATATCGTCGTCAATCATAATAACGATGCGTTCTTTGAAATGGTCTAAAACCCAATTCCGAACTTCTCCTAAACCTTTGATTTCGTCGGGAATAGTAATAATAGGATTTTTAACGGCTTTTTCGTAATCGCTTTTCTGCGTTTCGGGAACAAGAATTTCAATGAAGCTTGGCAACAGCTCGTTTGTAGTGATACTGTTAAACCTCGAACGGCTCAGTATCAAAATTTTCACGTCCAAGCGCTTCAATAAGTCTTTCACCTTTTATAACCCTCCCAAGTCCGACTTTTCTCTTTTCCCAACCTGCGTCTATTCTTTTCAGTCCAAACTTATTAACTATATTTAGCCAATCCTGCGTGTTGTCGAAAACAAAAACAACATAATCGTGATGCTCAAACTGTTTCAACTCCATTTTTTCCAGCTCTTTGTTATGTTTATTTTCGTTTTCTTTTTCTTTATCACTTTCGAGTTCGTCAAAGCCAAAATCAAAACAGCTTAAATCAATATCTTCCAACTCGTCCAGCAAAGCTTCACAATCCCACTCGCTTTCGTTGCTTTTGTTGTCAACAATTCGCAAAGCCTTTACTTGTTCTTCCGTGAGGTCATCGACGCATACGCACGGAACATCTTTCATGCCGAGAGCCTTTGCCGCTTCATACCTACAATGCCCAATAACAATAACTCCGTCTTTGTCAACGACAATCGGCTGAACAAATCCGTATTGCCTTATACTTTCAGCAACGTTGTTTATTTGTGTTTTGTCGTGCTTCTTCGCGTTTTTTCTTATACGGGGCAATCTCATCTAATTTCCTGTTTTCTACTTTCATAATATCCTCCTTTTTATAATTATATCACATATGTCACAATTTGTCAAGGTTTCGCGGCCTTAAACCTCTTTTATTGTAATTCCGTACTTGTAAAGCATTAGTTTTTTCTTTATTTTGTAAACTTCGGTTTTCATTCCTTTCGCGTCCTCTATGACCTGTTTTCCGCCTTCACAATAGGCGAAGTCGCAAACGTAATAGCAAGGACGTTCAACCACCTTTCCGTCTATTCTCTGCGACGGTATAAGCTCAAAACGCTTCTGCAATTCGAGATTGGATATCTCACCCGCTTTTTCAAGCATTTTTAACTCCGAATACCTCTGTGCTTCCCTTTTGCTTGCGAAAACGTGTCCGTCTATGGTCTGCTTCCTCGAATGATATTTGCTTTTCGTATTCGCGCTTGCATTTCCAAGAGCAAACCTTCTTTTTGAGAAATCCACTCAACATAACTCCTTTCTTGTTCGTTCTTCGCACTTTGATTGAATAAACGTGCTGGTCTGTCGGGAAAAAGTGCTTTCCGCAGACGGGGCATATCCGCTCCCATCCTGTTTCACTTGCCATACGTTATGCCCCTTTCTTTCAAAAGCTGACGGAGTTTGAAAACAGCGTCAAGCCCGTATGTGCCGTATGCGTCCGAATAATTCTCCTGCGCCTTTTGCGCAAATTCTTCTACTTGCTCTTGCGAAAATCCCATTCCGTCAAGTAACGTCCACAGGTCAATCATACGCACCGTGTCAGCAGTCTCGGCGCAGAGCTTGCATATCTCGTCCGTTATCGTCTTATTTATGCTCACCTGTAAAGCAATAGGGAGCTTGTAGCGGTTAAGTATTCCGCTTAACCGCTTTGTCATCGTCTCAATCATTTCTTTCATTCCTTCTCTCCGCATTTCTCGGTTGGGTGGTCATCACTCAAACAAACATCAGCCAAAATATTCATATTCTTTGTTGACCTTTCCTTGCAATCATCGGACGGCAATTCCGCTTTCGGTCTGTCTTTGTATTTGCAAATCTCACATTCTTTTCTTGCACACATTGACAAACGCATTAAGGCTTCTCGCACCTGTTCCTGTGTGTGTTTCATTTCCACTCATCTTCCTTTCTCTGCTTATCTATCAGCCTTGTTTCTTTCGCTATAAGCATATCAACGGTTGCAGATGCAGACAAATTATTGTCGGGTAGTGGCTTTCTGCCGACCGTCCCTGTCCCTTCTTTGAGTAAGTCCGATACGCCCAAGGGGGATCGGCGTATATCACGTCGTACTTTCTGTCCGTGTTAAAAATATCAACTTTCATCTTTGTTGCCTCCCTATTCCATTTTTGCCCCGCAATTCTCACAATACTTTGCGTCTGGATTTTTCCACGAGCCTTCTGTGTGTTTTATAAATCCACAACAAGAACAGCTCCATTCGTCACCTCCGATATGCGCCCATTTCCCACATTTGTTCTTTTGCATTTCAACTGTCGGCTGTGCGTCTACAATTATGTCAAACAGTTCTTTGTTTTCGTCGTTCCACCAAGCGTAGTGCTGTTTTAATTTGTCCGCGTCAATAAGTCTCATCTTGTTTCCTCCTCATTGTGATTAGTCTTTATTTACCCTTTTTAACTTCTACAAACTTCCATCCGCCAGCCTGATATATCGTTTTTGAATAACAATCTTTGAACGTTGCATTGTCGGATATGATGAGTGACGCTGAATTATTCCACTTGGTATACGGAGTACTTTTGACCATGGCATTGCCGTAGATGTACTTGACCGTGGCACTATCGTAG
>ULTU01005819.1_pt1 | contig 13770 bp, 10 predicted proteins | sample 1957861 | NCBI WGS metagenome assembly ULTU01 (sample SAMEA4835742, study PRJEB28245) | human gut metagenome | biome: gut microbiome; material: fecal sample | place: Denmark | collected 2008
TTCGCATAACCATAGAAACGGAGAACCTCCTCCGCGACGTCACACATGCGGTGGATATCCTGACGGAAGGTCGGCGCGGTCACGGTCAGGGTGTCGCCATCCGCACCGATCTCGGTCGAGAGCTCGATCTTCTCGAGGTAGGCCTTCATCTCCTCTGCCGTGAGGTCGAAGCCAATCAGGTGATTGATCTCAGATGCCTTGCAGACTACGACCGACGGCTCCCGCTTCACCGGATAGACGTCGATGATACCACCGACCACCTCACCGGCACCGAGCTGCTCGATCAGGGCACATGCACGGTTGATCGCCGACTCTGCGAGGTTCGGGTCGAGGCCCTTCTCGAAGTAGCCGGACGCATCGGTACGGTTGCCGACCTTACGTGCACTTAAGCGAATGTTGGTACCGTCGAAGGTTGCCGCTTCGAAGACCATGGTCTTCACATCGTCGGTGATCTTCGAGTTCTCCCCGCCCATGATACCGGCGAGACCGATCGCGCCTTCTGCATCGCAGATCGTCAGGATGCTGTGATCGAGGGTTCTCATCTGACCGTCGAGGGTCTCGAACTCGTCACCGTCCTGTGCGCGCTTCACGATGATCTCGTGACCGCGGATCTTATCGTAGTCATAGCTGTGCATCGGCTGGCCATACTCGAGCATCACATAGTTCGTGATATCGACGATGTTGTTGATCGGACGGATGCCGGCGCTTGCGAGGCGGATCTGCATCCACTTCGGTGATGGTGCGAGCTGGATGTTCTTCACCATACGTGCGGTATAGCGCGGACAGAGCTCCGTATCCTCGACGGACACCTTGAGGTAATCGTGGATATCCTCTGCATTGCCCGACTTCTCCTCTGCCGGCATATGGAAGCGCTTGCCGAAGGTCGCCGCTGCCTCACGCGCGATACCGATCACACTGTAGCAGTCCACACGGTTTGAGGTGATCTCATACTCGTGGATCGCGTCGTTCAGTCCGAGCAGCGTCGGCGCATCCTGGCCGACCGCGGTGCCCTCCGGGAAGATGTAGAGACCAGACTCCGGTGCCTCCGGATAGAACTCACGGCTGGAGCCGAGCTCCTCGATGGAGCACATCATACCGTAGGACTCTACGCCACGCAGCTTACCGGCATGGATCTCGATGCCATCCTCCGGAAGCGCACCGCCGTCATGTCCGCCGGCGACCTTACCACCGTCGAGCACGACCGGCACCACATCGCCGACCTTCATGTTCGACGCGCCGGTCACGATCTGAATGAGCTCGGACGCACCGACATCGACCTGGCAGATGACGAGCTTCGTCGCATCCGGATGCGGCTCGATGGACTTGATCTGTCCGGTGACGATCTTATCGAGATTCTTATTTAAAATGGTGCAGGTCTCGACCTTCGTACCGGTCAGCGTCATGGCATCTGTCCACTCCTTCGGTGTACAGTCGAGATCCGGAACATACTCCTTGATCCAGTTCATGGATGTATTCATGCTATTTCCTCCCCTTCTTAGAACTGATTCAGAAAACGTGTATCATTCTCATAGAGAAGACGCATGTCATCGATTTCATACTTGAGCAGCGCGATACGCTCGAGACCCACACCGAAGGCGAAGCCCTGATACTCGTTCGGATCGATACCGCACATCTCGAGTACGTGCGGGTGTACCATACCGCAGCCGAGGATCTCGATCCAGCCCTCGCCCTTACAGAAACGGCAGCCCTTGCCACCGCACTTGAAGCAGCTCACATCGACCTCTGCCGACGGCTCCGTGAACGGGAAGTGGTGCGGACGAAGCTTGGTCTTCGTCTCCGGTCCGAAGAGCTCCTTCGCGAAGGTATCGAGGGTGCCCTTCAGATCTGCGAAGGTCACGTGCTTATCGATGACGAGGCCCTCGATCTGGTGGAAGGACGGGGAGTGGGTAGCATCCACGGCGTCCGAACGGAATACACGACCTGGGCAGATCATACGGATCGGAAGCTTGCCCTTCTCCATCACACGCGCCTGTACGGCCGACGTCTGTGTACGAAGCAGGATGTTGTTTCCGATATAGAAGGTATCCTGCTCGTCTCTCGCCGGGTGGCCCTTCGGGATGTTCAGCTTCTCGAAGTTGTACTCGTCGTACTCGACCTCCGGACCCTCGACGACCTCATAGCCCATACCGATGAAGATACGCTCGACCTCCTCGAGAGCCTTCGTATTCGGATGCGCGTGACCATACTGCATCTTCTTCGCCGGCAGCGTCACATCGATCGTCTCGGCCGCCATCTTCGCCTCACGTGCCTTCTTCTGAAGCTCCGTCATATGCTCCTGAAGCTCCTCCTCGACCTGCTGGCGAAGTGCATTGACCAGCTGACCGAACTTCGGCTTCTCCTCTGCGCTCAGATCCTTCATGGACTTCAGCAGCGAGGTAATCTCACCCTTCTTACCAAGGAAACGAACACGCACATCATTCAGTGCATTCGTGTCCTGCGCTTCGCGGATACTCTCCTGCGCAAGCTTCTTCAGCTCTTCAAGCTTTGAATTATCCATTCTTCTCTCCTTCTCGTCACCGTCAGGGTCACGGTATGTATATGCAGCTCCATCTTTGCGAAGCTATAATCACTTCACCACGTGCTTCCACTCCCGCTTCACCGGAAGCATCTTAGAAACTAAAAAATCCCTGCATGTCTTACGACACACAGGGACGAATCATCGCGGTACCACCCTTGTTCCCGCAGCCAATGCTTCCGTCACGACATCGTCACGAAGCTTCACCCACAGGCACTCACTATGCTTAACGCGCATCCACGTTCCGAACTACCAGCACCGCGCCTTTACGCAGGCCTTCCCCCGGACAACTCCAGTGCGAAAATTCGTATCAGAGATTTCTCAGACCGCTCGCAGCGTGTCACGGTCACTCTCTCAGGAGAAACGATTCTGAACTACTGAACACCTTCCATGTATTTATTCACTATAAGCTGTCTGACGCTCCACCACATTATATGGAAGAAAATCAAACTTTCTATAGTTTATTTCCTCACCGCCGAAAAGTCAAGTAGGGGTCCCCTGGCTGAGCTGTTTCATCTAAAATGAATATATGAAATCGACTTCGATTTGATTTATACTAAGATGGAATATACCGGAAATTTAAAAAAGCGGCATCGCTTTTCGACATGCACGCTTGCTCGAGAGATAAGATAAAAGAGGCCAGAATGAAAGATTACTATATGGATCATGCGGCGACCACGCCGCTTTCGAAAGAAGCGCTGGAGGCGATGATGCCCTACCTCACCACGGAGTATGGCAATGCTTCCACCGTCTACACCTATGGCCAGCGCGCGAAGGCGGCGATCGAGCGCAGTCGTCGTACCATCGCGGCCACCATCAGCGCGAAGCCATCTGAAATTTACTTCACGAGCGGGGGCACCGAGTCGGACAACTGGGCGCTGATCAGCACATGCGAGGCTGGACGTGAACAGCTTTCGAAAACTCTGCAGCCGCAGGATACTGCAGCCGCAGTCGACCAGGAATACCGGTGCAGCAGTAAAGCATCGATGAAGTGCGGTCATATCATCACCGACCAGATCGAGCATCATGCGATCCTGAACACCTGCGCGTATCTCGAGAAACGGGGCTTCGATGTGACCTATCTTCCGGTCGATCACGAGGGCCATGTCGATCCGGATGCGGTGATGGCGGCGATCCGTCCGGATACGCTGCTTGTCAGCATCATGGTCGCCAACAATGAAATCGGCACCCTCGAGCCGATCGCAGAGATCGGTGCGCACCTTCAAAAGCATGCAGCGGAAACCGGCCAGCGCATCCTCTTCCATACCGATGCCGTCCAGGCGTACGCCCATATCCCGCTGAACGTCGATGAACTGAAGGTCGATCTCATGTCGGCGAGCAGTCACAAGCTGAGCGGCCCGAAGGGGGTCGGCTTCCTCTATGTGCGCCGTGGCGTGAAGCTTCCGAGCTTCCTCCATGGCGGTGAACAGGAGCGGGGTCGTCGCGCCGGCACGGAAAATGTCGCCGGTATCGTCGGCTTCGCACGCGCTGCAGAGCTCGCCTGTGGTGCAAACCATCAGCCGATGACTTCGACCTCTGACACAGATACCGATACCACGTCCACCGCAGGCGCACACGCTGCAGAATCATCCCTCGTCCCCATGGCGCAGCGTATCGCACAGGAAAGCGCCGTCCGCGATCACCTCATCCAGCGCCTGCTCGACGAGATTCCGTACACCAGCCTGAACGGTGATCCGACGCATCGCCTCCCGAACAACGTAAACGTCTGCTTCAAATACATCGAAGGCGAGACCCTCCTGCTGCTCCTCAGTGAAAAGCACATCTATGCGAGTGCCGGTTCCGCCTGTGCCAGCGGCTCCCTCGAGCCGAGTCACGTACTGACCGCCATCGGCATCCCCCATGAGGATGCCTACGGAAGCCTCCGCCTCACGATCGGACCGGAGACGACGTTAGAGGATGTCGATGAGGTGGTGGAACTCATGAAGCCGATCATCGCACACCTGCGGGAGACGTCACCTCAGTATCGGAACCGTTTTATCACATCCTGACACACAGAAAGATTCCCCACACTCCAGGCAGTCCGTGTCTATTTTGCCAGATTTTTTATCGAACGGTACGGATATCACGAAGATTCTTCGTTTCATAAATTGTACATCATCGCAATCAAGCGCTGACCTGCCACCCCGCAGATCAGCGCTTTTCCTATTTATTCCGTCTTAATAAACAAGAGGGACAGGTCCAACGACCTGCCCCTCTTTCGCTAGATTAATATAAAAGATGACTACGTATTCTACGAATTATTTCTTCGCCTTCTCGTCATTGATGGCTGCGATCATCTTCGGAACAACCTCATAGAGGTCACCGACGATACCGTAGTTTGCAACTTCGAAGATCGGCGCATTGGCGTTTGTGTTGACTGCGATGATCATATCGGAGTCCTGCATACCCGCCTTGTGCTGAATCGCACCGGAGATACCGAGTGCCACATAGATTCTAGGATGAACAGTCTTACCAGTCTGTCCAACCTGACGATCCTCTGTCAGCCAGCCGTTCTCAACGGTCGGTCTGGAACCAGCGACGACACCGCCACCGAGCGCCTCTGCAAGCTCCTCTGCGAGCTGCTTACCCTTCTCGACGTCCTTGCTGATACCCATACCAACAGCGACGATGATATCTGCACCTACGAGATCAACGGTCTTCTTTGCAGACTTGACCACCTCGAGTACCTTCGTTCTGAGATCATCCTCGGAGATCTGTACCGGATACATCTCGATCTCACACTGATCCGCCTTCGCCTGATCAAACGCTGCCTTCTTCATAACGCCTGGACGTACGGTAGACATGCAAGGTCTGAATCTCGGGCAGATGATGGTTGCCATAAGGTGGCCACCGAATGCCGGACGTGTCATCTTGAGGTTGGTATCTTCCATATCAAACTTCTGAGAATCAACGTCGATCGTCGAAGCATCTCTTAAGAACTGTACATAGTTGTTCATATCGATATCAAGGTGTGTACAGTCTGCGGTTAAACCAGTATGTAATCTACCTGCGCAACGAGGTCCGAGGTCACGACCGATGGTGGTTGCACCGATGAGGAGAACCTCCGGCTTTTTATCCATCACGACATCGCAAAGAACCTTTACATATGCGTCTGTAGTATATACCTCGAGAGAAGGATCATCACAAACGATCACCTTATCTGCGCCATAGCCACCGAGCTCCTTCGCGATACCCTCTACGTTGTGGCCGAGTAATACGCCGATGAGCTTAGAGCCTCTCTGATCTGCGAGCTTTCTTGCTTCGCTGATCAACTCGAAATCTGTATTCTGAAGCTTGCCGTCACGCTGCTCACAGAAGACCCAGATATCATGAAATTCTTCAATATTTGCACTATTGTAAGCCATATCTATTCCTTTCTGTACGACTCGTGTACGACATCAGATTACATGCTGCTTCGCAAGCTTCGACGCAAGCGCTGCAGCCGCTTCTTCTGCACTGCCTTCGATCATCTCAACCTGACCCTTCTGAGGCGGTGTGAATGACTTGAAGATGTTGGTAGGAGAGCCCTTTAAGCCGATGGTATCCGGCTCGATGAGCGGCTCATCCTTCAGTGCATTGTAATCGAGAACCGTGATCGGCTTATCGAAGCAGTCGAAGATGCCCTTTACGGTCATATATCTCGGTGTGTTCAGCTCCTTGATGCAGGTGATGAGACATGGTGTCTGTACCTCAACCTGCATATAGCCATCCTCGAGCATTCTCTTGACAACGAGGACATCGCCATCCTTCTTGATGTCGGCTGCGTAGGTAACCTGCGGAAGGTGGAGCTTCTCTGCGATCTGTGGGCCAACCTGTGCAGTATCGCCGTCGATTGCCTGTCTACCACAGAAAATGAGGTCATCCTGACCGATTCCGAGGTGATGAAGCGCACCTGCGATGATCTGAGATGTTGCGAATGTATCAGAACCACCGAACTCTCTGCCGGAAATTAAAACACCATCATCTGCGCCCATTGCGATCAGCTCACGTAACATCTTCGCTGCTGGAGGTGGTCCCATGGTAACAACGGTTACCTGACAACCGGTAGCATCCTTTAACTGGAGAGCTGCCTCAACTGCATTCATATCATCCGGATTGGTGATAGTTGCCATAGATGCACGATCCAATGTACCATTTGCATTTACTGCAACCTTTCCCGATGTATCCGGAACCTGCTTAACGCAAACAAAAATTCTCATGTTCGATTCCTCCCATCAATGTAAAAGTGCACCAGAAATAACCATCTGCTGTACCTGGCTGGTTCCCTCATAGATACTGAAGATTCTGGCATCACGGTACATTCTCTCGATCTTGTACTCCTTGATGTAGCCATATCCGCCGAAGATCTGCAGAGCCTTATAAGCCACTCTGTTTGCCATCTCAGCAGCATATAACTTACACATCGCACACTTCATAGGGGTGTTAGGATCATTCGCGTCCATCTCCTGTGCAGCAGTATAGATCATGCATCTTGCAGCCTCGATCTCGGTTGCCATATCAGCGAGCATGAAGCTGATGGCCTGATTCTTTGCGATCGGACGTCCAAACTGTACTCTTTCCTTCGAATACTTAATCGCTTCCTCGAGACAGCCCTGAGCGAGACCCAGTGACTGAGCAGCAACACCGAGACGTCCACCATTTAAGGTCTTCATCGCGGTCTGGAATCCCTTATCCTTCGGTCCAAGTAACCACTTCTTGTTTACGCGAACATTATCAAAGCTGATATCTGAGGTCGGATAACCGCCGATACCCATCTTCGCCTCTGGCTTACCGGTGCTGATACCCGGAAGCTTCATATCGACGATAAACATAGAGATGCCCTTGCTTCCCTTCTGTGTACGATCCGTCTTTGCATATACAACAGCATAATCTGCGAACGGTGCACCGGAAATGAAGCACTTACGTCCGTTGATGATAAAATCATCGCCATCCTCAACTGCGTAGGTCTGAAGGCTTCCTGCATCGGAACCTGCACCCGGCTCAGTTAAAGCGAAAACGATATTCTTCTTACCAGCCGCAACGTCTGGAAGAATCGCCTGCTTCTGCTCCTCTGTTCCACACATAAGAACAGGACCAGCACCAAGAGAGTTCGGTGTGTTTACATAGATGGTTGCAACCGGCATTACTCTTGCGAACTCCTCACCCATCAGCATATAGGTAAGGGTATCACCACCCTGTCCGCCATACTCTCTAGGAATCTTGACACCAGTGAATCCATACTTCGCCATCTTCGCATACAGGTCAAAATCGAACTCACCTGTAGCATCCAGTCGATCCTGAATTTCCTTCGTGAATTCCGTCTCAGCAAAATTACGGAAATTTTTTCTCAGCATCTCGTATTTTTCTGAAAGAACCATTCGTATTCCTCCTTCATAAAAAAGTCGGGCAATGACCGGATAGGCGTCTAGGTCTAAGCATCATTGCCCTTATTTAATTGTTATTTGTTATCGCGAATATACAGAGCCTTGCTCTCAAGCATTCTCTTGATATCTTCGTCGGTATAACCTAACTCCTTCAGAACCTCTGGGCCCTGCTCACCGAGATCAGGAGCTCTGTTGTAATCCGGTGTGCCCATGTTGGTGAACTTAACCGGGAGACGTACGAGTCTTCTGGTGTTTCCGGTACGGAAGGTCATATCATAGAAGCAATTATTTGCCTCTGCCTGCTTATCCTGAAGGATTTCCTCCCAGCTCTGTGCGAGGCCGAACGGAACATCGTTTTCTGTCAGATTGCGTGCCATCTCGTCCTTCGTATACTTCGCGAACTCAGCGGTTACGATGTCGTATACCTCCTGGGTCTTTCCATTCTTCTGGCAGTCAAGAATCGGGAAGAAGTCAGCATTGCCGATCAGGTCCTCACGACCGATGGAGCGCATAACTTTCTCATAGTAGGTATTGTAATCCGGTGTGCAGAGCTGGATATAACGGCCATCACTGGTCTTGAAGCAGTTGTTTACCGGGTTTGCTGCATTACGTGCATCGATCGGGTACTTTCTTGCGATGCCATCATAGTTTGCAGCCTGTACCATCATACCCATGTTGTAAACGGAGGTCTCGAAAAGGGAGGTCTCTACCTTCTCACCCTGTCCGGTAACCTTTGCATGATAAAGTGCAGCGAGGATACCAGCCGCAAGGTTCATACCTACGTTATGATCGCCGAGGCCAGGAACAACGTTCATCGGACGGTCACTGCCCTGATGTAAGGAGTGAAGATATCCGCCACGTGCGAAGAATGCAGTGAAGTCAAATCCCGGAAGGTCCTTATCCGGTCCCTTCTCACCATAGCCTGTGCAGATCGCATAAACCAGCTTCGGGAACTTCTCCTTCAGGTGATCATAGTCGAGACCAAGCTTCTCAAGAGCCTGAATTCTCCAGTTTGTGATCAGAACATCTGCTGTTCCAAGCAGCTTATAGAATGCTTCCATACCTTCCGGGGACTTCAGGTTGATGGATGCCTCTCTCTTGTTTGCATTCTCCAGCTCCCAGGTGGTGTTCTCCAGCCAGTCGAGCGGTCTGCCCTCGGATGGTGCTGTATAACGAAGCGGATCACCCTTCGGTGCCTCGATCTTGATGACATCGGCGCCACAGTCGGCGAGGAATCTTCCTGCTGTAGCTGCTGCGATAAAGTTTGCAAGCTCTACAACTCTTACGCCTTCAAGTAACTTGCTCATAGTCATATTCTCCTTTAAAAGTATAGTTTTTTATCCAATTACTTATTTTCATTCTCCAGTGGAAGAGAATCGAACTTTGTAACGACCATATGGATGATATATGGGATTACGATTACAGGGATGGTAAGGTATCCGAGGTACTTGTAACCTACGGCTACGATCTTGTTGAGACCGAGCTGTGCGATTCCAAATGCAACAACGGTACAGATCAGGGTTACGAGGATAACATCCTTGCCAGGCTTTGCAGTCGGATCGAAGTTCGGGTTGAGGCCCTTACATACACGGTTGGACATACCAGCGATCATGTTAACGGCGGTGGATACAGAACCAAGGATGATCAGGATCGAAATGATCGGACGAAGAACGTCTGGTGCCGGTCCCTTGTTCACGAGGATCATCAGAGGGATGGACTCCTTAGCGAAGTTCGGATCGTTGGTGATTGCAGTAAGACCAAGAACAGCCATGATGCAGATGAGACCATTGACGAAGAAACCGATGGTCATCGAAGCCTTCGCATCATCCGGCTCCTCAAACGGTGCTGCATGCTGAACGAGAAGACCCAGCGATGCCAGCTGGAATGCAGAGTAAACAATACTCAGCCATAAAGCCTTGCTCATCGGTGCCGGTGCAGCTGCGCTTGCTGCGATGTTTGCCTGGATGTCACCCCACTGTACAACGATGTTCGGAATATAAACCAGGAACAGACCTGCTACGATGGCGATGGAAAGAACCGATGCCACCTTACGAACAACGTTTGTTCCATAAACAGCAACGATGAAAATGAAGATACCTACGAATGCGGTACCAACCCAGTGATTCACACCGAAGGATGCCTTCATGGTCTCAACACCGGTTGCGAATGCTGCTGCAGGTGCTACGCAAAGGGTTACGACATATACAAGCTCATACAGGTTTGAGAAAATCGGTGCGTACTTGCCGTAAAAGCTGTTGTTGTAGCTTCTATAGTCATATACATTGTGTCTCTTCGCATAACGAAGTGCATACCACTGATAGAATGCACCGATCAACTGTGAAATCAGACAGGTTAAGAATGCCCAGTTACCAAACTGTACGAAATACTGTCTGAGCTGGTTACCGGATGCAAAACCACCGCCAAACTGTGTCGTGAACCATACGAATGCTACGCCGATTTCGATGGCCAGGCGACTCTCTTTTTTACTGCTTCCCATTACTACTTCCTCCTAAAAAGTGCTTTATAAAACTTTATAAACACAAGAAACCGCCTTTCGAATTTCTCATGCTATGCACGGCACTCATGCGGGTGCATCGACATGCACCCGACGAGTACTCGCTTACATCAGAATAACTCGCTGAACGCCTCTAACTGTGTTGCAGCCTGCTCGTAGTTCACCATCTGACGGTCAACTTCGATATTTACCTGATGAAGTCCTGCTGCCTCGCAGGCTCTCTTGATCGGAACATAGTCAAACTCTTCCGGATCACAGAACTTTGTCATCAGCACGATGACACCATCTGCGTTATGCTTCTTCGCCTGATCCACGATGTAATCGACTCTGGACTTATTCGAATCATACAGAAGTGTGTCGTCATCCATCGCACAGTACTTCTCAACGAGACCGTCCATCGCATTCTGAACAGTCTCAGGAACGTCTACCTTATACTGTCTGGACTCGTTGCATACATCATCAAATGCAATCTTGATGCCGTACTTCTCGAAGATCTCGAGGAGCTGTGGCGCATCTGCAAGAATTCCACTTACAAGAACTCTTACCTTACGCTCATCCTTCGGACCCTGCTTAAGCTCTGCAATCAGCTCCTTTACAAGAGCGGTATGCTCTTCAGGAAGCATGAACCATGCACTCTTAAATACATCGGATCTCTCCTGTGCGGTCATCTTATACTCAGATGCTACTTCCGCGAACTCACGCATTACAGCGTTATGCTCGTTGTAGATATGATTTGAGTTTGCCAGGCTTGCTGTTGAGAAATGCGCACCTGTGATGGCTTCGAGGTCAGAAACCACACGCTCATAGCCGGCCTTCGTAAAGCGTTTGCCATACTCCGGCTTTCTGTTCTGCGGATAGGTCATCGGGATAAACGGAATGTCCTTTACGGCGTACTTCCAGTTCTGACCGATGCACTTCAGTGAATCGCAGAGCGAAGGGATGACAATAGCAGAAATGCCCTTGTACTCACCGTTGATTCCAAGCTCGAGGATCGACTGCATGATAGAGCAGATAAATGCAGGGAAGTACTTCTTCGCCTGATTGATCTGAACGTCTGCGCCCCATACACCCATCGGAACGAGGCCCATCGAATGGATGATTTCATTCGGTGTATAGTAGGTAACCGCGACCACCTTCTTACCTTCTGCAAGATACTGATCGAGCTGCTTTCTCGGATTGGAAGCTACTTCATGAAGCTTCGCAAAAATTTCACTTGATGTCATAGTTACTTCGCCTCCTTATTTGTATCCATGATTTCCATCAGTCCCTGAACTCTCGTATCATACTGTGCCTCAGAGAAGTTTCTCGGATCGGCCTGATCACCATCGAAGGAAACAACCGGAATACCGCATGCTTCACCGATCTGACGTGACATCTCTGGCATGAATCCGGACCAGAGCTTACATGAACGGTTGGTGTGTACCAGTAAGCCTTCTACGGAATCTGCCTTGCAGAGACGGATTCTCTTATCTCTTGCATGCTCAAGATTCATGCAGTTCGGTACCTCTGCATATGCTCTGCACATATCTCTGAAGTCCTTATAGATGAATCCGAATGCATCTGCATAAATGGTGGTAACCATATTGATTCCACGGTTCTTCAGACCGCTGGAGGTTGCTCTCAGCCATGGCCAGCAGGCGATACCCTCAAACATGATTCTGTACTTTTCTTCTGCACGGAAAGTAGAAGTTCCGTTTACGTGGTTCTCCTCATACTCTCTGTTCAGAGTTGCCATCGCCTTGGCCGCTTCTTCCTTACCTCTTGCGGTAACCATAACCGCCATGTGATTTAAGAGATCGAAGCCGTTAAATGGTGATGGAACATACTTTGCTGTTGCGGTGGCATCGAGCCATGCCTTACTTGCTCTTCCGGAAATCTCCTGTACCTGCTTGAACTTCTCATCGCTCCACTTATGACCGGTGATTTCCTCAAGCTGATGAATGGCATCCCACATCTGTCCCTCGATGTAATCGATCTCAGCCTCGGATACTTCATAATCCGGGTTGAACGGAATATCGATCATGATCATCGGGATATTGAGTTCCTTCGCGATATTCTCATACCACTTGATCATACAGTTACAGATATTGTTTGCGCAGAGTACATAATCCGGAAGCGGCATATCCTGCTCAGGTGCACTCTTCAGTTTCATGTATGCCAGCGAGATACGGGCATATGCACAGATATCGTTGCTGTAGCCTTCGCTCTCTGCCTCGGAGCACATTCTCTCTCCGCCGCCTCTGGCTGCGATACCAGCTGCCTGGTTCTCCGGGTAGCAAACGGTAAGCCCTAACGTCTCCGGAATTTCTACTGGGAAGTTACTCGAGCACCAGCCGACTAACTCGCCACGCTTTTTCGCTTCAACCGCATTATCATATGCAGCTGCTGCGATGTTTCTCAGCAGTACCTTCGCAGAATTTGGATCTGGTGCCGGTCTCTGTTTCTTGATTTCCTCTCCCATAGATAAAACCTCCTTTATTTATTTAATGATTTTTTAAAAGCATAAATAGAAGCGCCTAAAGCTCCCATAAGCTGTGCTTTCTCGTCATATGCGATCGTGACACCAAGCTCATGCTCGAGTGCATGTCGTACGCCGCCGTTATTGGCCACGCCGCCGGTCATACAGACCTCTTCGCGGATGCCGACGCGTCTTGCAAGAGACGCCACTCTGGTTGCAACGGAGTTACAGATACCTGCCACCACATCCGCAATATCCGTTCCGTTTGCAAGCTGTGAGATCACCTCAGATTCTGCAAATACGGTACAGGTACTGGAAATCTGTGCCGGATGCTGCGCCTTCGCCGCTTCCACCTCGAGATCATCGATCTTCAGGTTCAGGATGTTCGCCATGACATCCAGGAAACGACCGGTGCCTGCTGCGCACTTATCATTCATAACAAAGTTATCGAGCTGTCCCTGCTCATTCAGTGCGAGCACCTTCGCATCCTGTCCACCGATGTCAATCACGGTTCGAACAGAAGGAAATACAAAGTGTGCTCCGATGGCATGGCAGCTCAACTCGCTGACCTGATAATCCGCATCGTCATAGGTCTGCCGTCCGTATCCGGTGGCAACCGTTGCTTCTATATCCGATAATGTTAAATTTGTCTGTTTCAGAACATCCTCTACTGCTCGCTGGACACCACTGGTACCAACCGTCGCTACGATGATCGAAGATGCTACGATATCTTTTCCGTCCTGAAGGATAACCGCTTTCGCAGTTGTTGATCCGATATCAACGCCTAATGTAAACATTGTCCCTCCTTATGTAATCTTGTTCTTTTGTCTACTTGTATACTAGTGGGTATCAAAAAAGGGATCATCAAACTTTTTGAGGGTTTGTCGATCTTGTTGAG
>ULTU01000426.1_pt1 | contig 13675 bp, 9 predicted proteins | sample 1957861 | NCBI WGS metagenome assembly ULTU01 (sample SAMEA4835742, study PRJEB28245) | human gut metagenome | biome: gut microbiome; material: fecal sample | place: Denmark | collected 2008
TCTAATGTCTTCATGGCTTCCTGTAGCATAATTTCTCCCTCCGTAATTATTAATCTCGGCATGAAATGCCGCTCTGTTAATATTTTATTATGTTAGTGTGCTCTTTTCAAGCAATATTTATTTTCTTTTATAGATTTTTCATCAAAAGGTCATGAAATTTTACCGGTTTTTAAGGCATTTTTGACAAACAATACAAACTGTCAAATTTAGTTTAACCATTTTTCACGTCATTTTGCACAATTTTTGTTGTGATTAACAACAGCCATATAATAAGACCGCAGTCAAAGACTATCTGCGGTTTCTATGAACAGCATATCCCTTATCCGCAAATGTTCCAGTGCTAACTCGCCTGTCGGCTCAAACAAGCACTCACATTTGCTGATATATGCAGTTCATATCGAAATCCTCGATAATGTCTTCTGACTGCGGTCTTATTATATGGTTGTTGTTATTTTACATACATTAAATACCAATGCAAAAAACTGTTACAAAACTATAACTGTACATCCCACCCTGATAGATGATGTTTTTCTTACTACTTATAATCTTCTATAAATTACATATCCCTTATCCGCAAATGTTCCAGTGCCAACTCGCCTGTCGGCTCAAACAAGCACTCACATTTGCTGGTATATGCAGTTTATAGTATTTTTCTTTACTCTTCAATCATCTTAATTCTTCTGATATGACGTTCGTCATTTGAGAATGGTGTGTCAAGGAAGGTGTCAACGATCTTGAGTGCCAGTCCCGGTCCGGTTACACGGGCACCCATTGCAAGGATATTGGCATCGTTATGCTCTCTTGTCGCCTGTGCACTGAAGCAATCACCACAGAGTGCTGCACGGATTCCCGGTACTTTATTTGCTGTAATGGAGATTCCAATTCCTGTTCCGCAGATCAGAATTCCTCGCTCACATTCTCCATCTGCTACTGCGTGTGCAACTTTCTTTGCATATACCGGATAATCAACGGATTCCTCGCTGTAGCATCCGTAATTCTTGTATTCCAGTCCTCTTTCTTCCAGATGCTTGATCACATCCTGCATTAATCCGTATCCACCGTGGTCACATCCAAGTGCTATCATATTCTTTGTCCTGCCTTTCTTGTTTTCAAAATCTTTTCGGGTGGTTGTCACCCAACCCGTTTTTTCTATGTTAACTTTTTTCATTATATCGTGAGCATAGCTCACTCAATGCATTTCGCAAAATCAGCATCCTTGCGAACAAATAATTTTGCGCTCATTACATCACACCGATATGATTCTATGTCCTGCCGCCTTGATCAGCCGGTTCATGATCGCATATCCCATATCACCTTCCCGGAAGGATTCACTGTAAATATAGTCTGCACCGATATCATCACACAGCCGAAGCAGCCGGTACAGGGATGAAGATACTGTAATCTCATTCTTCTTGCTTCCTGCATCAAGGACATTTTCACAGGAATATAAATCCGTATTTTCTGTATCACACAGAACTGCCGTCTTATATCCCTCTGCCTGCTTACAAGCAACCAACTCTGCAATCTTTGCGGCAACCTTTTCCCGCTCACCCTCTACGATCGTGAGTTTTCCCTTCGGTGCATAATGTGTGTATTTCATACCCGGGGCTTTTGGTCTGACCTTCATATCCACGCTTTCCAGTGCCGGATCGATCATGACATCTCCTAAGATATTCTTGATCATATCCGCTGAGATATAACCCGGACGTAAAATTGTCGGACGATCGCCTGTCACATCTACGATCGTGGACTCAATTCCGATTCCAACCGGTCCGCCATCTAAGATCATATCGATCCTGCCGGACAGATCTTCCTCTACATGTGCTGCTGTTGTCGGTGATGGTCTTCCGGACAAATTTGCACTCGGTGCTGCAATATACACGCCTGAATCTTTGATCAGCTTCATAGCTGCCGGATGTGATGGCATACGGATCGCTACCGTTTCCAAACCGCCGGTTGTCTCATGCGGTACAATGTCTTTCTTTTTGAAAATGATCGTCAGCGGCCCCGGCCAGAACGCTTCCATCAGCATCTGTGCCTGTGTGGATACCTCTGCCGCCAACTCCCATACACTTGCCGTATCAGCAATATGTACGATCAACGGATTATCCGATGGTCTTCCCTTGGCACTGTAAATTTTTTCGGATGCCTTTGGATTTAACGCATCTCCACCTAGTCCATATACGGTTTCTGTTGGAAATGCAACCAGTCCACCACTTTTTAATATATCCGAAGCTTTCCGGAATAATTCTTCGTTTTCCAGATCAGCTTTCGCTACTATGGTTTTCATTTCAATTACCAGCCTTACCTGTATAGTCAGGCACATCGCCTGCCAGTCTCATTTTAGCCTTATCCCCTCACAGTGTCAACCTGTGAAAAAGAGCTTCCCGAATCATGGGTATAATCTCTATATTCTCACACTTATACCCTCTACTATATGCCACTCTTGGGTATCGCACCTGTTTTTTCGTCTTCATACCAAATTTATTTAGCTTCGTCGGGTATTTTCCCCCAACATTCTTCCTAATACCCGCATCAGACTTGTCCTTGTGGGTATCGTACACTTATTTCCCATTCCATGCCCTCATCTAACCTGTCGCCTCGGGTATCATACTTACTCATCCACTACCATACCCAGAAATCAAGCATCATCAAGCGATAAATCACATATACAAACGCAAATATAGCCTGTCTGGCTGTAGACTAGACAGGCTATATATATCTTAACTTTATTCGGCAACTGAAGCTTCCGCCGGATACTCCTTGCCAAACCATGTGGCGATCACACGGTATGGGCACTTCGGTGTTGCAAGGCTGACAACCACCATGATGATCGTGGAGATCAGACAGGCAACGATACAGGAATTGAAACCAAGTGAGATTGGCAGAACGCCCATATCGATCAGGAGATATAAGCCAATACCACTGATGATACCTGCGATCGCGCCATACTCATTTGCCCGCTTCCAGAACAGTCCGAGAAGCAAAGTATGAAGAAATGCTACTGTCATACCACCGGTAGCATAAGTGATCAATGAAGCCAGAAGTTCCGGTGGATCACATGCAAATAAGAATACGACAAGAGCAACAACGATAACACTGATAACATTTAACTTCTTTAATGTCTCCTGCTTTGCATCTTTATTGAACAGATTCTTGTACAGATCACTGACGATCGTTCCTGCAAGAGATACGATCATTCCACCAACAGATGACTGAACCGCACCACATACACCGGCGAGAACCAGACCTGCTGCCCATGCAGGCATTACACTTACTGCAAGTGTCGGAATACCAAGGTCAGGAGTTGCAAGGCTTCCTTCCGGGAACATATATTTGATCGTGAAGCACAGACCATTTAAGCCAATGAGCCAGATTGCAACTACAACCGCACCAACCTTGATCGCACGATGCAGAGTCTGTGTATCCTTATAAGTAAGCGTTGTCATTGTTACATGAGGCATTGTACAGGTTGTGATACCCCATAAGAATGCAAACGAAAGAACCGTCTTTACACTTGCAGGTACGAACCAGTCCGGATTACTCTTAACTAATGACTGGATCGTCTCTGTATAGCTGAGATCTGTTCCGTTGATGCCCATAATAAATAAGATAATAACGGAAACTGTCATGATAATTCCCTGAAAAACGATCGCAGATGCGATACCTTTAATACCACCTGTGATAGCTGCGATGATAACAAGTACAGTGAAAATAGCAAGTCCGATACGATAATCCTGACCGGTTAAGATCTGGAAAATTCTTCCGCCGCCGGTAATTGTGGATACGGCAAATGCTCCAAGGAAGAACAGGATAACCAGTCCGCAGAGCGCACCAACAATCTTGCTGTTGTTATATCTGTGCATCAGAAGTTCAACAAATGTCTTGGAATCCGTTCTTCTGGCTACGATACCGACCCGCTTACCGATCAGTCCAAGTACCATGAAGTTCGTGCACATGGACCAGAAACAGCATACCATCCAGGTCGCACCAAATGTATATGTATAACCCGGTACACCCATGAATACTCCGGCACCGGCAACACCGGCAGATACCATCATGGCAGTTACAAGCACACCACCGCTTCTACCGCCGGTATAGAATTTGCTCAGGTAATCACCTTTTCCATTTGCCATTGCTTTTCTGGTAACAAGACTGTATACCAACTGGAAAATCGTATATGCGGCAAATACAGTAATGATTATAATTCTCTGATTTGTAGATAAGTTCATCTCTATTTGCCCTCCTTATGTTTTCTTTTTTTTAATTTTCCGTTTGGAGTAACATCCATGTCACGATATACAAATGTTACAACCAGAATAACCGCTACTACCATTGCGATCAAAATAATGATCTCATTAAAAATCCACTGTGGAAATCCAAGAATGTATTTGTACTTTGATACATCCTTACCGCCCACCAGATACAGGTTGGCGATCATCAGCACCATAAATACCAGATAGGTTCCAAGCGTGATCCAGAATTCCTTTGTTGTCTGGGTGAAACGCTCATCCGGCTCTATTGATTTCAAATCATAATCCCTGCTGTCAGGATCAATGTTGTTATTTATCTGACTCATCTTATGTGTCTCCTCTCAACGTAAGTTTTTGAATAATTATGAAACGAAAAAATCATTCACCGAGTAAAATAATCACTGTTATTTACGCATATAAAATCTTCAATCGTTTTATCATAGTTTGTTCTTCTCCGGAAATGGATCGTCCAGCATTCTTGTCGCATGGAGCTGACCCTTTTCTGCAGAAGCAAGCTGCAGCAATACAGCTCCGATACCTGCTGCACCATCGAATAAACCGATCGGTGTACTTAATACATCCGGTGCGACACGGTCAAGTGCAAATCTCCATGCACACTCTCTTCCTTCCGTACCGTCTGTGATCGTTGCTCCGTCTGTGATGACCTTACCGCACCTCTTTGCCTGTTCCAGATAAGTCTCATCACCAAATGCAGCCCACAGGCCCAGATACATATTTAACAGGCCCGCAGTTCCGCAGCAGATATTGTAAGTATTCCAGTATCCTTCCGTCCGAACCTCAGGTGCGCCTGTATCAATTACACCCTGTGTCAGCATATCGATATACCGCTTATACCGGACTTCTCCTGTCATCTCATATAATTTATAGAAGAAACGATTTGTTCCCGCCGGGCCATGACAATAGCCAAGATAGAACAGATCCTTACGATCCGGCAAACCATGTGGAATCAGGCTTCCTGCCTTCATCTTAACCGCCTGTGCGATCATGAAATCCGCGATTCCCTTTGTCGCATCTAAGAACCTCTGATCACCGGATGCTTCGTACAGATTCAGCAGTACAAATCCGATTCCTCCGGTTCCCATCGGGAAGTTCGGATCGATATAATCTTCTTTTGCTCCAAAGTAAACAGGATCTACACCCGGATACCAACAGGTTCCGTTTCCAGCATCATGACGCTGCCCGAGGAAATTCTCTCCTGCTTTTGCAGCAAATGCTGTCCAGTCCTCTCTGCCAAATGTTTTTGCTGCATATAAGAAGAACAGAACCGTTCCGGCATCTCCTACGATACCCGGAAATGAAGTCCAGCTATAACCTCTGCCATTTTTTCCGGGCTTTGCATCTGCCTTTGCAGACTCAATAATATCTGCCACAAATGTTTTATATTTCTCATTTCCAGTTATCTTATAGAGCTGTATCATGGCAAAGCCTGCTCCGCTCCAGCCACTGGAAAATGCGTATTTTGAAAAGTTTCTTTTCAGATCCCGGTCATGATCAAAACGATAACGGATATATGTGGCTGCTTCTTCTGCCTCCTGCAGATAGCTCACATCATTCGTCGTCTGATATAATCCCAGAAGAAATACGATGATTCCGGACGCCCCGGCATACATACAGATTTCATCATAATAAATGGATCTTCCTTCTGCCGCATCCTGCAAAGACCAGTAGATACCTTCCGGTCCCTGTTTCTTCCGGCTGTTTATGAAATTCATGGTTTCTTTCGCATATGTAAGATAGTCTGCCATGTTGTCTCCTTCCTGTTCTATGTTTTATATGACATACGATATTCCTTTATTCCTCCGCATACATCTTGGTTGACAGATATTTGAATGCGTTGTCAGCCATGATGATTGCAATATTCTTTCCTGATGCTTCCGGGCGCTCAGCTATGATTGTTGCTGCCTTTAAGGCTGCTGCCGCTGACTGTCCGAGGAATACGCCATCACTCTTTACCAGTCTTCTTCCTGTCTCATATGCATCTTCTGCTACAATATCCAGGCATTCATCATATGGGACCTGCTCCGGATTGAAGAATACCGGAACACTCTGTGCCGGAACATCGTTAAATGCAAGTACGCCGTCGATCGTATTTGCTTCCGGATGATTAACATTCTTTCTGGACTGTACTGCCGGCTGTGCGCCGATGATCTTGATACCAGGATTTTTCTCTCTGAAATATCTGGACAGACCAGCCAGTGTTCCACCGGTTCCGACCAGTGCTACCACATAATCAACATTTCCGTCTGTATCCTCCCAGATCTCAGGACCCGTTGTACGGTAATGCGCTTCCGGGTTATCAGGATTTGTTCCTTGATCAATATAGAAGTAACCATGCTCATCTGCATATTTGTTCATGATAACTGTAAGCTTTGCCATGCTTAAACCACCGTTCTGCAGCATCTCCATGAAGCCCGGTACATCGGCTGCCTGAAGCAGCTCTACGCCATATGCCTTTAAGATCAATGTACGTTCTACCGATACTCCTGGCTGAATGACCACTACATATTTATACCCTCTGGAATTTGCAAATGCTGCTGTTGCAATTCCTGTATTTCCACTTGTAAAATCAAGGATCGTTCCGCCCGGCTTCAGTTTACCTGATTTCTCTGCCTCTAAGATCATGTTAAGAGCTGCACGGTCCTTTACGCTTCCTGATGGATTGAAATACTCCAGCTTACCAAGGAGGTGGGCGTTCAGCCCTAACTCTTTTTCATAATTTACGAATTCTACCAATGGGGTATGTCCTACAAGTTCTGTAATTGATGAATGAATATTTGCCATTTTTCTATTTCTCCCTTTTCCTATCTGGTTAGTATGTTTTGTTGTCGTTATAAAACCCGGAAGCATCAACCTCCGGGTAAATGTCTGTTTGCAAGTCACCATCCAACTCTGGATAAATGATTTTCTCATCCGGCACATCTTATAGCATTTCTTTATCATAGTATTAAAGTAGGTTTTATATGTTATGTGCCTATTATAGTGACAGTTCCATAATTTGTCAACCAGTCAAAATATTTTAACTGGCTATAACCACAGCTTATAACCGAACCAATCTGTAACTCTTATAACAGTTACACCGGCTAACACTATTACATTGTGATTCACACCTTTGATGTTTTCTGCAAAGCCATCATACTTGCCTGTAGTTATGCTGTGATCACTGCTTTCAGACGGTCAAGCGCCTCCTTGATCGTTGCTCTCGGACATGCCACATTGATACGTTCAAAGCCTTCGCCTACCTGCCCAAAGATCGCACCGCTGTCAAGCCACAGCTTTGCCTGATTCACGATCAGGTTCTCCCGTTCCTTCTCTGTCATTCCGAGTGCCCTGAAATCCAGCCACAGCAGATAAGTTCCTTCCGGCTCGATCAGCTTAATCTGTGGAAGTTCCTTTTTCAGGTAATCACGCACAAATGCGATATTACTCTCTACATATCTCATCATTGCCTGATACCATGTCTTGCCATAAGTATATGCTGCTTCACAGGCGGTAAGTCCCATTGCATTTAACTGGCTGTAGCCCGCCGCATCCACCTGCTTACGAAATACTGCGCGCAGAGTTCCATTTGGAATAAAGATATTCGACACCTGAAGTCCTGCCAGATTGAAGGTCTTTGCAGGAGAAGTACAGGTAACGGAGTTCTGTTCGAATTCTTTCTTGATCGTCGCAAATACCGTGTGCTGGTGGTCTCCGAAAACAAAATCCTCATGTATCTCATCACTTACAACCGTAACGCCATGCTTGATACAGATATCACCCATCTTCGTAAGCTCCTCTGCCGTCCATACACGACTGACCGGATTATGCGGACTGCACAACAGGAACAGCACAACATGATTGCCAACGATCTGTTTCTCAAAATCATCAAAATCGATGTGATATTTTCCATCATCCCCAAGTACCAGATCATTGCTCACAAGCTTCCGGTTATTGTCACGGATCACTTCTGAAAACGGATAATAGACCGGCTGCTGGATCAGAACGGCATCCCCTGCCTTGGAATATGCTTTGACCGCCATCGCCAGTGCAAATACAACACCCGGTGTCTTTGTCAGCCAGCTTCGTTCCACCTTCCAGTCATGGTGAGCTTCCATCCATTTGCTGACCGCCTCGAAATAACTCTCTCTGCTCTCCGTATAGCCAAAAATTCCATGCTGTACACGCTCTGTCAACGCATCCAGGACCAGACTCGACGTCTTAAAATCCATATCTGCAACCCAGAGAGGAAGTACATCCGCAGGCTTTCCTCTCCGCTCTGCAAAGTCAAATTTCAAACAGTCTGTATTTCTTCTATCTATTACTTCATCAAAATTCAGGTTTTTTTCTTCCATAATTATCCTCCCGTTATGTCTCAGATCCTATGCTGTAAATATATTTCCATATCAAAATATTTTTCAGGCAAATTACTTTTTCATCATTATTCATATATTACACTGTTTTATTCCCCAAAAGAATCAATTGCCTGTTTCAGATCCGCGATCAGATCCTTCTTATCTTCGATTCCTGCCGACAGACGCAGAACACTGTCTGTAATACCGTTCTTTATACGGATTTCCTCCGGTACATCCGCATGAGTCTGTGTCGTCGGATATGTGATCAAGGTCTCTACGCCGCCGAGACTTTCTGCAAATGGGATCAGCTTTAGGGATTCCAGTATATGGAGTGCCAGCTCCTTGATCTCCACTTCAAATGTCAACATGCTTCCAAATCCACTCGCCTGGCTCTTACAGACCTCATAATTATTTGTTCCCGGTATTCCCGGATAATAGACATTCTTTACTTTCTTCTCCTGCAACAGGAATTCCACGATCGCCTGTGCATTTTCCTGTGCCTTCTCCATACGGATTGGCAGTGTCTTGATGCCACGAAGCACCAGCCAGCTGTCAAATGGCGCAAGTCCCGCACCTGTCGTCTTTATAATATATCGTAATTTCTCCGAAAGCTCCGGTGTATTTACCACGATGAATCCGGCCAGCGTATCGTTATGTCCGCTTAAGAACTTTGTTCCGCTGTGCAGGATGATATCGGCTCCCAGTTCAAATGGCCGCTGGAAATACGGTGACAGAAATGTATTATCCACGATCAGCAGCAGATTATGTTTCTTTGCAAGTTCCGCCGTCTTGCGGATATCAATAACATTCATCATTGGATTAGTCGGTGTCTCGATATAGATTGCTTTTGTATTTTCTTTGATGTAGTTTTCCGGATCTTCCTCTGCAAAATTGATCCGGCTGAACTCAATACCATTTTTCTGATTAATATGATCAAATAAACGGATACTTCCGCCATACAGATCTGCTTCCGAAATGATATGGTCGCCCGGTTTGAAGCTCTCCATCAATGTTGTAATAGCTGCCATGCCGGAAGAAAAAGCGAGAGCATCCAGTCCTCCTTCTAATGATGCAACGATCTTCTCCAACTGTTCTCTGGTTGGATTCTGGAGTCTGCTGTAATCATACCCCGTACTCTGTCCAACTGCCGGATGCGCATACGTTGCTGTCTGATAGATAGGAAAGCTGATCGCTCCCGTTCTGTCGCCTTCAAATTTTTCGTGATTTCCATATATACATTTTGTAGCAATTCCTGTATCCATAATAACCGTCATCCTTTCCTGCTGTGTATTCTTGAAATTCATACCATAGTATATCAGTAGGAATAGGATTCCGGTACTATGTATTTCTGTGAGCTGGTTATAAATACAGCTTATAGCCAACTTGTTACTTAATTTTCATTTACCCCGCTCCCTGCAGGCTCAGACCTCACAACAAAGAAAACGGCTGAGCATTTACTCAGCCGTCTTCTTTACATTTTCCTGTGTTCCGTATTGGGTCAGTATCTCGATATAGCGTCTGCCAAGGGTACTCAGCCGCATGCCTTTTCGTTTGATATAGCCGATCGTCATTTTCTCCTCCGTGTCAAGCGGAATTGCGCGGTAAGCACTGCCGTTTAATTCTTCACAGATAATACCGGAGCACAAGGTATATCCGTTCATACCAACCATCAGATTCAGCATTGTTGCACGGTCATCTGCCTTGATGATCTGCTTGTATTCCAGCGTGCTAAATACTTCTTCTGCATAATAAAACGAATTTCGTTCGCCCTGTTCAAAGGAAAGACAAGGATAATCTTTTAATTCTTCAAATGCGATCTTCTCTTTTCCTGCCAGTGGATGCTCGTTGCTCAGATACACGAATACATCACAGTCAAATAATTCCGTAAATTCCAGTCCGTTTTCTGAGAAGATCTTCTGCAAAGCCTTTCGGTTGAACTCATTTAAATATAAGATTCCAAGCTCACTCCGGTAGTCTCTTACAAACTCGATCACTTCATTTGTCCGTGTCTCATGCACAGCCAGTTCGAAATCATCCAGCCTGATCTCCTTTGCAAGCTCGATAAAGGCTTCTACCGCAAATGAATAGTGCTGCATGGATACACTGAATTTATTCTTTTTCTTTTCGTTATTTATGTATCGATCTTCGATCAGCTGATTCAGTTCTACCATCTGTCTTGCATAGCTTAAAAACTCATCTCCCTCCGCCGTGATCACGATACCACGATTGGTTCGGATAAATAATTCGATATTCAATTCTTCTTCCAAATCCCGTATCGTACTGGAAAGTGCCGGCTGGGATACATACAATTCTGCTGCCGCCTTATTCATGGATTTGGTATCTGCTATCTTTACAGCATAGACAAGCTGTTGTAATGTCATATCTGTGCCTCCCGATTGCTTCCTTATATGTTTTCTTTTTATACAGGTACTTTATGCTTTAATATACTGCAAGACCTGTGTCCAAACAATTACGCTCATTGTACCACACCTCTTTTTTATTTTCGATATTTTCTGGTCGTTTTTATAAGATTCTGTCAAAGTATAGTTCTTCAAATCAAATTTTCCGGTAAAAAAATGGTTAAACCTTTCTAAAAACGGTTGACTAAGCTTTTCATACATGATAAAAATATATCATTCAAAAAGGGAGTAGTTTCATGCTGTGCATGTGCCGATTCTCGTCAGTACGCCTTAAAAGGCCGGGGATCGGATAACCGATATATACGTTAAAACGAGACTTTTTGTGCATATTTTTTGTGCACAAAAAGTCTCGTTTTTTATTATCAATTACAAAAAACAGCATGTACCAACCAGAATTTTTCCGAAATACAAGCAGTATGTTTAAAAAAACTACTGTTCATTATCTGTCTCAGGAAAAAAGCAAAAGAAAGGACATGGTCTTATGAAAGAAATCTATCAACTGAACAAAGAAGAATTATTCCGAACCTGTGGTAATCCGGAAGGACTTACCACTACAGATGCTAAAGAGCGACTTCAAACCTATGGTGAAAATACTCTGGTCGAGCAAAAGAAACAAAGCGTTGCTTCTGTCTTTTTTCACCAGTTTGCCGATTTGCTCGTTATCATCCTGATCGCTGCCGCGATCGTCTCTATGGCATCCGGCAACATCGAAAGTACGATTGTTATATTTGCGGTTATTATCATGAATGCGATCCTTGGTACGATCCAATATGTAAAGGCAGAAAAATCTCTTGATTCCTTAAAAGAATTATCTGCACCAAAAGCGAAAGTATTACGTGACGGAATCAAACAGGAGATTGCATCAAAAGACATCGTACCGGGAGACATCCTGCTCTTAGAAGCCGGTGATATGATCGTCGCTGATGGCCGTATCATCGAAAATTTCTCTTTACAGGTAAATGAAAGTTCTCTGACCGGAGAGTCTACAAATGTGGATAAAGACGACTCTGATATCACCGAGGATGTTGCTCTCGGTGACCGCATCAATATGGTATTCTCCGGCAGTCTTGTTACCTATGGTCGTGCAAATGTTCTCGTTACAGCAACCGGAATGCATACAGAAATGGGTAAGATAGCCACCCTTATGAATAATACAAAATCCAAAGCGACCCCACTTCAGATCAGTCTTGATAATTTCAGTAAAAAACTGGCAACGATCATTATGGTGATCAGCCTGATCGTATTCGGTCTCCGTCTGATGCAGGGCGAGAAAATACTGGATTCTCTGATGTTCGCAGTTGCCCTTGCTGTCGCTGCCATTCCGGAGGCTCTCGGTTCGATCGTTACGATCGTTCAGGCAATGGGTACCAGAAAGATGGCTGCCGATCAGGCGATCATCAAAGATCTGAAAGCAGTCGAAAGTCTGGGCTGTGTCTCTGTTATCTGTTCGGATAAAACAGGTACACTGACCCAGAACAAAATGACAGTTCAGCAGCTTTATACCTGTGATACTCTGTTAAATGCCGACCAACTGGATCTCCATATTCCGGCACATCGTTATTTTCTGTACAACTGTATCTTAAACAACGACAGCAGTATCCGGGATGGCAAGGATATCGGGGATCCGACTGAAACCTGTCTCCTTACGATGGCAAGGAAAACGAAACTATTTGATGTCGGTGTAACAGAAGAAGTTCTGCGTGATCTGATGCCGCGTCTGGAAGAGATTCCATTTGACTCCGAACGGAAACTGATGAGCAGCAAATACCTGTTGCACGGCGTACCTACACTTCTGACAAAAGGTGCAGTCGATGTTCTTCTTACCCGTATGGATTCAATCATCACAGAGGATGGTATCCGTCCGATTACAGAGAACGACCGCAACAGAATTCTGGAACAAAACATGCAATTTTCCAGACAAGGTTTACGGGTTCTGGCACTTGCCTATAAAGAATGTTCCGATTCGGAAGTTCTGACCGCAGCCTCCGAATATGGTTATACTTTTATCGGACTTGTATCCATGATTGATCCGCCAAGAGAAGAATCCATGGCTGCAGTTGCGGATGCTATCTCCGCCGGAATCAAACCGATCATGATAACCGGAGATCATAAAGTAACGGCAACCGCTATTGCCAGACAGATCGGTATCTTCCACGATGGTGATATGGCCGTAACCGGTCAGGAAGTCGACCGTATGACCGATGACGAACTTACAGATGTCCTTCCAAAGATCTCCGTCTATGCCAGAGTTTCACCGGAAAACAAGATCCGTATCGTTGATGCATGGCAGAAGAAAGGTCACATTGTCGCCATGACCGGTGACGGTGTAAACGATGCTCCCGCATTGAAAAAAGCAGATATCGGTGTCGCTATGGGAATCACCGGAACCGAGGTATCAAAGGATGCCTCAGCTATGATCCTTGCAGATGATAATTTTGCAACGATCATAAAAGCTGTCCTGACAGGAAGAAATGTTTACCGTAATATCATGAATGCCATCCTGTTCCTTTTGTCCGGAAACCTCGCAGCCATTCTGGTAGTTCTCTACTGCTCCATCATGGCGCTTGATACCCCATTCCAGCCGGTTCATCTGCTCTTTATCAATCTGCTGACCGATTCACTTCCGGCACTTGCCATCGGTATGGAACCA
>ULTU01063013.1_pt1 | contig 13605 bp, 8 predicted proteins | sample 1957861 | NCBI WGS metagenome assembly ULTU01 (sample SAMEA4835742, study PRJEB28245) | human gut metagenome | biome: gut microbiome; material: fecal sample | place: Denmark | collected 2008
CTACCGGATGGAGGACCATCCGGAGGACGAGGAGGTCTTTTTCTCCTATAAGATGCTGATCACGAAAACCTTCAGCCTGCTGGAGTACCTCCATGATGAGGGCTTCGTCCGGCGGATCGACCGGAATGGTGTGCTCTACTGGAGTGCGGTGGAACCGACGGAATAAGAATCTCCGAGAGCGGCAGTTTCAGAACAGTTCAGATACAGAATTGTGTGCACAGCGGTCTCCCGAAAGGGAGGGTGTGCGCACCGACAGGATACCCGGTTCGTCCGGGTGAAGTAAGGAAGGGTATGGCACAGAACAACATCGTTACGATCGAACATCTCAGCAAGGTCTATACCGAGCGGCAGATCTTTCAGGACACAGATTTTTCCATCAACGAGGGCGAGAAGGTCGCGCTGATCGGCGTGAACGGCACTGGCAAGTCGACACTTCTCCGCATCATCGCGGGGCTCGAGGAGCCGGATGAGGGCAGCATGGCGATGCGCCGCGAGCTCGAGATCCGCTTTCTTCCGCAGACGCCGTCTTTCGACCCGGAGGATACCATCCTGGAGGCGATCCTGCATGATAACGAGGGGCACCAGCATGTATGGGACCTGGAGACAGAAGCGAAGAAGTTCCTGTCAAAGCTCGGTGAGAACGACTTCAGCCGGAAGATCAAGGAACTCTCAGGCGGACAGAAGAAGCGTGTGGCGCTCGCGAGTACACTGCTCAGTACCGCCGACCTGCTGATCCTCGACGAGCCGACGAACCATCTCGACGGCGCGATGTCCGAGTGGCTCGAGGAGTACCTGAAGCGCTATAAGGGGACACTGCTGATGGTCACCCATGACCGCTACTTCCTCGATGAGATCTGCGACCGCATCGTCGAGCTCGATCAGGGCAAGCTCTACAGCTATAAGGCGAACTACGCCGGCTACCTCGAGCTGAAGGCTGAGCGTATGGACATCGCCCGTGCAAAGGAGCGGACACGTCAGAATATTCTCCGAAACGAGCTGAAGTGGGTGATGCGCGGTGCGAAGGCACGTACCACGAAGCAGAAGGGACGCCTCCAGCGCTATGAAAAGCTCTCAGCGATGCACGGTCCGACGGAGGAAGAGGAGCTGAAGCTGAGTTCCATCCGGACCCGCCTCGGCAAGTCGACGATCGAGCTCGTCGATGTATGTAAGGCCTACGACGGGCATGTGCTGCTCGATCACTTCAACTATAATTTCCTGCGAAACGACCGCGTCGGCATCATCGGACCGAACGGCGCGGGCAAGTCAACCCTCGTCAAGATGATCACCGGCTGGGAAACACCAGACAGTGGTGAGATCAACATCGGACAGACCGTGCGGATCGGCTATTTCAGTCAGGAGAACGAGGCGCTCGATGGAAATCAGCGCGTCATCGATGCGATGACCTCCATCGGCGAGTACGTGCACACCGTGGACGGCCTTATCAGTGCGAGCAACATGCTCGACCGCTTCCTGTTCCCACCTTCCGTGCAGTATATGAAGGTCGAGAAGCTGAGCGGCGGCGAGAAGCGTCGCCTCTATCTGCTCCGCGTCCTCATGTCCGAGCCGAATGTCCTCATCCTCGACGAGCCGACGAACGACCTCGATATCCGTACGATGACGATCCTCGAGGATTATCTCGATCACTTCGACGGCATCGTCATCACGGTATCCCATGACCGGTACTTCCTCGACCGTGTCGTGAACCGCATCTTCGCCTTCGAGGGCGATGGCCGGATCAGCCAGTATGAGGGTGGCTACACCGATTATCAGGTCGAGTATCTGCGTCGCCATCCGGAGGAGGACCCGAACTTTGCGAAGGCCGGCTCGATCGGCGGTACCGGCGGAAACAGCCTGGCGTCTTCGAAATCGTCAGCCAATGCCGGCGACCGCAGCGTCGTCACCGCCCAGGACGGAACGGCCAACGGCAGCGCCTCCGGCGAAACCGCGGCTGCGGCGTCCGGCGACAGCAGCCCGTCAGGCTCCAATCGTGACCGTCACCAGCTCCGCATGTCCTACAAGGAGAAGAAGGAGTGGGAGACCATCGAGGCGGACATCGACGCCCTCGAAACTCGCATCGCCGCCATCGACGACGAAATGATGAAGTACGCCCAGGACTTCATCAAGCTCCACGAACTCACACAGGAAAAGGAGGAAAAGGAAAACCTCCTGGATGAAAAGATGGAACGCTGGGCTTACCTCTCGGATTTACAGGACCAGATCGACAGGTCCTGAACTGGTATAATCATATATTCATCAGACCCCAGGCATCGGTGCTTTTTACTGATTACGCATTTCGGGTCTGTCAACCAAAAAGGCAGCAAGTGTCGTCAGGCCATGCCTGGAAACTCAGCCTGTTTTCCTTATGGGGAAAACAGGCTTCAGACAATTCCAGGCGATTGTGGTAACGTGGGACGACACTAGCTGCCTTTTTGGGACAGACATCGAAATGCTCTACAGTAAAAAGCACTCGATGCCTTGGTTTCTTATGAATTAATGATATATAAATAATTTTTATGTGCCTAATTACATATGCAAAAATAACTTTATAGACATACCTAAATGTGTCTAATAACTCACTTTTGACATAACTTAATCGGCTACTATTCATATGCGTTATATTTGCTTTTACTAATCGCTATGCTTTTACGGATTCATGCGCTGGACTTTAACGGTGTAAAGTTATATACTTTCACCATCGCGCAATGGAGTGCTAGTTTTTGACCGGTAAAACCATTGCGTTTTCTACTTTTCAAGGAGGAGTAAGTTATGAAAAAGACAAGAGCACTTGTTGCGACCGTAACTGCTGGCGCGATGGTCCTCAGCATGGCGGCTTGTGGATCTTCTGCATACCAGGAGACGACCGCTGCTGCTGCGACTGAGGCTGCCGGCACTGCAGCAGCTGGTGAAACCGCTGCCGCTCAAGAGGCGACTGGAACCGTTTCTTCATCTGACCTGAAGGTTATGCTGGAGACGCCGGTTATGTCCCTCGATCCGCAGCAGGCAACCGATGGAACCTCATTTGAGGTGATGGCCAACTACACCGACGGTCTGACGCAGATGGACGACAGTGGTGCAGCCATAGCCGCTGTGGCAGAGAGCTGGGAGACCTCCGATGACGGTCTTACCTGGACCTTCCACCTTCGTAAGGATGCGAAGTGGTCCAATGGTACACCGGTTACTGCGAAGGATTTCGTATTCGGCTGGCAGAGAGCTGTGGATCCGGATGTTGCTTCCGAGTACGCGTACATGCTTTCCGACATCGGCCAGGTAAAGAACGCCGCTGAGATCATCGGCGGCACGAAGGACAAGTCCGAGCTGGGCGTCACCGCGGTCGATGATAACACCTTACAGGTCGAGCTGAACGCGCCGGTTTCCTACTTCCTGTCCCTGATGTACTTCCCGACCTTCTATCCGGTCAACGAGGAGTTCTTCAACACCTGCCCGGATACCTACGGTACATCTCCGGAGACCACCCTTTCGGACGGTGCATTCGTGCTCGACTCCTATGAGCCGGCAGCGACCGAGATTCACCTCACGAAGAACGCAGATTACTACGATGCAGACAAGATCAAGCTTGCCGGTATCGATTATCAGGTGATCCAGGATTCTCAGCAGGCACTTCTTTCTTACCAGAACGGCGACCTCGATCTCACTCTTCTCAACGGTGATCAGGTTGACCAGGTACAGGACGATCCTGCATTCAAGGCGGTCGGTGCCGGATACCTTTGGTATGTAACACCGAACATCAGCGCTGTTCCAGAGCTGGCCAATGACAACATCCGTAAGGCACTTACCTTCGCGATCGATCGTACCGCCATCTGTGAGGACGTGCTGAAGGATGGCTCGAAGCCGACCTACACCGCTGTTCCGATGGACTTCGCAGCAGGTCCGGATGGATCTGATTTCTCCGCAGACCAGACAAAGTTCCAGGATGTATGTGCAGATGATACCGCAAAGGCAGCAGAGTACTGGCAGAAGGGACTCGACGAGCTCGGTATCACCTCCCTCACCCTTGATATGGTTGTCGATGCAGATGATGCACCTCAGAAGGTTGCTACCGTTCTTCAGGAGCAGTGGCAGACCGCTCTTCCTGGCCTCACCATCAACCTGACGGTAGAGCCGAAGAAGCAGAGAGTACAGGATCTTCAGGATGGTAATTACCAGCTCGGTCTTACCAGATGGGGTCCGGACTACGCAGATCCGATGACCTACCTTGGCATGTGGACGACCGGCTGCTCCAACAACTACGGCTTATGGTCCAGCACCGATTACGATGACATCATCGCAAAGTGCACGACCGGTGAGCTTGCAACCGATCCGGAGGGTCGCTGGTCCGCAATGTACGATGCTGAGAAGATCGTTATGGATCAGTCCGTGATCTTCCCTCTGTACACACAGTGCAATGCAGAGATGCTGAGCACCAATGTCACCGGCGTTGCATTCCATCCGGTAGCCCTCAACAGAGTTTACAAGAACGCTGTAAAGACCGAAGGCTGATCATCTGATTGTTTGAAACAGTTCTTTTGATAGCAGGCCGCATGAAAATGCGGCCTGTATCATTTCAGGCTTATGCCATAGACAGGCTCAGAAACGCATCTGGAAACGTATCTTCATTTTTATATAAAAGATCGTTCTGAAAACAGATCGTCGATCGCAGAAGACATCCTGTGTCGCAGCGCTTTCGAGCGTGTCTACGGCTTAAACCGTAGTACGCAGGGCAGAAGAGTGTACGCACTCATGCCTGAAGGGAGGAAATTGTGAAAAAGTATGTAACCAAACGAGTGTTAACCTCGATCTTCACCCTCCTCGTCATTTTACTGGTGCTCTTTATCCTGATGCAGCTGATGCCGGGATCACCGTTTAATGATGAGAAGCTGAATGATGCACAGCGCGCCGCACTGTATGCGAAGTATGGACTCGATCAGCCCGTCGTCGTGCAGTTCTTCCACTATGTAAAAAACATGCTGACCGGTGATTTCGGCGTCAGCTACAATATCTCGAAGAACACCCCGATTTCCCAGCTCATCGCAACCCGTCTTCCGATCTCCATCCGTATCGGTGGTGCTGCGGTCAGCCTCGGTGCTGTCGTCGGTCTCGTCCTCGGCCTCATCGCGGCGCTGCGCCACGACACCTGGGTCGACACCCTCTGCACCGTCATTTCAGTCATCGGTGTATCCGTACCGTCTTATGTATTCGCACTGCTCCTCAGCTATCAGCTCGGCTTCAACATGAAGCTGTTCCCGATGCTTTTCGATGCGAAGCGGGCGATGGCCTCGAGCGTACTGCCGAGTATTTCCCTTTCGATGTTCACGATGGCGTCCATCGCACGTTTCACCCGATCCGAGATGATGGAGGTCCTCGACAGCGACTACATGCTGCTCGCGGAGTCGAAGGGTATCTCCGGATTCGCTCTGATTTTCCGTCACGCACTTCGAAACGCGCTGATCCCGATCATCACCGTCCTGGCGCCGTTGATCGTCGACCTCATGACGGGCTCCCTCGTCGTCGAAAAGATCTTCGCCATCCCGGGCGTCGGCTCACTGCTCGTAAACGCGATCCAGTCGAACGACTATAACGTCGTCATCTCCCTCGCGTTTATCTATTCGGCGATGTACATCGGCATCATGCTCGTTGTTGATATCCTCTATGGCATCATCGACCCGCGTATCAGACTCGCAAAGGACGGTAAATAAGTATGTTTGGAAAGAAAAAACAGATCATGACAGCCCAGACGGCTGGTACGGTCAATGTTTATGTCCCGGTCGACAGTGACTTCGTCCGGAAGGATAATGCCGGCGAGATCGCGATCGACAGCAACTTCTCCTCCCAGTCCTTCTGGAAGGATGTGACGACGCGCTTCATCCATAAGAAGAGTGCCGTCATAGGTCTCGTGTTCGTCCTCCTGATCACCCTCATGGCGATCATCGGGCCGAAGATCTCCGGCTACAGCTTCTCTGCACAGAATCTGCAGATGAAGAACCTCGCACCTCGTATGCAGGTGATCGAGAATCTCGGCATCCTCGACGGCTCCGAGAAGATGAAGACCACCACCGGCACGAAGCTCGTGAACGAGTATGCAGCGAAGAAGCTCTACGATACCTTCTACTGGTTCGGAACCGACCGTTATGGCCGTGATATCTTTACGAGAACCTGGTCCGGTACCCGTGTGTCCCTGATCATCGCCTTCGCCGCGACCATCATCGACATGGTGATCGGTATGTCCTATGGTCTGATTTCCGGTTACTTCGGCGGCAAAACCGATATCATCATGCAGCGTATCCTCGAGATCATGAACGGTATCCCGCGACTCGTCATCGTGACCCTGCTGCTTCTCGTGCTGAAGCCGGGTATGGTGACCATCATCTTCGCGCTGATGCTGACCGAGTGGGTCGGCATGAGCCGGATCGCCCGTGCTGAGATGCTGAAGCTGAAGGAGCAGGAGTTCGTCCTCGCCTCGAGAACCCTCGGTGCCGGTGCGTTCCATATCATCTTCAAGGAGATCCTGCCGAACATCATCGGACCGATCATCACCCAGGTTATGTTCTCGATCCCGACCGCCATCTTCACCGAGGCGTTCCTGAGCTTCGTCGGACTGGGTATCCCGGTTCCGCAGTGCTCCCTCGGCTCCCTGATTTCCGATGGCTATAACAGCTTTACGACCCATCCGTATCAGATCATCCCGCCGATCATCGTCATGGCGCTGTTGATGCTTTCGTTTAATCTGATCGCCGACGGTCTCCGTGAGGCGCTCGATCCGAAGATGAAGGAGATGTAAGATGGCAGAACAGAAAGAGAAAATTCTCGAGATCAAGAATCTCGATATCAGCTTTAAGACGACGGCCGGGATGGTACATGCCATCCGCGGTGTCGACATTGACCTCTGTAAAGGTGAGACGGTCGCGATCGTCGGCGAGTCCGGCTCCGGTAAGTCGGTGACGATGAAGGCCGCCATGGGCATCCTCGCGAAGAACGCGACGGTTAATGCCGGCTCCATCCGCTTCACCTACACCCACGCAGATGGACAGACCGAGACGGTCGAAATCCTCGAAAAGGATAAGAAGTGGATCCGTACACATATCAACGGAAAGCGGATCTCCATGGTGTTCCAGGACCCGATGACCTCCCTCGATCCGACGATGAACATCGGAAAGCAGATCATGGAGGGCATGATCTGGCACTATAAGACGAAGAAGGAGGATGCCTGGAAGCGTGCCGTCGAGCTGCTTCGCGAGGTCGGCATCGAGGAGCCGGAGAAGCGGATGAAGAACTATCCGCACCAGCTCTCCGGTGGCATGCGGCAGCGTGTCGTGATCGCGATCGCGCTGGCCTGTGATCCGGACCTGCTGATCTGCGATGAGCCGACGACCGCACTCGATGTAACGATTCAGGCGAAGATCCTGGAGCTGATCAAGAAGATCCAGGAGGAGCGCGGCATTTCCGTTATCTACATCACCCATGACCTCGGTGTCGTGGCGAAGGTGGCGGACTATGTCAATGTCATGTACGCCGGAAAGATCGTCGAGAAGGGCACGATCAACGAGATCTACTACGATCCGCGCCATCCGTACACCTGGGGTCTCCTCAGTGCGATGCCGGACCTCGACACCGCCGACGAGCGTCTCTATACGATCCCGGGTTCACCGCCAAACCTTCTCCACGAAAAGCAGGGCGACGCCTTCGCACCGCGTAACCGGTTTGCGCTCGAGGTCGACGACAAAGCAGACCCGCCGATGTTTAAGATCAGCGATACGCACTATGCAGCCACCTGGCTTCTGGACCCGCGTGCACCGAAGGTAGAGATGCCGGCGGAGCTTCGCGCAAGAATCGAACGTATGAAGAAAGGAGCCGGCATCGATGGCAGTGAATTATAATCAGGAGCCGATCCTGAAAGTGGACGGCTTAAAGCAGTATTTCAAGGTCTCGAATTCCTTCACGGTGAAGGCCGTCGATGACGTAAGCTTCGAAATCTATCCGGGCGAGACCTATGGTCTCGTCGGTGAGTCCGGCTCCGGTAAGTCGACGATCGGTCGTTCCGTGATCCGTCTCTATGATCCGACCGCGGGAAAGATCCTCTTCGAGGGAAAGGATATCAGCGGAAAGATGAGTAAGGATACGCAGAAGCTCCTCCGCAACGATATGCAGATGATCTTCCAGGATCCGATGGCCTCCCTGAATCCGCGTAAGAAGGTCGAGGACATCATCGGAGAGGGCCTCGATATCCATCATAAGTTTGCGAGTGCGGCAGAGCGTGATCAGATGGTGAAGGCGATCCTCCGAAAGGTCGGCCTCGCACCGGAGCATGCGACCCGTTATCCGCACCAGTTCTCCGGTGGACAGCGTCAGCGTGTCGGCATTGCCCGTGCGCTCATTATGAACCCGAAGCTGATCATCGCGGATGAGTGTATCTCCGCGCTCGATGTTTCGATCCAGGCGCAGGTCGTGAACCTCATGAAGGATATTCAGGAGGAGACCGGCACGGCGTACCTCTTCATCGCACATGATCTTTCGATGGTCAAGTATATTTCCGACCGCATCGGCGTCCTCCATCTCGGACATCTGCTCGAGACCGGTACGACCGAGGAAATCTTTAGCCATCCGGTGCACCCGTATACCCGCTCGCTGCTGAGCGCGATCCCGAGTCCGAACCCGGTGGTCGAGAAGAAGCGTGTCGCGGAAACCTATGACTATAAGACCTCCGGCATCGACTACACGAAGGGCACGAAGCACCTCGTGGAGGGCAGCCACTATGTACGCTGCACGGACGAAGAGTTCAGCGAGTGGATGAAGAAAGCACCACTGGTCTATGATTAAGTAAGCATGTCACAGGAGGGCGGGAGACCCGGATGGGTCCCCGTCCTCTCTACTAAGCCACTAAGCTGCTTGAAAATTATTTTAAATTAGTGCTTGACGCGGGCGTGGGCCTTTGCTATTATAAACGAGCTGAATTGATGCAGCACAACACATGACGAGGTGTGATAATTGGTAGTCGGCCAGCCTGGAAAGTTGGTGCCCGTGTATGCGGGTTGTGAGTTCGAGTCTCATCCTCGTCGCTTGAAAAAACCGGTTCATTTGAACCGGTTTTTTTGTTATACTAGTCACGATTTAAAATTATGTTTAGAAACTCTGGGTTTGTACAGGCTGAAATTTCATTTCATGCAGGAGTATATGAACCGGATGAGACGGACGTGTTGTTTCGATCCTGATGGAACGGATCGGATTTCATCCGGAGAAGAGCGGAGGTGTTCTGTATGCGATGTGTCGCATGCAGGCTTCTTCCGGGATGCATGAGCGGAGAGCAACTGTACTGAAGTATCTGCGGGATGCAGAGGCTGGAACCCATGAGAGAGCATCAGCGAAAGCAGAAGGAGCTACAGTGATTATTTTAGTTGATTTTGAGAATACCCATGCATCGGGACTCGAGGGTTATACCTACCTCAATGAGAGCGATACGCTCGTTATGTACTACAGTGATGAGAACAGCGCCGTGACGAAGGGCGTCGTGGATGATCTTCGGAAGAACGGGGTGCATGTGCGTCTCGTGAAGCTGCTGAAGCAGCACAGCAACGCGCTTGACATGTACATCGCATCGACGACCGGCATGTTCCTGGATTCGGGCGAGAAGATATGTATCGTATCGAAGGACCATGGCTATGCCGCGGTACGCGATTTCTGGCACAGTCTGCGCGGCGCAGAGATCCTGCTCGGCGAGACGATCAAGCAGTGCCTGCTGAGCTCGGAGCTGAACGACGAGGCACGGATCCGTCTCTGCAAGGAGCGCGAGCAGAAGGCGATGCTCGTCGATGCATTCACGACGATGAATACCATCCCGACCCGTCCGACGCTCAGCCGCAGCAACCAGCGCCGTCGTCGGAACGATACCCGGAATTTCATGGAAGTGAGTGAGCCGGTGGCGATCCTCCCGAACCCGCTCATGACCGAGACTCCGGCCGATCAGCTCGCGAAGGAGCTGATCAGTGCCGCAGCGAAGTTCGAGAACACTGCACGTGAGGCACAGGCGGAATCTGCGACACAGCAGGAGACGGCGATGACCGCGTCCGTATCCTCGGACAATGCTTCCGACGTGGCTGCGGTCACGGAAGCGGAGGCTTCGATCGCTGCAGGACGCAGTGAGCGTGGCGGTCGTGGACGCAATGGCCGGAACCGTCGCAACGATCAGAATCATCGCAATGACCGGAATGATCGTTCGGAGCGTGACGATCGAAATGCGCAGAATCATGCAGATGCTGCTGCTCCGGAGAAGACCGACAGTGAGCAGCCCACGGGTCGTGAGGCCGATGCCCGGACACAGAACTCGCGTAGCACACGTGAGCAGGAGAATAATCGCCGGGAGCAGAACGGCACAGCGGAGCAGAACACGACGAGTGAGACAGTACAGGAGCGTTTCGGCGGGTACGATGGCATCATGAAGATGAACGAGGCTTCCCGCATCGCCCTCGATAAGCGTCAGGAGCGCGATGAGAGGAAGGACGAGCAGGACGAACCGTCTGCCGCAAGGAACAGAAATCATCCGAAGCAGAATGCACAGCCGGCAGAGAAGAACCGCAGGGATGTAAGGTTGGTAAACGATGAGAAGCAGCGCACTTCTGAGAACCGAAAGCAGGAAGAGAAGAGCGCTTCCGAGGATACGAAGAAGGACATCGCGAACGCTGCGACACGGACACAGGTGACACAGGAAACAACGGCGCTTGTGAAGGCCGAGAAGAAGACGACGGCGGTAGCAAAGGTCGATCCAAACCGCGTACAGTTCGTCTGGGATCCGGTCACTCGCTCCATGAAGAGAGTCGGCGGCCCGGCAGAGGAAGTAAACGCAGATAAGAAGGAAGACGCACAGCAGGCAGATGCTGTGAAGACCACAGAAGCTGTGGATGAGAAAACAGCAGATCATACGTCTCTGAAGGACACAGTGGCGGATACAGAAAAAAGCCAGGGTGCAGCAGGCACGAAAACCGCGAACGTTTCCAGTGCTGCTCCAGAGAAGGATGCAACAGTAGAAGAAGAGCGCCTGGTCGCTGTGACAGCGCAGGCCAGGGAAGCTGCAGCTGATCATCGGGCAGACGTCTCAGACGATGCAAAGACTACTATGGAAGAAAAAACAGCTGTAGATGCTTCGAAGTCAGAAGACGTAAAGCAGCCAGCTGCTGAAACTGCATCAGAGCAGCTTGAAACCGCTCCGGAGAAGACACTGAAAACGGTCATCACAGAGCGTGCTGTAACGGCGACGGAAGAGAAGGCAGACTCAGAACATGCGAAGGCAGGACAGGATGTAGCGACGGATGACACGAAACCGGATGTCGAGACAAAGAAGTCCGGTGCACATCGTAAGTCGAAGAGGTCCGCTTCTGTAAAGAAGGAGTCCGACGCTTCGGAGAAGCCTGCAGATACGAAAAAGGCGGCGGCCTCCAGTAAGCCGAAAGCGAAAAAGAAAGCCGCTGTAAAGCACGAAAAGGCTTCGGAAAAGGATGCCAGTGCTTCAGTAAAGACGTCTTTAGAGGATGCAGCGAACGCTTCGGAAAAGACGGAAATGAAGTCGGAGTCTACGGCTCCCGCTTCCAAGAAGAAGTCTGTAAAATCACCGAAGAAGGTTGAAAACGACGTGACCGTAGACGCAGCGGATGCACAGCCGGCTCTTCAGATGACGGAAGAAGACATCCAGCTCACGAAGAAAAAGTACAGTGAAGGCATCAACACCTTACACACCTACTACGTACGCCTGATGAAGGCCTTCGGCCGTGAGCAGGGCCGTGCCATCTACGAAAGCACGAAGAAGTCCGTTCAGGAGGACATCAAGGCCCGTAAGGCACAGCTCGCTGAGCAAAACACGCAGCCGACCGCAGAACCAGAGAATAATTAATGAGTGGCCAAGGGGTCTGACCCCCTATCGAGCCCGAGTGACGAAGAGGTGTAACAGTTCAGGCAGGGGCCCGGAGGGCTCCTGGCCCATACTGTCACACCCCTATCTAATATGGTTTGATTTTGGAAATACTGGATATGTTTTTTGACCGGAATCATCTAAATTGATTGTAAAGTATCCACTTTTAGACGATTTCAAAAATACTGGATACGAAAAGCCTTATTTCATAAGAGAGATCTGGGGCCTAGTATCCAGAATTAAAAAATAGAAGTATTATTGGATATCTGCTTAAAGAAATGTTTCTATGAAGCACGAAATGCATATCCACTAATTGAAAAATCGAGGAAGATTGGATAGTACGCATATATGCGTATGTCTGATTTTACGAAAAACTATCCAATAAGTGCCCTATCTCGAAATCGTGGATATTTTAGCTCTGCATAAAAAGATGGTAAACTATGTTGAAAGTATCCACGATTTCGAAATCAGTCGGTTAGTGGATAGTGCCATCCATCTTTATCTAATCACCCTGTCTGGACTGTTACCGAAGAAACCTGGAACAAAAAAGAAAAATGGAAAAAAGTTGTTGCCAACCGGCTTCCGCTGTGCTAATATACACCTTGTCGCGCGGGAGTGCTGAAATTGGCAGACAGGCAAGACTAAGGATCTTGTGTCCGATAGGACGTGTGGGTTCAAGTCCCATCTCCCGCAGGAATGAACCGGAAGCTGTAGAGCTTCCGGTTTTTTTATGCTAAGTGAGAAGAGGTGCAGATATGAAAATTGCGATCATCACCGGCGCAAGCTCTGGTATGGGCCGTCGTATGGCCATCGAACTGAACGATACCATCCCGAACATCGAGGCATTCTGGCTGTTCGGACGTCGCGTCGAGCGCCTGGAAGCCCTCGAGAAGCAGCTCACGAAGCCGTGCCGCTTCTTCACCGACGACCTCCAGACAAGTGCCGCACGGGATACCCTGCAGCGTGCCCTCGCGGAGGAGGCACCGGAGATCGTCTTCCTCGTGAACGCCGCGGGCTTCGGGCAGATCGGCACCATCCGGGGATTAAGCCTCGAGGATCAGCTCGGCATGGTGGACCTGAACATCGGCGCACTCACCGCGATCACGCGCCTCTGCCTGCCGTACATGGCCCCGAAGTCCCGCATCCTGAACTTCGCATCCAGCGCTGCCTTCCTGCCGCAGCCGAATTTCGCCGTCTACGCCGCGTCGAAGAGCTACGTGCTGAGCTTCAGCCAGAGCCTCGCCGAGGAGCTCAGGACGACCGGCATCCGTGTAACCGCCGTCTGCCCTGGCCCGGTGAAGACCGAGTTTTTCGAGCGCGCAGAGACCAGCGGCCACATCCCGTTCTATAAGTATCTTTTCATGGCGAACCCGGAGAAGGTCTGTCACCTCGCGCTGATGGACAGTGTGCTCGGAAAGGACATGTCCGTATATGGCGTGAGCATGAAGCTGCTCCGCATCCTCAGTAAGCTCCTGCCGACGAAGCTGATCATGCTGAGCATGCGACTCCTGAACGGACGCTGTGCCCACGACGGCCATGCGGCCAATGCAGGCGACCAGCTCGTCACCGGCTCTGCCTTCCATCATAAAAACTAAGGGTGACAGTTCAGACAGTGCCCGGAGGGGCGGCAACGGAGGCACAGTACTCCAAGACCGGTTCAATCTAATCCGGGTCCCCTAAGCGGCACTAGGCCCTCTGCAATCGCTGAGTTTTCT
>ULTU01058428.1_pt1 | contig 13572 bp, 11 predicted proteins | sample 1957861 | NCBI WGS metagenome assembly ULTU01 (sample SAMEA4835742, study PRJEB28245) | human gut metagenome | biome: gut microbiome; material: fecal sample | place: Denmark | collected 2008
TTATCCTGTTGATTTTTGTAAATACTGTCGTGAAGAAGATGAACGATGGTGAAGGATTATAGGAGGAAGCGTGATGCAGACATCAATTAAGGTAAAACGTTCGAAGACCGATCGGGTGATCCTCGGAATTTCATATGTTCTTCTCGGACTCTTCGTTCTATCCATCGTCGTGCCGCTTGTGTATGTCGTTCTGGCATCCTTCATGGATCCGACGGTACTCAACAATCAGGGACTGAGCTTCGACGTGAAGGACTGGACGCTCAATGCGTACACTCGTGTGCTGAAAAACGGCATGATCTGGAGAGGCTTCCTGAATTCCTTCCTGTATTCCGCCGCTTTTGCAGTGATTTCAGTGTTTGTTACCATTCTGGCTGCGTATCCGATGTCGAAAAAGGAACTGGTTGGTAGAAACTTTTTTAATGTGATCTTTCTGATCACGATGTTCTTCAGTGGTGGACTGATCCCGACCTTCATCCTGATCAACCAGCTCCATATGGTGAACACCGTCTGGGCGATTCTGATTCCGGGTGCGTTCAATGTCTGGAATATGATTCTCGCGAGAACCTACTATCAGTCGATCCCGAAGGAGCTTCGTGAAGCCTCAGCACTGGATGGCGCAAATGAGATTCAGCACTTCTTCCAGATCATGCTTCCGGTCTGTAAACCGATCATCGCCGTGCTGCTCTTATATCAGTTTGTCGGTATGTGGAACAGCTATTTCGACGCCATGATCTACTTAAACGATGCCAACCTGCAGCCGCTGCAGCTGGTTCTTCGATCGATTCTCGTACAGAATACCCCACAGCCGGGTATGATCGCAGATATCCAGAGTACCGCAGAGATGGCGAAGGTTGCAGAGCAGCTGAAATATGCCACGATCGTTGTATCCAGCCTGCCGCTCTTTGCGATGTATCCGTTCTTCCAGAAGTATTTTGATAAGGGCGTTATGGTTGGTTCTGTAAAGGGTTAAAGGGAGAGTACAGATGATGTGGAAAAAATATGTGAAAAGAATGCTGGCACTCGGCTTGAGTGTATCCATGCTGATGTCTGTGACGGCCTGCAGTAAGGAAGAGCAGATGCGTGCGGAAATGAATCCGGATACACCGGTTTCAGAGGTTCAGTTTCCTTTACAGGAAACGAAGGAACTTTCCTTCATAACAGCCGCTCCGGCGACCTCTACGCAGAATCCGAATGAACGGGTGATTTTCCAGCGTCTCGAAGAAAAGACGAATGTCCATATCAAGTGGACCTGTTTCGTACAGGACCAGTTCTCGGATAAGAAGAACCTGGCACTCGCACAGTTCGGAAACCTCCCGGATGGACTGTTTAACGCGCAGATGAGCGATTATGATCTGCTCCGTTATGCGAAGCAGGGCATCATCATCCCGCTGGAAAATCTGATTGATAAGTACATGCCGAATCTTCAGGCGGTTTTCGAGGCTTATCCGGAGTACCGGACGATGTGTACCGCCCCGGATGGACACATCTATGCTTTTCCATGGATCGAGCAGCTGGGTGCCGGAAAGGAAGCCATCCAGGCGATCGGTGATATCCCGTATATCAATAAGAAGTGGCTGGATTATCTCGGCCTTTCTGTGCCGACTACGACGGATGAGCTCGAGCAGGTGCTGATCGCTTTTCGTGATCATGCACAGGAGCTGAAGGATGCATTTGATATCGAAGGTGATGTCATCCCGCTCTCGTTTATCATTAACAATGGTGATCAGGATCCGGCGATTCTGATCAACGGTTTCGGCGAGGGCTATGGTGACACCGGTGACCATTTTGCAGTGACGGATGAGGGTCAGGTCATCTATACCACCGTCCAGGAAGGCTATAAGGAAGGCATCAAGTGGCTTCATAAGCTGGTAGAGGAAGGACTCGTCGATCCGGAAGCCTTCACACAGGAGTGGTCCACCTATGTTGCGAAGGGAAAGAACCATCGTTATGGTCTCTGCTTCACATGGGATATTTCAAACGTCGATAATAACACGGATTATGTGATGATGCCGGCACTGACCGGTCCGACCGGCGTGCGTAATGTGACGCGCCAGAATAACAGTGAGACCAGCGGTTACGATCGCGGACGCTGTGTATTGACCACAAGCTGTCGAGATACAGCACTTGCGGCAGCATGGATCGATCAGATGTATGCACCGCTTCAGTCCCCACAGAACAACTGGGGAAGCTATGGAGAGAGCGATTCCTTCAACATCTTCGAGATGTCCACAAATAAGGACGGACAGCCGATGCTGAAGCATATGGATCTCGGAGATCAGTCTCCGGTAGAGGTGCGTGAGGCACAGTCCGTCAATGGACCGCTGGCGATTCTGAATGAGTACTATGATGTATATGTTACGGAGCCGGCGGATGCGAAGTGGCGTCTTGACCATATGCATGAGACCTATCTTCCGGATATGAACAGTAAATATGTGTATCCGAACGTATTTATGAGCATCGAGGATACCAACAAGATTTCTCAGTACGATACGGATATTAAGAAGTATGCAGAACAGAAAAAGGCCGACTGGATACTGAATGGCGGTATCGACCAGGAGTGGGATGCATACCTCGATAAGATGGAGAAGTATGGACTCTCGGATTATCTTGCCATCAAGCAGAAGTATTTCGATGAGTATCAGGCTTCACTGAAGGATGAATGAAGAAAATGAAACGTGCTATGGTATCGCACGCATCCTGATAAGGATGAGATGATTGAAACGGAGGACCAGCTGAGACTGGCACAGGAGATAGATATGAGTGAAATGTTGAAAAAGGCAAGAGCGTATGAAGTAGAGCAGCAGGCAGAGACAGACAGAGCGGAGAAGCCGGTATTTCATATTTCCGCACCGGTCGGCTGGATCAATGATCCGAATGGTTTTTCTGTATATAAGGGCAGAGTACATCTGTTTTATCAGTACCACCCATATACGCGAGAGTGGGGCCCGATGCACTGGGGACACAGTGTGAGCTCCGACATGGTGCGCTGGGAGCAGCTTCCGACGGCACTTGCCCCGGATGAGGCGTATGATCGCCTCGGATGCTTCTCCGGCAGTGCCATCGAGGCAGCTGGAAAGCATGTGCTGGTGTATACCGGTGTGACGAGAATTCAGCTTCCGGATGGAAGTGAGCAGGAGCGTCAGAACCAGTGCATCGCCTTCGGTGATGGCGTGGACTATGTAAAGTATGAAGGAAACCCGGTCGTAAAGGGAGAGATGCTTCCAGAGGACTGCAGTCGGATCGATTTCCGTGATCCGAAGATCTGGAAAGAAGGAGACCGCTACTATCTGATCGTGGGAAATAAAAACCAGCATCAGATCGGTCAGGTCGTCCTCTTCTCCAGCGAGAATCTGACGGACTGGAAGTTTGAAACGATTCTGGCATCGAATGAAACAGGAAAGATCGGTACGATGTGGGAATGTCCGGATTTCTTCGCACTCGGTGATAAACGCGTGCTGATCTGCTCTCCGCAGGATATGAAGGCGCAGAAGTATGAATTCCATAACGGTCATAATTCTGTATACTTCCTCGGTGATTATGATACAGATACGCATACGTTCGTAAAAGAGGAGGCACGTCCGCTGGATTACGGTATGGATTTCTATGCGCCACAGACGACAGGGCTTCCGGATGGTCGTCGTATCATGATTGCATGGATGAAATCCTGGGATGCGTGTGTCGTGCCGAACAGTCAGAAATGGCAGGGTATGATGACACTGCCACGAGAGCTGGAGCTTCGTGATGGCAGAATCTGGCAGCAGCCGGTACGTGAGCTCGAAAACTACCGTGCGAACGCCTGTCGCTATGAGCAGGTGGAGCTGCAGGGAGAGCAGAAGCTTCCGGGTATCGAGGGACGTACCCTCGACCTCTCCATCACGCTCGCAGATGACGAGTATGAGTGCTTCCGTATGAAGCTGGCAGCGAATGATGAATACGAGACGAGCTTCTGCTATCATAAGAGTGAAGGTATTCTGGAAATCGATCGGACCTACTGTGGCGTGACGAAAGATATCGTCTGCACCAGAAAGATCAAGGTACATGATCCGAAGGGACTGAAGAAGCTTCGCTTTATCCTCGATCGTCAGTCCATCGAGCTCTTCATAAACGATGGACAGCAGGTGGCCACGACCGCCATCTGTACCCCGCTCGAGGCAGATGAGATTCGATTCTACAGTGATAAGACACTGCATATGACGGTTGAGAAATATGACATCGTTCTGCCGGCATGAAAGAGTAAGCAGAGATAGGAGAAAGATATGGACGTAGTAGCTTTAGGAGAACTGCTCATCGATTTTACGGAAAATGGGATGAGTGCGCAGGGAAATCCGCTGTTTGAAGCAAATCCAGGTGGTGCACCATGTAATGTGCTGGCGATGCTGTCACGTCTCGGACATAAAACGGCTTTCGTCGGAAAGGTCGGACAGGATTTTTTCGGGCAGCAGCTGGAGAATGCGATTCGAGAGGTCGGAATCGATGCAAGTGGACTTCGAAGAGATCCGGAAGTGCATACGACACTGGCCCTCGTACATAATACTCCGGATGGCGACCGTGATTTCTCCTTCTATCGGAATCCGGGTGCAGATATGATGCTTCGTGAGGATGAGCTTCCGGAGTCGCTTATTCAGGAAGCCAGAATCTTTCACTTCGGGACACTTTCGATGACCCATGAAGGTGTACGACAGGCGACGAAAAAAGCCATCCGCATCGCGAAGGAAGCTGGCGCTCTGATTTCCTTCGACCCGAACCTTCGTGAACCGCTCTGGAATTCACTCGAGGATGCGAAGGAACAGGTTCTGTATGGACTCGGACAGTGTGATATCCTGAAAATCTCAGATAATGAAATCCAGTGGCTGAGTGGAGAGCAGGATTTCGACGCAGGTGTGCGCTGGATTCGAGCGCGTTTTTCGATTCCACTGATTCTGGTTTCGATGGGAAGAGATGGAAGCCGTGCGTACTATCAGGATAAAATCGTAGAGGTGAAGCCTTTCCTTCAGCCGACGACGATCGAAACCACCGGTGCCGGTGACACCTTCTGTGCCTGTGTACTACACTATATCCTGCTGCATGGACTGCAGGAGTTAACAGAAACGGATCTCTGGGTGATGCTTCGTTACGCAAATGCGGCTGCATCCATCATCACGACACGAAAGGGCGCACTTCGTGTGATGCCGAAACCAGAGGAAATCAAGCGACTTCTGGATAACGCTGCGCTTTAATCACATACTATAAAACATCTGGCCATGCCGTAGTGACGCTACGGCATGGCTTTTTGGATGGAAGCATATAGCGGGTCTTATTTATCGTTTCCAGGTGAACTGCATGCGTGCTTTTTATAGAATAGCCCTTCACAAAGGTTTGAAAAGTTGATATAAAGAGGAATGTTTGTACTCCATACGAGCTTATATCCAGATGAAGATGACCGCTTATATAGGCGTGGCTGTCAGGTGGGGTGACCGTAGTAAACGTGTAAATATGGCATACGAGAGTATGTAAGAGTAGAGGAATTCCTTATGAAAAAGGCTATCAATATGACGGAGGGGCCACTGGCGAAGCAGATTCTCTTCGTGAGTCTGCCACTCATGTTATCGAACCTTTTACAGGTACTGTTTAATATATCGGATGTCGCGATCGTCGGACGTTTCGCGGGCTCGACTGCGCTCGGGTCGGTAGGCTCGACAAGCATCTTCGTCACACTGTTTACAGGATTTCTGATCGGTCTTGGTGGCGGCATCAATGTGCTGGTCGCACGCTTCTACGGTGCCGGTCGTGCGAAGGATGTGAAAAAGACGGTCGGGTCGTCGCTGATCATCAGCCTGATCGCCGGCGTGATCCTCCTGATCGTCGGACTCTTCGGGTCGCCTGCATTGCTCAAAACCATCAACACGAAGCCGGATCTGCTGCCGGGGGCGGTCATGTACCTCCGAGTCTACTTCCTCGGTATGCCGGCGCTTGCATTGTACAACTACGGTAATGCGGTCTTCAGCGCGATCGGTGATACGAAGAAGCCGCTGATCTTCCTCGCGATCGCGGGCGTGCTGAATGTGATTCTGAATCTGTTCTTCGTCATCGTGTGTCATCTGAGCGTTGTCGGTGTCGCGCTGGCGAGTGCGATTTCACAGTGTGTATCCGCGGGACTGATCCTTCATGCCCTGACGAAGGTGCAGGACAGCTATGCGCTCCACCTGCGGGAGGTGAAGTTCGATCGGACGATCGGACAGCGCGTGCTGGTGCTTGGTGTGCCGGCGGGTCTTCAGAACGCCGTGTTCGCCTTCGCGAATCTGTTCATCCAGGCCGGCGTCAACTCCTTCGATTCGCTGATGGTGAAGGGGAACTCGGCAGCAGCTAATGCAGACAACCTGATCTATGATGCCATGGCCGCCATCTATATGGCCTGCGCAAGCTTCATGAGCCAGAACTACGGTGCCGGCAAGGTCGATCGCGTGAAGAAGAGCTTCTACATCAGCCTGGCGTATTCCTTCGCCATCGGCCTCGTGCTCGGTGGCAGCCTGTTGCTGTTCGGACGCGAGTTCCTCGCACTGTTTACGACAGATCCGGAGGTCATCGATGCCGGTATGTACCGAATCGGTGTCATGGGACTCGCCTACTGCATTTCGGCCTTCATGGACTGCACCATCGCCGCCTGCCGTGGCCTCGGTGAGACGGTCGTGCCGACCATCCTCGTCGTGCTCGGCTCCTGTGTTTTCCGTGTGATCTGGGTATATACGATCTTTGCCTACTTCCATACGATCCCGTCCCTGTACCTCCTGTATCCATTCTCCTGGGGACTGACGGCCATCGCAGAAATCATCTATTTCGTCCGCATCTATAAAAAAGCGATGCGGATCTATCAGCATTAATTAAGGCGGAGACTGCATCATGAGCATAGATTTCATGAAAGAGAAATTTTTTTCATAGAATATTTCATCGAAAATAAGAAATGATTTGTGGATGCTGACAGTTTGCATCCGGCGTCCGGTGCGCTAAGATGAGTGCATCGAAATGAGTTGAGCAGAGTCGCTCGGGGATTCCCGGGCGGCTCTTTTTCTGTCTTAAGAATTTCGTAAGGGGGTCTGACCCCATAAACTTCAGTTTAGAATCTGTTTAGAAAAATTTAATGGGGTCAGACCCCATTAAATTACGAGGGGGCAAGAATTAAATATTCATCTGGAAATGACATTCTTAAGAGTTATGCCGATGAAAACCGGGCGGAATGAGAAAAGACAGTTTCGAAAAGTAACGAAATTACGTAAGTGTAAGCGCTTTATATGACAAATCTGTCATAAACATCGGCAAAATGATGGACAAATTCTAAAGAAATTGTTAAAATACTATAAAGTTAAGAATTTCACAATTCATAACGATTTAAAAATACACAAAATTCGTGATGCTAAAGCCTGCTTGATCAAGGCTTTTTTTGAGCAGTAAGAAAGGATGCGATACAAATGAAGGAATTTTCTTATGTGATTAAGGATGAGATCGGACTGCATGCGAGACCAGCCGGATTACTGGTGAAGGAAGCGAAAAAGTTCGAGAGTGCGGTGACGCTTTCCTGCAAGGGAAAGACCGCAGCTGCTGGTAAGCTGATCGCCATCATGAGCATGGGCGTCAAGCAGGGCGACGAGGTGACCGTGCAGGTCGAGGGTCCGGATGAGGATGCTGCGTTCGAAGCGATGGAAAAATTTTTCCAGGATAATCTGTAATTCATCGATCGATATAGAATCTGAGAGGACAGAAAATGGAAAAGTACATCGGAAAGTCCGTTTATAAGGGAACGGCGATCGGTCCGATCAATGTTTTGAAGAAGAGTGATGGCATCGTGAAGCGCCAGCATGTCGAGGATGTCGCGGCAGAGCTCGAGCGTCTCGAGGCAGCGAAGGCGAAGGCGCAGGCCCAGCTCGGCGCGCTCTATGAGAAGGCGCTCCAGGAGGTCGGTGAGGTAAACGCGCAGATCTTCGAGGTGCATCAGATGATGCTCGAGGATGAGGACTACCAGGATGCGATCCACTCGATGATCGAGACGGAGGAGGTCAATGCGGAGTACGCGGTGGCAGTCACCGGCGATAACTTCGCCGAGATCTTCGCGAATATGGATGATGAGTACATGCAGGCACGCTCCGCGGATGTGAAGGATATCTCGAATCGTCTGATCCGGAACCTGAGTGGTGAGGAGGAGCTCGACTGGGCGCATATGGAACCGTCCATTATCGTTGCGGATGATCTGACACCGAGTGAAACCGTGCAGATGGATAAGCGTAAGATCCTTGCATTCGTCACCGTCCATGGCTCGACGAACTCCCATACCGCGATCCTCGCGCGTATGATGAACATCCCGGCGCTGATCGGTGTCTCCATGGATCTCGAGCAGCTGCACTCCGGCACGATGGCTATCGTCGATGGGAAGGATGCCGTGTTCTATGTGGATCCGGATGAAGCGGCGATCGCCGCTGCCCGGGAGATGCAGGCGAGGGCGGCAGAGCAGAAGCGGCTGCTTGCAAACTACAAGGGACGTCCTTCGGTGACGAAGAGTGGCCGTAAAGTAAATGTATATGCGAATATCGGCAGTGTTTCGGATGTGGCATATGTACAGGAAAATGACGCGGAGGGGATCGGCCTGTTCCGGAGTGAGTTCCTGTATCTCGGAAAGACGGCGCTGCCGGACGAAAATGAGCAGTTTAATGCGTACCGCCAGGTACTGCAGACGATGGCCGGAAAGAAGGTCATCATCCGAACGCTCGACATCGGTGCGGATAAGAATGTCGATTACCTCGGACTCGGACAGGAAGATAATCCGGCGATGGGCTACCGTGCGATTCGTATCTGCCTGAAGCAGCCGGATGTGTTTAAGACACAGCTTCGTGCACTGCTTCGCGCGGCGAAGTACGGAAATCTCGCCATCATGTATCCGATGATCATCTCGACGGACGAGGTGCTTCGGATCAAGGAAATCGTCGCGGAGGTGGCCGCGGAGCTCGAGCGCGAGCAAATCCCGTATGCGATTCCGGAGCAGGGGATCATGATCGAGACCCCGGCAGCGGTGATGATCTGTGAGGAGCTGGCGCAGCTGGTTGATTTCTTCAGCATCGGCACCAACGACCTCACGCAGTATACACTTGCGATCGATCGCCAGAATGAGAAGCTGGACGATTTCTATAATCCACATCATGAGGCGGTTCTTCGGATGATTCAGATGACCATCGACGGCGCGCATAAGGCAGGCAAGTGGGTCGGCATCTGCGGTGAGCTCGGTGCAGACACGACACTGACAGAGCGTTTCGTCGAGATGGGAATCGATGAGCTGAGCGTCGCACCATCCATGGTGCTCAGCGTGCGCAGTAAGATTTGTGAGATGGAGTAAGGGAGTAGAAATCATGAGAATTTATAGAGCGAAGGACTATCTGGACATGAGCCGTAAGGCCGCAAACATCGTTTCTGCACAGGTGATTATGAAGCCGGACTGTGTACTCGGCCTCGCGACCGGATCCACACCGATCGGCTTATACAAGCAGCTGGTGGAGTGGTATCAGAAGGGTGATCTCGATTTCTCTGAGGTCCGCACCGTGAACCTCGACGAGTATAAGGGGCTGACACGTGACAACGACCAGAGCTACTACTACTTCATGCATGAGAATCTGTTCGATCATGTGAATCTCCCGGTGGAGAGCACACATCTTCCGAACGGCATGGAGATGGATTCCGAGAAGGAGTGCAAGCGCTACTCCGCACTCATTAAGTCCATGGGCGGTATCGATCTGCAGCTTCTCGGCATCGGCCATAACGGACATATCGGTTTCAACGAGCCAGATGAGGCCTTCGATTCGGATGTACACTGCGTGAATCTCACCGAGTCGACCATCGAAGCCAACAAGCGTTTCTTCGCTTCTGCGGACGACGTTCCGAAGCAGGCATACACGATGGGCATCAAGACCATCATGCAGGCGAAGAAGATCCTCATCGTGGCGAGCGGCGAGGACAAGGCACAGATCGTGCACGATGCGTTCTTCGGTCCGATCACACCGAAGGTTCCGGCATCTGTTTTACAGCTCCATAATGATGTAACCCTCGTTGCGGACGAGGCAGCGCTCAGCAAGGTCGAGCTGTAAAGCGCAGAAGAGGGGAGCTGAGAACTATGCTTATAAAGGGTGCAAAGGTATATACAGCGGAGCATCGCTTCGAAACGAAGGATGTCGCTGTGGCCGACGGCCGATTCACTGCGCAGGGCGGAGATGAGAAGGTGGTCAATGCAGACGGACTCTACATGATTCCGGGCCTCGTGGATATACACTTCCACGGGTGCATGGGCGCAGATATGTGCGATGGCACGGAAGAGGCGCTGGATGTGATCACGAAGTACGAGGCTTCGATCGGTGTCACCTCCGTGTGTCCGGCGACGATGACCATCGCAAAGGATGAGCTTCTCAAGGTGATGCAGAACGCGGGCGCATATACGTATAAGCGTGGTGCGCATCTCGTCGGTATCAACATGGAGGGACCGTTTATCAGTGCCGCGAAGAAGGGGGCACAGGCTGCGGAGAATATCCTTCGCTGTGATGCGGATTTCTTCCAGGCGCTGCAGCGTGCCGCGAAGGGCCTCATCAAGTTCGTGGATATCGCACCGGAGGAGCCGGGCGCGATCGAGTTCATCGATCAGGTGAAGGGTGAGGTGGTGGTTTCCATCGCGCATACCATGGCTGATTATGAAGCGGCGAAAACCGCCATCGCGCATGGTGCGTCGCATGTAACGCATCTTTACAATGCGATGCCGCCACTCAACCACCGGAATCCGGGCGTGATCGGTGCCGCACGGGATGCGGAGAACGTCCATCCGGAGCTGATCTGTGATGGCGTACATATTCATCCGTCTGTGATCCGTGCGACCTTCGCGATGTTCGGTGCGAAGCGGATGATTCTCATCAGTGACAGCATGCGGGCGACGGGCCTCGAGGATGGTGAGTATACCCTTGGTGGGCAGCCAGTCACCGTGCGGGGAAATCGTGCGACACTGCATGATGGCACGATCGCAGGCTCAGCGACGAATCTGATGGATTGTGTCCGTTTCTGTGTGAAGACCGTCGGCCTTCCGCTGGAGGATGCCATCATGTGCGCAACGGAGAATCCGGCCAGAGAGATCGGTATATACGGTGAGGTCGGAAGCATTGAAACAGGAAAGAAGGCGGACTTCGTGCTGCTGGATAAGGATTTAAATCTTGTAAGTGTCTATATCGACGGAGAGGAGATTTGACAGATGTTCGGACTTTTTAAGAGTAAGGAAAAGGGCAGCATCCTCCACTCACCGTGCAATGGAAAGGTGGTTCCGATCACAGAGGTACCGGATCCGACCTTTGCAGAGAAGATTCTCGGTGATGGATTTGCGGTGATTCCGGCAGAGGGTAAGGTATATGCACCGGCCGATGGCGAGATCACCATGGTGTTTGACACACTGCATGCGGTGACGATGACCACGACGCAGGGCATCGAGGTCTTGATTCATATCGGACTCGATACGGTAAACCTGAAGGGCGAGCCGTTCACACCCCATGTGAAGGCTGGCGACAAGGTAAAGCAGGGCGATCTTCTGATGGATGCAGATCTCGGGAAGATCCAGGCGGCCGGCTTAAACATCATCACACCGGTCCTGATCTGTAATACCGACGATTATAAGGAAATCAGCCTGCAGAAGCAGGGCGAGGTCACACTCGCGGACAGCGTGCTGAAGATTTCCTGAGAACAAAGTTTTAAAAATATTTTCAAGGCTCTTTCGAAGGCTGACGGATGATTCGTAAAGCGTTTGTGCGGCTTCGTCAAAGGGCGTTCTGATCCGGATCGCCGGATATGTGCTTATTTCGAACCTGATTGGAGTAATCCAATTTAGTATATTTTTCTTAAGGAGGGGAAATATGAAGTTTCTTCAAAAGTTGGGTAAAGCGTTAATGCTCCCAGTAGCTGTGCTGCCGATCTGTGGTATCCTGATGGGTATCGGATACCTGCTCTGTCCTGCAACCATGCAGGGTGGTGACATCCAGGGTGCAGCCAACCTGATCGGTCTGTTCCTCGTAAAGGCAGGTGGTGCCTTAATCGATAACATGGCGATCCTTTTCGCAATCGGCGTCGGTGTCGGTATGTCAGATAAGAATGATGGCACCGGTGGAATCGCTGCGCTTGCTTCCTGGCTCATGCTCACCACACTCCTTTCTACAGGATTTGTGACGACGCTGATGCCATCCATCGCAGAGAGCGAGGTCAAGACCATCGCGTTCAACAAGATTGCAAACCCGTTCATCGGTATCCTCGCTGGTGTGATCGGTTCTACCTGCTACAACAAGTTCAAGGGCACGAAGCTTCCGGACTGGCTGGCATTCTTCAGTGGTAAGCGTTGCGTAGCGATCGTTGCAGGTGTGGTTTCCATCATCGTATCCGCCGTTCTTCTGTTCGTATGGCCGCTGTTCTTCGGTTTACTCGTAAGCATCGGTGATGCGATTGCGAAGATGGGTGTTGTAGGTGCAGGTATCTATGCATTCCTGAACCGTCTCCTCATCCCGACCGGATTACACCACGCGCTCAACAACGTATTCTGGTTCGATACGATCGGTCTCGGTGATCTTTCTCACTTCTGGGCTGGTGAGACATCGGCAGATGTTTCCTGGAGCCTCGGTATGTACATGTCCGGCTTCTTCCCATGTATGATGTTCGGTATCCCGGGTGCTGCACTTGCGATGGTACAGTGCGCAAAGCCTGAGAAGAAGGCTGCAACCATCGGTATCTTACTTTCTGCCGCTGTATGTTCCTTCATCTGTGGCGTTACAGAGCCGTTCGAGTTTGCATTCATGTTCCTCGCACCGGGTCTCTACCTGATCTACGCTGCACTGTATGGTGTATTTACGATCGTTACCGTAGCACTCGGCTTCCGTGCTGGTTTCTCATTCTCAGCAGGTGCGATGGATCTCCTCTTCTCCGCTTCCCTTCCGGCAGCTGCGAAGACATGGCTGATCATCCCGCTGGGCATCGCTGCATTCGTTGTTTTCTACTTCGTATTCCTGTTTGCGATCAAGAAGTTCGATATCAAGACACCGGGTCGTGAGGATGATGATGTAGAGGCTGAGAAGAACGTTCAGCTCGCAAGTGATGACTTCACCGCCATCGCAAAGCAGATCCTTGCAGGCTGCGGCGGCAAGGAGAACATCGCAAGCATCGACAACTGTGTCACCAGACTGAGACTTGAGGTGAAGGATATGACCCAGGTTGACGACAAGGCCATCAAGGCTGCAGGCGTTGCTGGTGTCATCAAGCCAGGTAAGACCTCTGTTCAGGTGATCGTCGGCACGAAGGTTCAGTTCGTAGCAGATGCGTTCTCTGAGCTTTGCAAGTAAGCTGAGAACAGGATGAAGTGTTTCGGGATACACTGAAAATCCCACTTTTATGAAAAGCGAAGGGACTGCCGCACGTTATGTGCGGCAGTTTTTCTGTGTCTATGAGAGGCCGGAGGGCCGGCAACGGAAGCACAGTACTACGAGCTCGGAAGAATCTAAGTCGAACCCCCTAAGCGGCACTAGGCCCTCTGCAATCACCGAGTTTTCT
>ULTU01052074.1_pt1 | contig 13401 bp, 6 predicted proteins | sample 1957861 | NCBI WGS metagenome assembly ULTU01 (sample SAMEA4835742, study PRJEB28245) | human gut metagenome | biome: gut microbiome; material: fecal sample | place: Denmark | collected 2008
TTTTCACAACCTATGTATAATCCTGACTGGAGTAATCCCGATGATCCAAACAGGGGTATTGTATACAATGTAGATTTCGGTTTCTGGACCCAAACCGGTTATAGAAATGTAAAACTGGAAGCAGAAGTAAGCTTCCCGTTGGGATCTGACTGGCCGATTATCCGTTATACAGAAGTACTATTAATCTATGCTGAAGCTCTATTCGAAAAGAATGGTAATATTTCTGATTCAGACTTGAATATTAGTATCAATAAACTGAGAGACCGGGTTGGCATGCCCCATCTTACCAATACTTTTGTAACGACCAATGGATTGGATATGAAAGAAGAAATCCGTCGTGAGAGAACCATTGAACTGAGTCTGGAAGGCTATCGATTTGACGACTTGAGACGCTGGAAAACAGCAGAAATTGAACTCAATCAGCCATTGAGAGGCATCAAATACAAAGGAACAGAATACGAAACAGACGGCCGTTGGAATAATATCGGTTATGAAGTAGATGAAGAAGGGGTTATTGTTCTGGAAAAAGCATCAGATAGAAAGTTTGATCCGAACAAACATTACCTATTCCCATTGCCAACCAGACAAATACTATTGAATCCGCAACTGGAACAAAATCCCGGTTGGAAATAACCCAATCACTCATTGCCACCAAAGTCCCCGGTTTTCTGCAAAATACCGGGGGCTACGAAAATTACCTATCTATAAAAGTATAATAAAAAATAGAAACATGAAACATAGTCTATTACTATTGTTATTATATATTCCCTTCCTATCTGCATTTTCCCAACAAATTGACGGAGAACTATATAATCTGACAAAAATGAAAAGTGGCTACCGCTCTAAACGGATAAGCAGTTACGATAAGAATGGTTATAACGGTGATCGTATTGTAGGAATCAAACCCAACGAAAAAGTTGTAATCTGTGATATCCAAGGAGCCGGAATCATCAATCATATATGGTTCACCATAGCCCCTCCTCCCCATTTGGTAAACCGCAATGATATTATTCTGAGAATATATTGGGATGGAAACAGCTATCCCTCGGTGGAATCTCCAATAGGTCCTTTCTTCGGACAAGGATGGGATGAAAGTTATAATTTTACCTCTTATGCATTATCTACTGGACCAGCCAATGGAACAGGTATGTCTACCTATTTCATGATGCCTTTTGAAAAGGGTGCCCGCATTGAAATAGAGAACCAAGCCGATAACGTGGTTGATAATATTTTTTTCTATGTAGATTATTATGAAGTGGATAAGTTACCTAAAGATGCAGGACGTTTTCACGCATGGTACAATCGTGAAATTACCAATCCAGTAAAAGATCCCAAAACCGGAGGTGAAATAGCAAACATCGACGGAAAAGAAAACTATGTATTTGCAGACATAAAAGGAAAAGGGCACTTTATAGGATTGAACTATTATGTGCAAAATCCATCTACAGCTTGGTACGGTGAAGGTGATGATATGTGGTTCATTGACGGAGAAAAAATTCCTTCAATGGTAGGAACCGGAACTGAAGATTTTTTCAACACTTCCTGGTGTCCCAAAGAACCTTTCCAAAGTCCTTTCTTCGGCTATCCCCGCGTAAACGGTGAAACCGGATGGCTAGGACGTACTCATGTATACCGCTTCTTCATTACTGATCCAATATTTTTTGAAAAATCTCTGAAAGCAACCATTGAGCATGGAACATCCAACGATATGGATTTAGACATTGCAACTGTCTCTTATTGGTATCAGGATAAAGCCTATTCTATACCTGCCATTCCCAATAAAGCCGAACGTGAGTTGAAACCTTTGATTAACTTCTGGCATATCCACCAAATGCGTCAAGCTTGGAAAAAAAACAAAAATGAAAATGCCTGGGGTAACGAATAGCCAGATTGATAAAATAAAAATGAAAAACGTATATCTGATTGCAGCTTTTTTACTGGGTTATACAACCTCTGCTTTTGCTCAATATAAGGGCTTGGATGTAGTAAAGGTAGCAGATTCACAGCAACTTTACGAAAATGAAAATATTCACATACCGAACATAGACGGATACAAGACGCTGAAATGTGATTTTCATACACATTCTATTTTCTCTGATGGTACAATCATGCCCGAAGAACGTGTATGGGAAGGGAACAGACGTGGACTGGATGCAATAGCCATTACTGAGCACATAGAATACCGTCCACACAGTTCATTCATCAAAGCCGATCACAACGAATCATACAAAATAGCCAAAGGAGTAGAAAAGAATGCTAATATAATAGTGATACTGGGAGCGGAAATAACCAGAGACAAACCTCTTGGACACCTCAATGCATTATTCCTGAAGGATGCCAATGCCTTGAACGTGGAAGATCCGTTGATTGCCATAGACAATGCATTAGAACAAGGAGCCTTTATCATGTGGAATCACCCCGGATGGCCCAATGACACCAGCACAATCTACAAAGTGCATCAAGAGCTGATAAAGCAAAAAAAAATACATGGAGTAGAATTAGTGAACGGATTTGAGTTTTATCCTATAGCTTTCAAATTCTGCAAGGATCACAACTTGACCTATATGGGAAATACCGATATACACGGTGTTTACAATCAAACCTATCGGACAGACAAGCAATATGGTCCCATGACAATTGTATTCGCCCGTGAGCGCTCTGTAGAAGGAATAAAGGAAGCTCTGTTTGCCCAACGTTCTGTCGTTAAATTCGGTGATATGCTGATTGGATCGGAAAGTAATTTAAGAGCACTCGTAAAAGCTTGTCTTCCCTACAAAATAAAGTCAATAAAAGGAAATGAAGCCATTATGGAGATAAATAATAAATCTACATTAAGTTTCTATTTGCAATTAGATAGCAAAATTATATCTATTTTAGAATACGGTTATATCGAATTTAAAGTACGTCTGGATGACAAGATAAAATTCACAAATACGTTTATAACAGATAATAGTCAGCTAGAGATCAATATTACCGAACTCAAGTAAAAAAATTATAAGTAAATTAATTTAAAACACTTTTATATTAACTTATTATGAAACTAACACACCAAAGCAAATATTCAGCAATAATATTATTTGCTATTTGTCTCATAATGGAAATTCCATTATGGGCACAACAAACAGCCATACAAGGTACTGTGAAAGATATGGAAGGCAATCCAATGCCTGGAGTTACTATTATAGCAGACGGGACCAATGCCGGTACAATAACCAATACAGATGGGAAATATTCCATCAATGTACCGGAAAAAGGAAAATCACTCACCTTCTCTTTTTTAGGATATATTTCACAAACATTGGATATAACTGGAAAACAGACAATCAACGTAATCCTGAAAGAAGATTTGATGAAAATTGAAGAAGTAGTAGTTATCGGTTATGGACAACAAAAGAAATCCGACTTATCAGGAGCCATTGTCAACGTAGGAGTGGACAAGCTGGAAGATGTAGCCTCACCCAATCTTGTATCCGCACTTGGAGGTCGTTTAGCAGGTGTATATGTCCAACAAAACGGAGGAGGGCCAAACCCTACAACTTCCATCCGAATCAGAGGTACAGGAACCTTGAATGACAATAATCCTTTGATTGTCATTGATGACATTATCGGCGCAGATTTGGAATCAGTAAATCCTTCGGATATTGAAACAATGACAGTTCTTAAAGATGCTTCAGCAGCTGCTATTTACGGTTCAAGAGCTGCTAGTGGAGTTGTACTTATCAAAACAAAAAGAGGTAGAAGCGGAATGAAGCCTACTGTAAAGTTTGATGCATATTATGGTTTTTCAGCACGTTCAAAAAAACTAGATATGCTGTCAGCTTCTCAATTAGCGACGATATATAATGAAGCCAGCGATAATGACAATACTCCAAGACTGGAAGAATTCGCAAATCCTTCTGCCATGAAAGATGTAACTGATTGGCAAGACGAAGTGTTCAGGACAGCCTCTATGCAAAGTTATAATGTATCACTAACTGGAGGTGGAGAAAACAATAATTACAATTTAGGTTTCACAGCTCAGGACAATGATGGCATTTTAAGAAATACTTACAACAAAAGATACACACTAAGAATCAATTCGGATTATAAACTAGGTAAAAAATTCAAATTTGGTGAAAGTATCAATTTGAGTTTCAAACAAAGAAGAGGCGTCGATACTCGCGGAGACAATATAGGAGCAATGATACAAACGTTAGCTTATCATCCTGATGTTCCAGTATACAAAGAAGATGGAACTTATCATGGTGTATTTTCTTCAAATTATGGCGACTTAAGAAATCCGGTAGGAATATTTGAAAGAAATACCCAAAGAAACAGATTTTTCCAATTGGAAGGAAATGCTTACCTGCAATATGAGATATTACCTGGATTTTCTGCCAAAATCAGTGGTTCTCTGAAAGTTATTGATAATGACATAAAAAACTTCAATGTAAAAGAACCAGAACCTGGAAAACCTAATCTTGTGAATGGATTAACCATGTTCAGAGCTATCAACATAGGTTGGATTGGAGAAGGATTCCTATATTATGACAAGAGTTTTCAACGACATAAAATCAATGCTATGATGGGTTTTTCAGCTATGAAGAATACGGGTGAAGACCTTTCTGCTTCCAAGAGTGGTTTTGATTTTGAATACCCTACTTTCCAATATCTGAATGCTGGAACCTTTAACCCAGTATGTTATGGTGGATATGGTGAAGATGGATTAGTTTCCGGACTGCTGAGATTGAACTATTCGTATGCCGATAAATATATCGTTGCATTAAACATGAGAGCAGACGGTTCCTCTAAATTTGCCAAAGGAAACCGATGGGGATATTTCCCCTCCTTCTCTGCTGCATGGAGAATGACTCAGGAAAAATTCATGAATAATATTTCATGGCTTGATGATTTAAAATTAAGGATCAGCTATGGTAGTTTAGGTAACCAATCTGTAGCATCTTATGCTTATATGGCTACCTATACCACTTCACTTCCAGACGGAAGATATACTTTCGGTCCAGGTACCCAAACCTTATATCAAGGTTATTATGCAGGCGTAATGGCTAATCCTGATCTGAAATGGGAAACAACCACCCAGGCAAATGTCGGAATTGATGCAGCTTTATTCAAAAACAAGCTACTGTTAACTCTGGATTATTATGATAAGCGTACAAAAGACATTCTTATCAACCCACCTGCTTTAGGAGCATATGGAAGTATAGGCAATCAGTTGATAAATGGTGCAACTGTACATAACAAAGGTTTTGAAGCGACAATTACATACAGAGATCAAATAAGAGATTTCTCATACGACGTTTCTTTCAATATTTCATCCTATAAAAACAAAGTCACTTCATTGGGGAACAATGCCCAACCCATCTACGGCCCTAAATTCAGAGATGCCTACTCCATTACTCGGACAGATGTAGGTAATCCTATTGGATATTTCTATGGATATAAAACCGCCGGTATCTTTAAATCTGAAGAAGAAGTAAAAGCATATACCAATTCAAAGGGAGAATTGTATCAACCATTGGCAAAACCCGGTGATTTTAGATATGTAGATACCAATAACGATGGGGTGTTGAATTCTGACGACAGAATAAATTTAGGAGATGCTGTTCCTGATTTCTGTTATGGCCTGAATCTTGATTTGGGATATAAAAATTTTGACTTGAATGTATTTATGCAAGGTGTCCAAGGAACACAAATATGGAATGCCATTCGTTACACTTTTGGATTTACAGGACTGAAATACAACTACTTCTCTGAAATTATGAACAGATGGACTCCGGACAATGTAAATGCAACAGTACCACGTGCTACCTGGATGGATCCTAATAATAATAAAAGACCTTCGGATTACTATATAGAAAATGGTTCTTATTTAAGAATGAAAAATATTTCATTAGGATATACCATTCCCAAAGTATTGACCCACAAAGTTGGTTTAGAAAAGATACGTTTCTATGTTTCAGCACAGAATCTATTTACCATTACTTCTTATTCAGGATATGATCCTGAGTTGGGTATAGATACAGTAGGTGCCGATTTGGAAAGTAATGTAGACAGAGGGCAATATCCCCAATCAAAATCCTACTCATTTGGTGTGAATCTCGTATTTTAAATTTATATAATTATGAAAAGAAAAATTTATATAGTATGTGCATTCCTTGGAATGACATTTGCAGGATGCGACAACATATTGGACTCTACTCCAGCAGTTACCATCAGTGAAGATTTATTCTGGCAAACTGAAGATGATGCAGAAAAAGCAATCATTGGAGTGTATGGACCTTTGATGGATGAATATTATTTTGCAGGACATACCGAACCAGTATGGGATGTACAAAGTGATGATTTATATCGTGCCGGAGACTGGGGAGATGATGCCCAGCTCGAAACATTTAATGCTAATCCTGAACAAGGAGAGCTTTTCGGACGTGGATGGAAATTAAAGTTTGAAGGAATAAAAAGAGCTAACGATGTACTGAGAAATGTTCCTTCTATGTCAATCAGTGAGCAAAAGAAAAACGAAATATTGGGACAAGCCTATTTTATGCGGGCTTTCCATTATTCAAGACTTATGCTGATACATGGAGGATTGCCTCTTTATGATGAGAACCTACCAATTAGTGAGTATAACAAACCAAGATCCACACATGCTGAAACTTATGAATTTATAGAAAAAGATTTGGAAAAAGCAGCAGAAATTCTACCACTTTCATGGCCTGATACCGATTTAGGTAAACCTACTAAAGCCTCTGCATGGGGACTTCTATGCCGTTTCTATCTATATGAGGAAAAATATCAGGAGGTTATCAATACAGCTAATAAGATTTTTGAACATAAAGATCTGTACAGTCTAATGGATAACTATGGTGATAATTTCTTAGTGGAAAAAAGAAATGAAAAAGAAGTTCTATTTGCAATAAAAATGATGATGATGGCAGATAGTCCTGCCTGGGCATTCAACCTCTATTTTTATCCTCATGCTTTTGGTGGCTGGAACTTCTTCCATCCGGAACAATCTCTTGTAGATGAATTTGAATATCTTGACGGCAGTCCAAGACGTAAAATAAAATTTCAAAAAGAAGATGCAGAAAATTGCAAGTATATATTTACCGACAATGGAGAAATAGTGGATTGGCAAAAAGAATTTGCTCAAAGAGATCCCCGCTTAAGAGCAACTGTAGTTACTTGTGGAGAATCTTTCGATATGGATGGAACTGTATATACATTTCCTGCCGGCGATACTATGACGGGATATTGTTGCAACAAATACATTGATCCCAATCATCATGCCGGATTGTGTAATCTGCATTATTGTATTGTAAGAATGTCCGATATTTATTTGATGAAAGCAGAAGCTCTATTGAAACAACAAGGGAGTAGCAACGCAGAAATTGACGGTTTGGTCAATGAAGTAAGACGTCGTGTGGGTTTGGCTGATATATCCAACTGCACAATGGAAGACATTATTCATGAAAGACGATGTGAATTTGCAACAGAAGGACTCAGACACTATGATTTAATCAGATGGAAACTAGCCAAAACCGTATATGCAAACGATAACGGCCCTGACGGTCCGAGAACTTTCGTTGAAGGAAAACATGAATTGTTACCTATCCCTCAATCTGAAATAGACTTGAGCCAAGGAGTACTAGTACAGAATCCGGGTTATTAATTTGTTTATTACTGACTTATAAAATTCAGCTATGATAAGATTATTAAATGGCCGTTTTATTATTTTGGGAGGAATAATTACATGCATCATATTCCTTTCCTGTACTCCTATTGCGAAGAAAAGCTTTAATTATTCATCTCAATTAGAAGCCCTTTGCCGTCTGGATTTATTGCCTGTATTTCGTTCCAACTGCATAGTGGAACAAATATCCAGTTATGACAGAACTGGAGGAAATGATGACGGTTTCAATGGTACTTATTCCTATATCCGAAAAGAGAATGGTAAACTGGTTGTTGCTGATTTAAAAGGACCTGGTATCATCAATAGAATATGGACTCCCACCCCTACTAATGACACTTTAGAGTTTTATTTTGACGGAGAAAAAAATGCTAGTCTGAAAATATGTTTTCAAGATTTGTTTTCCAATAAGCAATATCCGTTTATAGAACCAATTTGCGGAGAAGGAGTAGGCGGTTTTTATTGTTATCTTCCCATACCGTACAGGAAATCATGCAAAATAGTATTAAACGGCCCTTTGATGAAATTTTATCAGATCCAGTATCGAAATATGCCTGGATATGAGATTGAAAGCTTTTCTACTGACTTGTCTCCAGAAGCAAAGAATACATTGAAGAAAGTTTGCCAAATTTGGCAAACTTTCACAACTCCCGATATTGCTACTTTTGCAATGGGAAAGTCCAAAACTTATCAAATAGAAGAGCTTTCTTTCTCTTTAGCTCCAGGTGAAGAAAAAATATTTTTCCATACAAATGCACCAGGACGCATACTTGGTTTCGAAATAAACAGTGAACAATATTTATATAAAAATATATTACTCAATGCCATTTGGGACAAAGAGGAAAATCCTGCTATACACATTCCATTACAAGACTTTTTTGGATATTCTGCCGGAAAACCGTCAATGAATGGAATGATGATAGGTAGTAAATCAGGAAGACACTACAGTTTCTTACCTTGTCCGTTCGACAGTACAGCTGAAATGAAGCTACAGTATCGTGCAGGTGAAGGAGAAAATATCCTTATCACCACAAAAGTATACTATAATACAGAAGCAAGAAATAAACAAGATGAAGGTAAGCTATACACTTTTTGGCATCGTGAAATCAATCCAAAGCAAGGAAAATACTATGATTTTCTTTCAGTTGAAGGAAAAGGACATTATGTAGGAACAATCCACAATGCACAAGGACTTTATCCAAACAATATGGTATTTTTCGAAGGAGATGATTCCACCTATGTAGATGGAAAAATGCGAATTCATGGTACTGGTTCCGAAGATTATTACAATGGAGGGTGGTATGACCTGCCTGGAAAATGGAATTGTACAAAAAGTTTACCACTCCATGGTTGCTTGGATTATCATTTACAAGCAGCACGTACCGGAGGATTCCGCTTTTATATAGCAGATAAGCTTTCTTTTGAAAAAGAATTCTATATGGGAATAGAACACGGTATGGTAGGAAATACACATCCAGTTGACTATTCTTCAGTTGCTTTTTACTATTTAGACAAACCATAATAAAGCCATTTCTTAAAGCATAAACATAACTATCATTATAAATAATCGAATTATATCTTGATTATTTATGTAATAATCTGATTATTATAGTAATATTTCTAACAAAGCAAATAATAAAATATAGTTCTTTTGAAATTCTTGTTATCACTCATTTATTTTCAATTGCCATTTAAAAAAAATCTGTGACTTACAAGAATTTCAAAGGACTTTTTTCTCTTATTTCTTTCCCGCCCAATAAACTCCCCCCAATATCAGCACTGCTCCCATTAAAGCAACCACCGTCAGCCGTTCGCCCAGCAGAAAAGCAGAACCTATCAGTGTAAAAAGAGGATTCAAATATATATAATTGGAAGCCCTTATTGTACCCAGTTGTTTCAGTACTACATTCCAAACCACAAAGCAGATTAAGGAAGCCAACACACTAAGGAAAAGCAAATTGAACAGAACTGCCGGTTCTAAAAGCCTGATAATATCGAATTGCCAAGGGTGGATTAAAAATGCAGGCAGAATGGTCAATACTCCATAAAAAAATATCTTACGGGTAATAAAAATTATGCTGTAGCGATTGGACATTCTCCTCATTATCAAACTATAAAATGCCCAGGAAAGAGCAGCAAGCAAGGTAAGGAAATCACCCAAAGGAGAAATTTTCAATACAAAGCTACCATTGTAAACCACCAGCGCTACGCCAACCAACGCCAGTAAAGAACCACCCATCAATCCACGGGTAGCCTTTTCCTTTTTATAAATCCATAAAGAAAGAACAGTAGTGAGCAATGGAGCCGTACAAACAATAAATGCCACATTTGTGGCCAATGTAATCTCCAAAGCTGTATTTTCCGTAAAAAAGTAGAATGAACCACCTGTTATGCCTCCTAAAAACAACCAAAATTCATCTCTCAAATTATCGGCAAACAGTTTTCGGGGGGAAATAAACCAGATACCCATATAAGCTATCAGGAAACGAAGCAAGAATATTTCCTGCGGAGAAAGACCGTGCCCAATCAACACTTTCGTTGAAATAAAGGTCAGGCCCCAAATACCTACCGTAAGGACGGCGACAAAATGATAAGTATAATTTTTCACTGCGTTCATGCTCTTCCGATAAGCCGCAAAGATACATATTCTTTCTTCAACGCAATGAAACCAACTGCAAATAATGTTCAAGGAAGACTTACTAAATCTTTATATCCGTTTTAATAAATCTCTCTTAGAATTTTAGCAAATCTTCAAACTCCTTATTATAAGCTTATTGAGCGGCATCTCATTTATCAGTAGAATAATCTGGCGAATATACAGATGAAAACACAAAAAACGAAGGATGGAACCTCCTCTAATTCCATCCTTCATCATATTCAAAAAAATTCAGTGAATACTATTAATTTAATTATCATTTGTATTACAAACAAAAAATTAGTCTTAAAAGTACCTCACAAATATACGAATAAAAAGTGAATTATCAAGCCTTTGCCATTGTTTTTTACGTTACTTCGTTATAAAATCTGAAAATAAACCCGTAACTTTGCGCTGATATTAACCGGATGCTAACCGGTTTTAACCATTAAATAAACAATGTTTTCAACAAAATACTAATTAGTTTACCATTATGGAATACAATTTCAGGGAGATTGAAAAGAAATGGCAGAAAAGGTGGGTGGAAAACAAAACCTACCAAGTGACGGAAGACGAAACGAAGAAGAAATTCTATGTGCTGAACATGTTCCCCTACCCTTCCGGTGCGGGATTGCACGTAGGTCATCCGTTGGGATATATTGCTTCGGACATTTACGCCCGTTACAAACGACTGCAAGGTTTCAATGTACTGAATCCAATGGGATATGACGCTTACGGGCTTCCCGCAGAACAATATGCCATACAAACGGGACAGCACCCTGCAATTACAACCGTCAACAATATCAACCGATACCGCGAACAGTTGGATAAAATAGGGTTTTCATTCGACTGGAGCCGCGAAATCCGCACCTGCGACCCGGAATATTACCACTGGACACAATGGGCTTTCCAAAAGATGTTCAACAGCTACTATTGCAACGACAAGAAGCAAGCCCGCCCCATCCAGGAACTGATAGATGCTTTCCCCATATACGGAAACAAAGGACTGAACGCCGCATGCAGTGAGGAACTGTACTTCACCGCCGAAGAGTGGAACGCCAAAAGCGAAAAAGAGCAGCAGGAAATCCTGATGAACTACCGCATTGCCTATCTGGGCGAGACAATGGTTAACTGGTGTCCACAGCTCGGTACCGTACTTGCCAATGACGAAGTGGTGGACGGCGTCAGCGAACGCGGTGGTTTCCCCGTCATCCAAAAGAAGATGCGTCAATGGTGTCTTCGTGTATCTGCCTACGCACAACGCTTGCTGGACGGACTCGATACCATCGACTGGACCGAATCCCTGAAAGAAACCCAAAAAAACTGGATAGGACGCAGCGAAGGTGCCGAAATACAATTCAAGGTAAAAGGCAGCGATTTGGAATTTACGATCTTCACCACCCGTGCAGATACCATGTTCGGTGTCACCTTCATGGTATTGGCTCCCGAAAGCGAACTGGTACCGCAACTTACCACCGACACACAGAAAGATGAAGTAAACGCCTATCTGGAGCGTACCAAGAAACGCACCGAACGCGAACGTATCGCCGACCGCAGCGTTACCGGCGTATTCTCCGGAAGCTATGCCATCAATCCTTTCACCGGTGAGGCAGTTCCTATCTGGATAAGCGACTATGTGCTTGCCGGATATGGTACGGGTGCCATCATGGCCGTACCTGCACACGACAGCCGTGACTATGCTTTTGCCAAACACTTCGGCCTCGAAATCCGTCCGTTGGTAGAAGGTTGCGATGTAAGCGAAGAAAGTTTCGACGCCAAGGAAGGCATCGTATGCAACTCTCCGCGCGAAGGTGTTACCCCCTACTGTGACCTTTCGCTGAACGGGCTGACCATCAAAGAAGCGATTGCCGCCACCAAGAAATATGTGAAAGAACATAACCTGGGATGCGTAAAAGTGAACTTCCGCCTGCGCGATGCCATCTTCTCACGCCAGCGTTATTGGGGTGAGCCATTCCCGGTTTACTACAAGGACAACATGCCTTATATGATTGACGAGAGTGCCCTGCCCTTGGAATTGCCCGAGGTAGCCAAATTCCTGCCTACCGAAACCGGCGAACCTCCATTGGGACATGCCACAAAATGGGCTTGGGACACTGCGAATAAATGTGTAGTGGAAAATGAAAAGATAGACAACATCACCGTCTTTCCGCTGGAGCTCAACACCATGCCCGGATTTGCCGGTTCAAGCGCCTATTACCTGCGATATATGGACCCACACAACAACCAGGCACTCGTAGACAAGAAAGCGGATGAATACTGGCACAATGTAGACCTTTACGTAGGCGGTACCGAACATGCCACCGGCCACTTGATATACTCCCGTTTCTGGAACAAATTCCTGTACGACCTCGGTGTCTCTGTAGCCGAAGAACCGTTCCAAAAACTGGTGAACCAAGGTATGATTCAAGGCCGGAGCAACTTCGTATACCGCATCAAAGATACCAATACATTCGTGTCCTTGAATCTGAAAGACCGGTACGACACTACCCCACTCCACGTGGATGTGAATATTGTATCCAATGACATCCTGGACCTCGAAGCTTTCAAAGCCTGGCGTCCGGAATATGAAACCGCCGAGTTCATTCTGGAAGATGGCAAGTACATCTGCGGATGGGCTGTAGAGAAGATGAGTAAATCCATGTTCAACGTGGTCAACCCTGATATGATTGTCGATAAATATGGTGCCGATACTCTCCGTATGTACGAGATGTTCCTCGGTCCGGTAGAACAATCCAAACCGTGGGATACAAACGGAATAGACGGTGTGCACCGCTTTATCAAGAAGTTCTGGTCACTGTTCTACGACCGTAACGGCAATTATCTGGTAACGGATGAACCTGCCACCAAAGAAGAGTTGAAATCCCTTCACAAACTGATTAAGAAAGTGACGGGAGACATCGAGCAATTCTCTTACAACACAAGCATCAGTGCCTTTATGATTTGTGTAAACGAGCTGTTCGGAATGAAATGCAGCAAGAAGGAAATTATGAACCAGTTCATCGTCGTACTGGCTCCCTTCGCTCCGCACGTATGCGAGGAACTGTGGGAGACACTGGGC
>ULTU01045910.1_pt1 | contig 13341 bp, 10 predicted proteins | sample 1957861 | NCBI WGS metagenome assembly ULTU01 (sample SAMEA4835742, study PRJEB28245) | human gut metagenome | biome: gut microbiome; material: fecal sample | place: Denmark | collected 2008
GTTTCGCGCCATCACATAGCAGCTCACGGTCGTGGCAGAGCCGAGCATGACGAGAATCGCCACCAGCTTTTCGGTACGGAAGCCGAGCGCGACCGCCATCGGCAGAAAGAGGATATTAAAGCCGATGAGCTTCAGGAACGTGGTTCCGAAGGCCGGACCCAGCTTGCCGAAGGCCTTCTTAAAATCAAACATCGCGCCCATCGCCATCAGGCCGAGCGGGGTGCCCAGCGCTCCGACCTTGCTGCAGGTCGTGATCAGGATCTTCGGCTGCGGGATACGGAGAAGCGACCAGAGAAGGCCCACCAGAATACCGATGATGATCGGATTCGTGACGATGCCACGGGCGGTCTTCGAGAGCGTCTTTTTATCGAGTCCCGTATTCTCCGGATCGGTCAGACTGAGTGCCACGACGGCCATCACATTATAAAGCGGTACCGCACCGATGATCATAAGCGGCGCCATGCCGGCCGTGCCATAGATATTTTCGATGAAGGCCACCCCGATCAGGGAGGCACTCGAACGGTACGCCGCCTGTACAAATTCGCCGCGCTCTGCATGATCATGGAGCAGCCGTGACAGAAGTGCGGCGATCATGACGCTCAGCAGCGTCGCGACGAAGCAGAATACGACGAAACGGGTATCCCAAGCTTCACGGATATCGAGTGCCGACACCTGCACAAACAGGTTCACCGGCAGTGGTATCAGAAATACAAACTTGTTTAACTTACTCGCAAAATCTGTATCAAGCCAGCCGATCTGGTGCAGCGCATAGCCCAGTACCATCATGAGAAAGATCGGCATCGTTGCATTAAGACTGAAGATCAGGTTTTCCATAGAATTCTCTATATCCTTTCACATCATGCCCCGAAGGCTGTCCCCATGCGCTGATCCCGATTCCGGAAGCATGCCCGATTCGGTCCGGCACAAGGAGCTGTCCCCTAGTATACGCCGACTTTTCTTCGATGGATAATCGATATTTCATATTGAAGTCATACAGACTGCTTATACACTCTTTTTGATCTTCGTCATGAACGGCTATGTTTTTCTTAATTTCTGACATAGACATACCCATCCATGATGCGACGGGCCGTACGCTGGACTGCCACACCCGGCACTTTCGCGTCCGCCATGTTTTCGCCCTGCTTCTCGACGGTCGGCACCATGGTCATCACGCCACTCGGATGTCCGATGCGAACCGTGGTCTGCCCTGGCTTCACCGGGGCGATCTGGTGCACGATCGTGCCATCCAGAAAGGCGGCAGTGGAAACCGAGCTGGCAGCAGTCAGTGGAATCGCTTTGTGGCACTTAAAAACAGAAATGACCCGGGCACAGACGTCCATCTTTTCTGCATTGACCGTTTTCCCCTCGATATCCGTAAAGCCGACCGGACTCGTCACGAAGCCGACCTTCGGAACACCCGGCTGGTTGTCCGTCGCGTCTTTCAGATCCTTTGCAAAGCCCATCATCATACAAGCTGTACCACGGATTTTCTCAAGAAGCTCCATCACCGGAAGATTTGCATTGATTTCTCCAGGAAGCTCGGTACCCTTCATGCCGATATCCTCTGCGCGTACCAGAACGATCGGGTTCGATACATCGATGATGGTCGCCTCCAGCTTTCCGAAACCAGGTATATCCAGCACGTCGATCACATTTCCGGTCGGAAGGAGCTTGCCGGTTTTTGCGCCGGCAGGATTCAGGAAATCTACCTTCAGTTCGGCCGCCGTTCCATCGACACCTGCAATTTCACAGTCCCCATCCTGTGCGAAGGTATGGGTCTCCGGGTCGATCGGTACATCGACATTGATATACTTATCGGTATTCTTATTCAGCATACGAACGGTGGTCACCGGTTCTGTGATGTCTACCATGCCCTCTTCCACCGCGAAGGCCGGAACCGCAGCCGTCATATTGCCGCAGTTTGACTTATAGTCTACCTGCTCCTTACCGACGATGACCTGGCCCACCAGGTACTCGATGTCGACATCCGGCTCCTCGGACTTCCAGATGACGACGATCTTATTGTTGGACGATACGGTGCCGCCCATGCCATCGATCTGCTTCGGATCCGGACTTCCCATGACCTGCAGGAAAATGTCATCCCACTCGGCTCTGTCCGCCGGAAGATCCTCCTTCTTAAAAAGGCATCCCTTCGAGGTGCCGCCACGCATAAATACTGTCTTGAATTTTCTCATGATAAGCTCCTTTATGACAAAAAACACTTATTTAGACAACAGCATCCTCCGATGTCGAAGGATGCTGTCGAGATTTCATATTTCAAGGTGTAAAGAAATTACTTCTCCAGTCTCTTGATGGTCTCGATGAGGTAATCGGTGAACTCGGCTGCGGATGCATCCTTTGTCTCGGTGGTCAGTACGACCTTCCGCTCAGTGACGGTGCAGATCTCGAGTGCCTGATCCAGAATGGCCTTCCGATCACCATAGCCGATGTGAGCCATCATCTCACCCATCGCACGGATGAGGGAGCATGGGTTTGCGTAATTGCCACGACCATGACTCATGAGGTATGGTGCGGTACCATGGATTGCTTCGAAGAGTGCGTACTGATTACCGATGTTGGAGCTGGATGCGGTACCGAGACCACCCTGAAGCTCCGCTGCGACATCGGTTACGATATCACCATAGAGGTTTGGCAGTACGACGACCTGAATACCGGCATTGAACTCCGGATCGGTCATTTTCGCAGCCATCGCATCGACGAGACGATCCTGCACTTCGATCTCCGGATACTCCTCGGCACCGATACGATGTACCGTTTTCAGGAAATTACCATCCGCCAGTTTTACGATATTTGACTTCGTAACGACGGTGACATTCGTCTTCCCATTCTTACGTGCAAACTCGAACGCCGCACGTGCGATGCGCTCTGCTCCCGGCTTCGTGCAGACCTTGAAATCCACACCGAGATCCTCATTCACCTCGATACCCTTATTACCCCAGATATACTCGCCCTCGATATTCTCGCGGAAGAAGGTCCAGTCGATGCCCTTCTCTGGCATCTTGATCGGACGTACAGCTGCAAAAAGATTCAGACCTCTGCGAAGCAGTGAGTTTGCAGACACCAGGTTTGGATACGGGTCCCCCGGTCTCGGTGTAACGAACGGTCCCTTTACGAGAACGTCACACTTCTTGCACTCCTCCATGACATCCTCCGGAAGAGACTCCATAAGCTCGGATCTACGCTCGATCGTCATGCCCGGGATCTCATGAAGCTCGACACGACCGGAGGCGATCTCCTTCTTCAGAAGCTCATTTACGACACGAACCGCCTGCTCCATGATGATCGGGCCGATGCCATCACCCGGCAGGATGCCGACCTTGATATGTGAAAGCTTCGAGAAGTCCTTCACCTCACTGTCCTTCTTCATCGCCTCGATGCGTGCATTCTCGTTACGGATCAGCTCACCAAACTTCGCCTCCGCTGCCTTGATCTGCTCTTCTGTAATCATCTTTCTCTCCTTTTTTTCACCGCCCTGAACGGCGCTCTACAGTATTCATACCCGAATGTCCCACGTTCGTTTCGTGTGCACTCCTTCTATAATGAGAGTATATCGGCGATGATCCATATAGTAAAATATATATAAAAATATATACGTCATCAGATATTTTCTATGTCGATTCATTAAACGAATACGACGTGGCATACTTCATCCAGCATCCTTTCCATGTGCGGAACGGTGAAATCCTTCAAACAGATAGCTCCTGTTCTCAACCTCACAGACGCTCATCCCCGGATCTTTACATGCTTTTCCACATACTGAATCAGTTCATCCACCACCGCCCGGCGGTTCTTCTCCTTCTTATAGATGAACCAGCTGTCTCTCGTGATCTGCTTTCCATCCTTCGCGAGAAGCGGTGTCAGGGTCAGTTGAAATTCATTGACGAAATTATCCGGCAGGAAGCAGAGCAGATACCGGTTTCCTGCGGCAATGCTTCGGAATGCAAATTCGATGTAGCCCGCATCCTCTGCCGGCTCCGGCAGTGTCGTGCCGTAGCGCTCCATCCACCACGCTTCGATCTTCCCGATCGTCTTCTGATTGGTCTGATAGGCCACCTGTTCCATCGACGGCAGCGCATCGAGATCCACCGGATCCCGCGTCACGCAGTACGCGGCGGTATGGTCCACGAGCTCATGGTAGACGCCCGCCGTATAGTCCGAGCGGATAAACGCCGCATCGAGCTTCCCCTCCATCAGCATCTCATACAGATAATTACTCTGTTTATTGATGACACGGACGCTGATGTTCGGATGCGCTGCAGTAAACGGATTCAGCACATCATAAAGTGAGTATTTCGTATAGGTATACGCTGACCCGAGAAGAATCGCCTCCTTGTGTTCCTCCCGAAGCTTCCGAAGCCCCTCCTGCGTCTCATTTTCCAGCTGCAGATACTTCTCCGCCATCTGAAACAGAAACTCGCCCTCCTTCGTAAACGTCACGCCCTGTGGCGTCCGCTCTACGATCCGGCACGCGAGCTCCTCCTCCATCGACTGCAGCCGCTTCGTGATCGCCGACTGCGACTTATAGAGAAGCCCCGACACCTTCGTGATGCTCGGATTCTGGTGCAGCTCATAGATGATCTTCCAGTCACTGTCCCGCATAAAAAACCTCCTTCGTGATGTCATCTATCATACCATCACGAGGGAGGTTTGCCTCATACTATTCTGCTGATTCGACGTATCCGGTTTTTTCTATCGACCTGGCCTCCGCACTGTACAGCCAATGCTTCCGGCGCGACATCCTCACGATGCCTCTGCGCTCACGAAACCGCCGCTTCCAGCATCACATTCTCTTTACTGTTCGAGTTCCTCTGCCTTGAGAACCCCCATCTCGACGAGCTGCTGCTTCAGATAGCGCAGCTGTCCACCGGCGAGCACGACGGCGAGCTCGGCATCGGAAAGCTCGAGTCGGCACTTGAAGCTGAACTCCTTCGTCACGTCGCGTACGATGACCTCTCTCGTCGGAATCTGCGTGGTGAAATCATCGATCGCTAGCTCATCCATCTGATCGAGCTTATCGTAATCCGCCGGATTCTCGAACATCATCGGAACGATACCATGATTGATGAGATTACCCTTATGGATACGGGCGATGCTCTTTGCGATGACGGCCTTCACACCGAGGTACATCGGGTTGATGGCGGCATGCTCACGTGAGGAGCCTTGTCCGTAGTTTTCACCACCGACGATGATCGATTTCACGAGTTCTCTTGCACGCTCTGAAAATTCCGGATCATAACGGTTGTAGCAGTACTTCGACATGAGCGGGATGTTCGATCGCATAGACGAGAACTCTGCACCGGCCGGTGTGATATCATCGGTCGAAATATTATCCCCGGCCTTTAATGAGATTCGTACGTCCAGGTTCTTCTCCGGCTTCTCCGGTACCGGAAGGAAGGCGATATTCGGTCCCTTCAGAACCTTCACCTTCGCACGCTCCTCTTCCGGAAGTGGTGGGATGATCATCGCATCATCGACCATGTAGTGCACCGGCTCCTGGACCGCAGCGAGCTTTTCCACATCCGCGCCCATGATTTCCTCCGCCGTTGCAAAAGTGCCCTTGATGGCCGTGGCGGCTGCGGTCTCCGGTGAAACGAGATAAACATTGGCATTCGGTGAACCGGCACGGCCACGGAAGTTACGGTTCGAGGTACGAACGGCGACACCATTCGTCGGTGGCACCTGGCCGATCGCACAGCATGGTCCACAGCTCAGCTCCAGGATACGCACACCGGCATCGATCAGCATGTCAAGGTAGCCGTCCTTCAGAAGCTGCTTGTAGATCTGCTTGCTGGCGATTCCTGCTGTACACTGAAGATTCTCATGGACATGGCGTCCCTTCATCACGAGCGCGGCCTTCGCGAAATCGCTGTAGGAGCCGTTGGTGCAGGAGCCCATGAAAACCTGCTCGACGACCGGATGCTCCTCGAGGGTGCGCATCGGTACGACATTATCCGGCTGATGTGGCAGGGCGATGAGTGGCTCGAGGCTGCCGAGGTCGAGATTCATCTCCTCATCGTACTCTGCATCTTTGTCCGGAAGGAATTCTCTATACTGCTCACCGCGCTCCTGTGCCTCCATAAATGCCTTCACGATTTCATCCGCCGGGAAGATCGAGGTGGTGGCACCCATCTCCGCACCCATGTTCGCGATGGTGAGACGCTCCGGTACAGACAGCGTCTTTACACCCTCGCCGACGTACTCGAAGACCTTTCCGAGACCGCCCTTGATGGTGACGCGGCGAAGCATCTCGAGGACGACCTCCTTTGCGTTCACACCGGCCTTCAGCCTGCCCGTGAGGTTCACCTTAACAACCTTCGGCATCGTAAGACGCATCGGAATGCCTGCCATCGCGGTCGTGATATCCATACCGCCGACGCCGATGGACAACATGCCGACGGCACCACCCGATGGGGTATGGCTGTCACCACCCATCAGAAGCTCACCCGGGATAGCGAAACGGGAGGTCTGCACCATGTGGCAGATACCGTTTCCCGGTCTCGATACATATACGCCGGTCTTCTCTGCGATGGTCCTAAGATAGTTATGATCGTCCGGCGTCTTGAAATCGATATACAGCAGATTATGATCCAGATACGATACTGAAGTCTTCACCTGCGTCGGGATGCCCAGCTGCTCGAAGCCGAGATAGGTCATGACCGCATTGATATCGTGGGTCAGGGTCTGATCGACCCTTACAAATACATCCTCGCCCGGTACCATCGACCCCTTCACCATGTGGGAACGGATGATCTTTCTCGTTAATGAATCGCCCATGTTTACCTCCTGAAATAAACCATGTTTCCATCCACTCTTTTCATGCGGCCGTCTGTCCTCGGATATTCTCGTCTGAGCGATGCCAGAGTCAGAAAAGAAATAGCTTATCTCCCTCTCCGTCATGAAAGTGGTTATTAATTTATCAATTCTGTATTTCGATTGTACTGTGCCACATGCGTGAAAAGGAAATGCAATTAACAAATAAGGGCATTCCATAATGGAATGCCCTTGCCTGAATGCTTCTTTTATTCATAGATTTCATCTGCTCAGCCGTCGTATTACAGTTTACCATTGTTTACTCAGTTTTACCTGACTCAAGTATTTCTGACTAAAGTTGATGGGGGTGGGCAGGCAGACAAAAAGAGACAGACGCAGAACGTCTGTCTCCCATCATCCCATGATTCGCACACTGTCATGTGATAGAATCATCTTTACTTCTTTTCCAGCACGATGTCCTCGAGCGCGCGCTTCGGAACGTAGTGTGTGCCGTTTTCATCGCGATAGTAATTCACGTCGCCGTTCTCCGGTACCGGAACCAGCTCGATCTTCTCTGCCGGCTCGCCGATGGCGATGACCAGAACCGGTACGAGATGCTCCGGAAGTCCCAGCACCTCGGTCAGCGGCTTCAGGCCGAAGTTCCGAATCATGAGACAGCCGAGGTCCTTTTCGGTCGCCGAAAGTGTGATTGTCTGTGCCGTGATGCCGACATCGATCATCGCTGCCTGCATGTTCGGCTGAATGTCGGTATCCTGCAGGATGACCACGAACGCGGTCGGATGCGTGCCAGGCTTCGGAAGGTGCAGCTCCGGAAGGGCGGCTGCCCATTTCGTCGTCGCGAGGATGGCCTCTACCTCCTCGTGTTCCGTCGAAATATAATACTTGAGCGGCTGCTTGTTTCCGCCGGAGGCCGTCAGGCGGGCCATATCCACCATATCGATGAGCTCGTCTCTCGTCACCTTGCGTTCCTCATGATAGCCACGATAGCTTCTGTCCTTTAATACCAGATCCTTCAGCATAGCTTTCTCCTTTTACTAGATCCCGATCACGGAGAGGATCTCCTTCGGGGAATCCACGATGTACATGGCGCCTGCATTGACCAGCTCTGCACGGTCGCCGAAGCCGTAGGTGACGCCGATGGAATCGACACCTGCCTCGACGGCGCCCTCGATATCAAACATGCGGTCACCGATCATGACGCAGTCCGCCTTGTCGAGCTTAAGCGCTTCGACGGCCCGGTTGATAAGGCGTGCCTTCCGACTGTCATGGTCACCGAGCTCCGGGCCGGTCTGATAGCAGAAGTACGGCGCGAAGCCGAAGTGCTCGAGGATACGCTCTGCGAAGATGTGCGGCTTCGAGGTCACGAGGACGAGCTTACGCCCACTCGCCTGAATCGCACGGAAAACGTCCTCGATACCGGCATATGGGGTGGCGTCAAAGATGCCATCGGTCGGATAGACCTCGCGGTAGAGGGCGACGGCACGCTCCGCGTCCTGCGGATTCATGCCATAGAAGTTTGTGAAGCTGTCCATGAGGGACGGTCCGACAAACTTTCGCAGCTTCTCCTCCGGCTCATTCGGATAACCGAAGTGGTCGAGCGCGTACTGTACGGATTTCATGATGCCAGGACCGGAGTCCATGATCGTACCATCGAGGTCGAAAAGAATCGTCGTATAGTTCTTATTCATAAGCTACTCTTTCTTTCGGTAACAGTTCAGCTAAGGAGCTCAGGAGGCTGAACGATTACCTCTTTCGTAATATAATATCATTTTATATGCAATTTATCTTAGCATATCGATCCCGGCTGTGGTACAGTTAAATTTATCTGTTTATTATGTTATCCGAGGACATACTATGACGACACGTGAACTTCTCTATGTAAAAACCACCGCCGACACCGGCAATATCTCGAAAGCCGCAAAGAAGCTCTTCGTCACGCAGCCTTCGCTCTCGCAGTCACTGCAGCGCATCGAGGACTCGATCGGTACGAAGATCTTCGTGCGCAGCCCCGATGGTCTGAAGCTCACCTTCGCCGGTGAAAAGTACTATCAGATGGCCTGTCAGGTGCTGAAGATCTATGATGACTTTTCATCGGAAATCACGGACATCAACGATCTGAAGATCGGTCATATCAGCTTCGGTGTCACACATCACCTCGGTGCGATCGTCCTGCCACAGATTCTTCCGGAGTACAATGCACTCTATCCGGGCATCACCATCGATCTGTTCGAGGGCTCCACCGAGCCGCAGGAGCAGCATCTGATTTCCGGCGAGATGGACTTTTCCATCATGCATGCGCCGGTCTATGGTGTGCTCGCGAACCCGTCACTTCAGTATGAGGTGCTGAAGCGCTATCCCTTTATCATCGCGATGTCCCGGAATAATCCGCTGGTTGAAAAGGCTGTACCGACGCCGGGCTATCCTTATCCGGTGCTGGACGTAAAGCTGCTCGCCGACCAGCCGTTGCTGACGCTGCATAAGGAGCAGCGGATCCGCCATGTCACGGATTCCGTGCTGCGGAAGGCCGGAATCCAGCCGGAGATCCGCCTTCTGTGCCGGAACTACATGAGCCTCGAAAAGCTTGCCGCTGAGGGCATGGGCGTGACCATGCTCCCATCCGAGTATGTCGCCGCAAACAGTTTCGAAAACCCGCCGGCCTTCTTCTCGATCGATGCCTCCTACCCGGCCTACTGGGATCTCTGCATCGCGACACTGAAGGGAGCCTTCCTCTCGAAGGCCGACGAGTACCTGTTCGAGATTCTCCGAAAGAAATTCAGCTGAGACGCCAGGCCTCGTCGCCTGGAATCGCCGGGCGAAGCCCTAAATTCCAGGCGACGAGATGACATACCCGCCGGAGACATTGCCCGGATATAAAAAGCCGCGCACAGCATACGACTGTGCGCGGTTTTTACGTCTGTTCAGATTTAATCCTTCGGCTTCATATAGAAGCGTCCAGCAAGCTCCGTCGTGCGGATGGAGTTCACGAAGGCATGTGGGTCGATGTCGCGGATGCGCTTGATGACATGGCGGGCGCCGTCGGCGGCGATGACGGAGTAGAGCACCTGATGATTCTTATGCTCATGAGCACCTTCGGCATGCATGATGGATGCACCGTGATGGGTCTCATCGAAGATCATCTTCGCGATCTCCTCTGCCTTGTCCGTGACGATAAAGAGCGTCTGGCGCTGGAAATCACGGTAGAGGGTATGCAGGGTCTGGGTGGATACGTACTGGAACACGATCGAATACAGCGCCTTATCCCAGCCGAAAAGCACACCGGCGGCACCGAGGATCAGGACATTGAAGCCGAGAATCAGGTTCCAGGTCTCCATGCCGCGCTTCTGGCTGAGGTAGATGGCGATAAAATCCGTACCACCAGTGGTCGCATCTACACTCAGGCAGAGGCTGATGACCACGCCGTTGATGATACCGCCGAAGATGGCGATCAGCAGGGTGTCATAGGTGATTACGTGCGCCGGCATCATATCGGTGAAAAAGCCGGTCAGGAGAATCATGATCAGCGAGAAGAAGGTGAACTTCTTTCCGATGAAGCGGAAACCGATATAGACCGGAATCGCATTCAGCAGGAAATTGATCGGCGAGTATGGAATCTCATGTGGCAGATACATCTGGCTGATACGCTGGATCAGGATCGTCAGTCCCGTCGCACCACCCGGATAGAGTCCACCGGTACGGACAAATGTTTTGATATTGATCGCCATCAAGAGCGAGGCCAGCACTATGGTAATCAGACGGCGCAGATCCTTCTTCGCTTCGATTTTCATTTCTACTCCTCCTGCCCCATGGCAGATATGATAAAACGCATAAAAAGCAGGTCCATCAGAACCCGCAAACATATTAGTCATAGCAGATATTCATATATCTTGCAAGATAAATCCACTATTTTCATCACTCCCGGATCACCACGAAGCCATCACTGTCCTCTTCACCGATTTTCTCACCGTGCTCGTCGCGGATGGCCTTCGTATATTTCGTATATGCCTCCGGATGTGCGAGGAGTTCATCGGCGCGTTTCTCGGTATACAGCCCCTTCCGGTCTGCGATGATGGCCTCTAGATAAACATTCGCCTTCTCCTGATCACCGGTACGAAGCGCGTACTCGGCGAGCTCAAGCTGCATCTCCTTCCGGTAGATGGCATTTCCGGCGTACTGAATCTCCTCCTCGAGGTACGGGATGTCCGCATCCAGGCGTCCCTCTGCCGCCGCGATCCGCGCCTCATGCACACGAATCTGCTGCGCGAGGTTTTCAGCGAGCCGTGCGGCACGCTTTTCCGAAACCGCCTTCAGCTTCTTCAGATCCTCGATCTGGAAGCTGGCTGCCTCGAGATCGCCGCGCAGAATCTGCAGATTCGCCTTCTGATTGACGATGAGCGCAGAGCTCGTCAGCGCATGGATACGAAGCTCGTCCGGCTTCAGATCCTTCACCGCATCCCAGGCGCCCTCGAAATCACCGAGCGCTTCCTTCGCAAAGGAAATCCAGTGCTGACCGTTCGCGTACTCTGCGAGGTTCTTTGGGACACGGGCATTGACCGCCTCGAAGTTCTGCAGGAAGCCGGCCGGATCCGTATCGGTATAGAGCTGTTTCTGCACGGCCTGCAGACGCTTATTCGCGAGCATCGCGGCGAGCAGACGCCCGACGATGACGCCGGCGAATACCCAGAGTGCCCAGACGAACACCGCCGTCTTATCCGGATTATTCAAAATCTGCCCGTGAAAATAGATGAGGCCGAAGACACCGCCGAGCACCGCGCCGAGAAGCATGATGGCGTTCGCCATCCGCTTGTAGTAAACGATCATAGAAAATCCCCCTTTATGGATGTGATGAAGCTCTTATCAAAAAGGGTCGCCCGCGATGGACGACCCATACTGAACCAGCTGCTTATGGTTCTGCCATATTCAATTGTCAGTTTCTCTACAGCGCGTATTACAGCATGAAGGAGAATACGAAGGCTGCGATGATGAGGACGATACCACCACCAAGACGAGAAGAAAGCTGTGAGTAAGCGATCAGATCCATACGATCTGCTGCACCGAGGCAGGCGAGGTCGCCGTTACCACCACGGTTTGCCATGCAAAGACCAGCGGTGATCGCGGAATCGATCGGATAGAAGCCTACGAGGTAACCAACGCCTGCGGAACCGATGATGGCACCGATGACGATCATGAGTGCCATGATGATGTTCTTCGGAGCGATCGCGTTAAAGAGCTCTGCGAGGTTGAAGTCTGCACCCATGCCGACCATGATGATGATACCAAGCTGGCCGGAGAAGAAGCTCTGAAGTCTCTTCGCACCTGCACGTACTCTGGAAGGGATGAGACCGGTTGCTGCGAGGATAACGACGAACACGATCATGTAAGCATACTTATGAATCGGTGCACCTGCGATCTTCGGAAGAATCTTACCGCTCATGAGCTCGCCGACAGCGAAGCATGCGAATGCAAGAAGAAGTGCGCCTGCGAGGTCGGTGTTGTCGGTCTTCACCTTCTGATCGTCTCTTGCAAGCTCCTCCGCACCACGGATCAGAGTCTTCTTATCACCGGTCAGGGTCGGAACCTTCTCACCGAGTGCGTTCAGCGCTGCAGAAGCGATGATACAGAAGATGTTTGCGATGGTCAGTACGATGATCGCGAAGGAATAGTAGTTCGCTGCTGCATCACCGGTTACCTGCTCATAAATCTGGGAGAGCGGAACGGCACCTGCACCATTACCACCACCCATGATCGGAAGGGTGTACTTGATCAGGGTATCTGCAAACGGAATACCGAAGATGGCACCTGTGATGCCACCGAGAATCGCTGCTGCGAGAAGTCCGCCGAGGATCGCCGGGATATAGCCCGCGAAGGAACGGATCAGGATGTCACGCTCGAGTGAAAGCACGGAGCCGACGATCAGCATAACGATGAAGAGTTCGAGGAAATTCGCATCATCTGAGATGAAGGAGTTGATTGCATCGAGTCCTGCCTCCGGAATCAGACCGAACTGTCTGAGGAGAGCGACACCGAAGAAGGTTGCGAGAAGTCCGCCACCGATGTACTTGTTCCAGATCGGAACACGCTCACCGATCTCGTTAAAGATCACCGCGAAGCCGAAGCAGATACCCAGTACCGATGTCATGGTCGTTGCGGCCAGCATCACCGGGTTACCGTCCTTCATCTTCGTCACATAGACCGGAAGAAGTACCAGTACGATACAAATGAGCGCCTGCCACCAAGGAAGGCCACCGAGCCAGAGGCCACTTCTAGAGTTTTTGTCTTCTGCCATATTAAAATCCCCCTTTAATATGATTGGAACGAAGCAGCACGTTCCACTTTGATATGACGTTCCAGGAGCTACCTGGATGAACCCTGCTTAAGCAGAGCAGGATTCAATGTTGAATACCGTAACATATTACCATAAGACATTTGCTTTTACAATCATAACTGGCAAAATGTCCATACACCGTCCGCCGAGCTATGTCTGAACGCTCACCCTATCTGAGCTTAAAGCGAAAGCTGTGTCAGCGCTGCCCGCACCGCTTCGATCGGCAG
>ULTU01083498.1_pt1 | contig 13265 bp, 10 predicted proteins | sample 1957861 | NCBI WGS metagenome assembly ULTU01 (sample SAMEA4835742, study PRJEB28245) | human gut metagenome | biome: gut microbiome; material: fecal sample | place: Denmark | collected 2008
GCGCGACTTGACCGATGGAAACGAGCCAAGGATCAGCACGCGGGAACTCTTATCGTACAATGGTGGGATATTGTGGAGTTGTGTTGCCTTTTCCATCCGCCCGCTCCTTTTTCCTTTTTTCTTATTCTAACACAGGAAAGCAGAATCGCCAAGTGCCGTTTCGCGCCGCCGCGCCCGTTTCCCCGCGAAAACAGGTTGGCTTTTTTCAAAAGTCATGCTATGATGAAGTAAATATACCTTTAGTATAGAGTTATGTCCCGCGCCGCCCCGCAGGCACGGTCAGTCTGAGAAAGGACATCTATGGAAAAAGAAGACAATCGCATTCTGCTGCTCGAAAAAGGTAAACGCAAGCTGATCCAGATCGTATTCGGCCGCACCGGCATCATCATTGTGTCGCTGATCGTCCAGATCCTGTTTCTGTTTGCCGGCTTCCGCTATCTGGAGGGCTTCCTCCCCTATTTCTGGGGCGGCAGCTCGCTGCTCTCCGCCGCGGTCGTGCTGTTTCTCTTCGGAAACGACGACAACCCGACCATCAAGCTCACATGGTTTTTCATTCTCGCCATTTTACCCGTGTCTGGTTTGATCCTGTATATCTACATCAAAACCGACCTTGGCCACCGGCTGATGATCCGCCGCTACAACGACATTCTGGCGCAGACGGAAGACCTCGCCCTCTGTGATGACATCTGCCCGAGCGAAGAGCTGCCAGAAGGGCTTCGGAATCTTGCCACCTATCTCAGTTCCTGCGGCTTTCCCTGCTACCGGAACACCGAGGCGGAGTATTTTCCGCTCGGCGACGACGCATTCGACGTGATGCTCGACGAGCTTGAAAAGGCCGAACACTTCATCTTCCTTGAGTATTTCATCGTTAAGGAGGGTTACATGTGGGGCCGCGTGCTGGAAATTCTGAAAGAAAAGGTCAACGCCGGCGTGGAGGTTCGCGTCATGTACGACGGCACCTGCGCCGTGGCGCTGCTGCCCTACAATTATCCCAAAAAGCTCCAGAAGCTCGGCATCGCCTGCAAGATGTTCGCTCCGCTGCGCCCGTTCGTCTCCACGCACTACAACTACCGCGACCATCGCAAGATCATGGTCATCGACGGCAAGGTCGGCTTCACGGGCGGCATCAACCTCTCCGACGAGTACATCAACCTCTCCTCGCGCTACGGCCACTGGAAGGACACAGCCATCGCCCTGCGCGGCGACGCCGTGCGCAGCCTGACGCTGATGTTTTTGCAGATGTGGGACGTCAGTTCCCTCCACTTCGCGCCGGGAAGCTACCGGCAGTATCTTGATATTGCGCAGCCGCCGCGCGAAAAGACGCCGGGTTATGTCATTCCCTACGGCGACAGTCCGCTCGACCGTGACCTCGTCGGCGAAATGGTGTATCTGGACATCATCAACCGCGCCAACCGCTACGTGCACATCATGACGCCGTATCTCATCATGGACAACGAGATGGTCACGGCGCTGACCTACGCCGCGCGCCGCGGCGTGGAGGTGCAGCTCATTCTGCCCCATGTGCCTGATAAAGAGATCGCTTTCTCGCTCGCGCACACCTATTACCGCCGCCTTTTAGAAAACGGCGTGCAGATCTACGAGTATGAGCCGGGTTTTGTGCATGCCAAGGTCTTTGTCAGCGACGACCGCAAGGCCGTCGTCGGCACGATCAACCTCGACTATCGCAGCCTGTACCACCATTTCGAGTGCGCCTCCTACCTCTACGAGGCGCCGGAGATCGCCAACATCGAGCGCGATTTTCAGCAAACGCTCACGCACTGCGTCCGCGCGGACTACGAACTGCTCAAAAATGATCCGTTCCTGCGTAAGCTCATCGGCCCGGCCATGCGCATCATTGCCCCGCTGCTGTAAGCGAAGCAGCCGAAAACCACGTGCCGCGGCACGTGGTTTTTCCTTTTATCACACGAAAAGCAGCCGCCATGATCCGGATACAGCGTGCTTCCGCAGATGCTTTATTTGACTTGAGAGAACTTCTATTGCACCTTGAACCCCTGACCGTGCACTTCGGTCGAGTCGGTGACGAAGGTAAAAGCGCCCGGATCGGTCTCCTTGATGATCCGCAGGATCTGCGCAAGGCTGTTGCGGCGGGCAACGGTGATAACGATCTGCTTGTCGCCGCGCGCATAGCCGCCCTGCGCCTTCACGATCGTCGTGCCGCGGTCGGCGCGTTCCGTAACTGCGCGCGAGACCTCGTCGCCGTGCTCCGTCACGGTGTAGATGACCTTGGCATAGTCCACGCCCTGTGCAATGGCATCGACGATCTTCGAAACAATGAAAATTGCGATCGCTGAATACAGGGCGACCTCAATATCCTTAAAGACGATGACCGCAAAGGTGACGACCGAGATGTCGATGCAGAGCATCAGCATTCCCGTGCGCAGATTCGGAAAGATCCTTCGCAGCAGCAGTGCCAGAAGATCTGTTCCGCCGGTGCTGATCCCTCTTTGCAGCAGCAGTCCCGCGCCGAGGCCCGTGAACGTGCCGCCCGCGATCGCCGCGAGCAGAGGATTATTGGAGTAGGCCGGCAGCAGCAGTCCGAAAATATCTACCAGCACGGCAACGGAACCCGTGGCCGCAAGCGTCATGACAAGCGCGCGGCGCTTGAATCTGCGCCATGCTGCAAGCAGCAGCGGCGTGTTCAGCATGACCATCCACACGCCCACGCTGATGGGCGGGAACACCTCTGCCAGCGCCGTGGAAAGACCGGCTACGCCGCCCGGCGCAATATCGTTCGGCACATTGAATACCGCGATCGCCGCCGAGATGAGCGGGCAGGCAAACAGAACCGTCAGCACGTCCAACAGGACATCCCGTTTTTTCTGCTGCTGTGCTGTCAGCTTTGCTCTCTTCATCATCACATCGCACCATTTCCTTTTTTATTCCGCGCCACGCAACGCGCAGTATTACATTTTAACTATAAGGGGTTTGCTCCGTTTTCGCAAGTGATGCGTAAGAATTCGGCGGTATGATCGAAAAGCAGAGGAAGAGATTCAGCAAAAATTACAAACCACCGGATCAGAGAACATCTGATTCGGTGGTTTGTCCGCAGGCTGTAAAATCTTCCAACGCCGCCTTTGGATAAATTGGCGGCTTTTCCAAAGACTAAGTGCAGTTTATCGAGTATAAAAGGAGTTTTGATAGATGAAAGCAACCGGAATTGTCAGACGGATCGACGACCTCGGCCGTGTTGTCATCCCCAAGGAGATCCGCCGCACCATGCGTATCCGCGAGGGCGACCCGTCACAGATAACATTGGCTCCGTGGGAGCGTTTCAGCTTCGCCATGCTGGACTTAGCCCGCCGTTCGGGGTGGTAACTACATCAGAAAAGGCTGCACGGTCGAACCGTGTGGTCTTTTAATTTGCGTAAATGCGCAAAATCCCCGAAAGTGAATATTGACTTGCTTTCGGGAGTACAATATAATGAGGTCAAGAAAACTGCGTAATTACGCAAAATTCCCGAGTGAGGTATGGGTATGATTGAACGGAAAAAATATCTGGAACGGCTCATCGCAAGAAAAGAAAACGGTTTAGTGAAGGTCATCACCGGCATCCGGCGGTGTGGAAAGTCCTATCTGCTGTTCAATATCTACAAGAGCTATTTGAAATCCATCGGTGTGGAGGACGAGCAGATCATCTGCCTTGCGCTGGACGATGACGAAAACATCCAGTACCGAAATCCGCTGGAGTTGGGCAAATACATTCGTAGCATGACCACAGATGAGAGCAAGACCTATTATGTGTTCCTCGACGAGATCCAGAAGGTCGTAACCATTCAGAACCCCTACATTCAGGGCGCGGAGGATAAGATCGGCTTTGTGGACGTGGTCCTCGGCCTGATGAAACACGATAATATTGACGTGTATGTGACGGGCAGCAACTCGAAAATGCTGTCCTCGGATATTTTGACCGAATTTCGCGGGCGCGGCGATGAGATCCGGGTCAATCCCCTGTCTTTTGAGGAGTTTTACCACGCCTACGAGGGCGACAAGCGGGACGCTTGGCAGGAGTATTATACTTACGGCGGCCTGCCCCTCGTGATGATGAAAAAGAGCCACGAGGAAAAGGCAAAGTACCTGCAATCCCTGTTTGATAAGATTTATCTTGGCGACATCATCGAACGGAACAAGATCTTGCACGATAAGTCCGTTTTAGATGATATTCTGAACATCATTTCCTCCTCGGTCGGCTCCCTGACCAACGCGGGTAAAATTGCCAAGACCTTCCGCAGCGAGCGGCAGGTCAACATCAGCGATGAGACTGTCAGCCGGTATCTGGAGTTTTTCGTGGATGCCTTTATGATCTACAAGGCAGACCGCTATGATGTGAAGGGCAGAAAATATATCGGCTCGCCGCTGAAGTATTATTTCAGCGATGTGGGCTTGCGAAATGCCAGACTGAATTTCCGCCAGCAGGAAGAAAATCATATCATGGAAAACATCATCTATAATGAACTTCTGTGTCGTGAGTTCAATGTGGATGTGGGCGTAGTGGAGTACTGCTACAAGGATGAGCAGAAAAAGAGCAAGCGCACGCAGTTGGAGATCGACTTTGTGGCAAACAAGGGGAGCCGCCGGTATTATATCCAATCTGCCTTGACCGTGGCGGACGAGGAAAAGCGGGCGCAGGAAGTAAACTCCCTCAACCGCGTGGGGGACTCCTTTAAGAAGATCGTGGTGGTGAAGGACAATATCATCCCATGGCACGATGAAAATGGGATACTCTATATCGGCATCGAACGGTTCTTGCTGGAAGAGACTGCAATGGAACTATAAGGCTTTGGAAACGAACACTCCAAATACATTCAGGAGGAACTGAAATGGTCAATATTCGAAAACTCGAGGCAGAACTCTGGGAATCTGCGGACTTGCTCCGCGCCGGTTCCAAGCTGACCTCTAACCAATACTGTATGCCCGTACTGGGCCTGATTTTCCTGCGTTATGCTTATAGCCGTTTCAAAATGGTGGAGACGGAAATCTTGAAGGATCGTCCGGTACGTGGTGGCCGGGTGTTGCCCGTGGAGGCCAGCGACTTTGCTTCCAAGAGCGCACTGTTCCTGCCCAGAGAAGCGCAGTATGAGTATCTGGTCAATCTTCCCGCAGGTATTGTATCTGCCGGACTTGTCAACCAGAGCGGACACATAATGAACAGTCTGGGCGAGGTCGTCAACAACGCCATGGAACTGGTGGAAGCGCAGTCCGAACAGCTTACCGGCGTGCTGCCCAAGGATTACACCATCTTCTCCGATGAACTGCTGGCGGAGCTGCTGCGCATTTTCAATAACAGTGCTCTGGATGAGGTGGGCGGTGATGTCATCGGTCGCATCTACGAGTATTTCCTCAACAAGTTTGCAAAGAACATCGCCCAGGACGATGGCGTGTTCTTCACGCCCAAGTCCCTGGTCAAGATGATCGTCAATGTGCTGGAACCCTCCGGCGGCATTCTCTTGGACCCCGCCTGCGGCAGCGGCGGAATGTTTGTCCAGACCGGTGATTTTGTCAATCATGCAGGCATGAACGCAAACAGCACCATGACCTTCTATGGTCAGGAAAAGGTGGAATACAACGCCCAGCTCTGCCTGATGAATATGGCTGTCCACGGACTTGCCGGTGTCATCAAATCCGGTGATGAGGCCAACACCTTCTATCACGATGCCCACAATCTGAACGGCTGCTGTGACTATGTTATGGCGAATCCGCCCTTCAATGTGGACAAGGTCAACGCCGAATCTACCCAGAGCGCAGGCCGCCTGCCCTTCGGTATGCCGTCGGTCAACGCAAAAAAGGAAGTGGGTAACGGCAACTATCTTTGGATCAGCTACTTCCATTCTTACCTGAACGAGCATGGTCGTGCCGGTTTCGTCATGGCTTCTTCCGCTACGGACAGCTCTGGCAAAGACCGCGATATCCGCCAGAAGCTTGTTGAGACTGGTCATGTGGATGTGATGGTCAGTGTGGGTAATAACTTTTTCTATACCAAATCCCTGCCCTGCTCTCTGTGGTTCTTTGACAAGGGAAAACGGGAGGAATTGCAGGATAAAGTGCTTTTCATTGATGCCCGAAACTATTATACTGTAGTTGACCGAACCCTGAACGAGTGGAGCGATTGGCAGCTCAAAAATCTGAACGCCATCGTGTGGCTGTACCGGGGCGAGCCGGAGAAATATCGCAAACTTCTGAAAGAGTATTATGCAGAGATTTCGGCTTTGCTTGCTGAACTGGATGATATTTGCCGTGATATTCCTGTTTATACAGATGACATCTATGCAGATATGATTCAACATGTGCAGGCGTTTTCCGCTAAAGTTACATCAATAAAGGTTCTTTCCGATTGTTTCGATGCGAAAGAGTATCTCAATAGGATTTATGATTCTTGGAGGCGAACAACTGAACAGATATTTGACGATGTGACACTATTTGAACGCATTAACCAGTATTTTACAGCAAAAAAACGCGGCTATAAAAACATTAAAGACTATAAAAAGTCTGTTATAGCTGAACAGGATGCTGCCAGAAATAAATTGAGCAGAATCCTTACTGTGATTGATGATGCTCAATGGCTCTATGAGAAGTTCGGCGAGGGTGAATATCGGGACATCCCCGGCCTGTGCAAGGTGGCAAGCTGCGCCGAGATTGCGGAGAAGAACTATTCCCTGATGCCCGGCGCCTATGTGGGCGTGGCCGCTGTGGAAGATGACGGCGTGGACTTTGCCCAGCGCATGGCGAAGATCCATGCGGAACTGCTGACCTTGCAGGAGGAATCCAATGAACTCATGGACACCATCTCGAAGAACATGAAGGAGATGGGGCTATGAATTGGAAACATGTATCCCTTGGAGAGATTTCTGTTAACATCCAAACGGGTCCGTTTGGGTCTCAATTACATCAGTCAGACTATTCGGAAAAAGGTACTCCGGTAGTAATGCCCAAAGACTTAATTTCTGGTCATATTTCCGAGGAATCTATAGCTCGCGTAAGTGATGACCATGTTGAGCGGTTAAGCCGCCACAAAATCGAAGTTGGCGATATTCTGTATTCTCGTCGAGGTGATGTTGGCCGATGTGCCTTTGCCAGTGAAACTGAAGCAGGATGGCTTTGTGGGACAGGCTGTTTGCGCGTTACGATTGATAGCCGCAAGGCAAATCCAAAGTTTGTATTCTACCAATTACTAAAAGCAGACACGATTGGGTGGGTAGAAAAGCATGCTGTAGGCTCTACAATGCTCAACTTAAATACTTCTATTTTGAGCAGTGTCCCGATTGACCTTCCAGCACATGACAAACAGAATCATATTGTAGGTGTTCTCTCGGCCTACGATGATCTGATTGAAAACAACCAAAAGCAAATCAAGCTGTTGGAAGAAGCGGCGCAGCGGCTGTATAAGGAGTGGTTCGTGGACCTGCGCTTCCCCGGCCACGAAACCACCCCCATCGTGGATGGCGTACCGGAGGGGTGGGAAAGAATGGTGCTGTCTGAAGTAACTTCAGTTCTAAAGAGAGGAATATCACCAAAGTATTCTGACAATGGGAAGTATTCCGTAATTAACCAGAAATGTATTCGCAGTTCGATTATGGATATTTCCGAATCAAGACGGCAGGAAAAGGAGTATGAGCCTACCTTAAATTTACAGGATAGCGATACTGTGATATGTTCCACAGGGACAGGAACGCTCGGACGCGTTGGGCGAGTATATGGAGACTATCCCAATACGACATTTGACTCTCATGTTACGCTTGTCCGCGCAAAAGAGAATCCAAACTATATCTATCATGTAGTCAAAAGTCAACAGGAATACTTGATGGGAATGGGTCGTGGGTCTACAAATCAGCAGGAACTATACCGCGATGTAATTGAACGGCTTGTAGTCCTTTGCCCCAGTCAAGATATCCTTTTGAAAGCAGATAGAGTCTTGAACGCTATTCATTGTAAAATCAAAGCGGTATATTTGCAAAACAACCTTTTAGTCGAATCCCGTGACCGCCTGTTGCCCAAATTGATGAGCGGAGAAATCGAGGTGTAAATATGGCAACGATAAAGCCGCCTACCAAGGCGCAAATTGAAGCATCCAATAATTATAAACGTGAAAAGGAAATACTGCGTGACATTCATAAAATTGATGTCGCTATTCAAAATGCTGATCCTGTCGAAATGGAATCTTTGCATAGGTACTTAGACGGAAAATACCAGTACGGTATCGCCGACTGGGGAAAAAGCATGTATGGATACGTTGATGGCCATGGCTTCAAATATGAGTGGCTTGGTGCTGATTCTATTAAAGATAACCTGTCTACGATGAAGCCAAAGTTAGAAGCGTTTATGCATGGTTGGAATGCCAAAAGCAGTTCTGCTGGCTCGGTAAGAAACCCTGATGTTAATGTAACCGTCAACAACACAGTTAATATTTCAATTTCATTTGAAGAAGCCCGCCAAAAAATCGAAGATATGACTGCTTTGAGTCGAGAGCAGACGGACGAAATCCTTGAAAAGATCAACGAGTTGGAAAAAATCTCAAAGGATAACACTTCCCGCAAAACCAAGTGGGAAAAGGTCAAGCCTATTATTGCGTTTACGTTGGACAAAGGCGCAGATGTGGCCATCGCCATTCTGTCGTTGGTTATGCAGATGAAATTGGGAATGTGAGCTTCGCCCCTTGAGATAGAGAGAAATCGAGGTGCAAATACTATGGAATACCTACAGTGGATTTTTGACGGCATTGGAACCGAACTTTTAAGCTTAGCTGTTGGCGTGATTGGTGGCACGTTTGCCGGATACAGAATTGGAATTAAGAAAAGTGGAAAGCAAACGCAAAAAGCTAAAAACGGAGCCAAACAGCGACAAGAACTGATTGTTGATGACAAGGTAGAAATTGGAGACAAGAGCAATGTGCAAAACGACATTAGACAGACTCAAAAAGCTGGTAAAAATTCCGAACAAGTACAAATTGGGAGAATCAATGATGGAAAGCAGTAAGCAGATTCAGAAAGCAGGAGATGGTTCTCATCAACTTCAAATGGTTAATCCTACATTCAATGTAGGCATAACTGAGAAAAGAGCACGAGAAATATTTTCTGAAATGAATGCAATTGCTCGTCAAAACTATACGCAAGACGCATATGAGTTGGCTATGAAACGGGTTGGAATGTTCGAAGAATTGTTAATGAACAAAATCGAACAAGTTGACGGGATGTTAGAAGCTTTTCGCGATCCGTCATTCCAATTTCTTCTTGTAGAAGCTCAAAAGAGAGCCGCTGCATCAGACCGAGAATCAGATTTTGAAATGCTCACAGAGCTGTTAGCACATAGAGTCGAAAAAAATAGCGATAGGAAAACAAAAGCAAGCATTTCGAAAGCAGTCGAAATTGTTGATCAAATTGATGATGATGCATTGTGTGGGCTGACATTAGTATACGCCATTAACAGCTGGGCGACTACATCGGGCAATATTTCACATGGATTAACTATTATGAATAATCTGTTTTCATCTCTTTGTTATCGAGAATTACCATCTGGATTTGATTGGGTATATCATCTTGACATCTTAGATGCTGTACGCAGTTCATCCATAGGTACATTTAAAAGATTTAAAGAATATTATACAGCTATATTCACAGGATATACATGTGTTGGGATACGAAGAGATTCGGAGGCCCATGCTAAGGCATTAGAGATATTGAGAGAAGCTCAATTACCTTTTGATTTACTTGTTCCTCATGAATTGAATGAAGGCTTCATGCGATTGAACGTGCGAGATAAGGAGTCGATTTCGGACGTAGAATTGTATACAGTTCATAATATGCAAGTAGTTGGAAAGAGAAAAGTTTCTATACAAGAGGTTGATGCATTGAATCAAGTTTGGGATTTGTATTCTACAGATGCTCAACTAACAGAAAATGTAAAAAAAGCTTTTATGGAAAAGTGGGACACATATGAAACGCTTCGTTTAATTCGTATTTGGTGGGAGAGTATTCCACATAGTTTTACAATTACGCCTATAGGTAAGGCATTGGCTCACGCTAACGCACAAAGATATAATAATGGAGTGCCAGACATAAATGATTAAAAAGAAAGAGGGGGTATAATGAGCTACGACTATTCCGAAAATATCCTCGTCCAGGAAAGCGCTGGCCACTTGCTACAAAATGAGCTGGGATGGGATGTAGCTTATGCCTACAACACCGAGCAACTGGGCGAAAATGGCACCTTTGGGCGCAAAAGCTATAAAGATATTTTGCTGACCCGGTATTTTCGGGAGGCTCTGCTACGCCTAAATTCATGGATCACTCCCGCACAGATCGATGAGGCCCAGCGCAAACTGGAGCATCGTCTGTCCACCGCCTCTCTGCTGCAGATCAACGAGGAAAAGTATTTCCTGATCCGTGGCGGCATTCCGGTCACCGTCAAAAAGCCCGGCGGCAAGACGGAAGAAAAGCGCGCCGTTGTGATTGATTTTCAGAATCCGGGCAACAATTGCTTCCTCGCCATCAAGGAGCTGAAGATCCACGGCGACCTGTACCGCCGCCGCACGGATATCGTCGGCTTTGTCAATGGTATTCCTCTGCTGTTCATCGAGCTAAAAAAGAACACCGTGGATGTGCAGGACGCCTACACCAATAATTACACCGACTATCAGGATACCATTCCCCACCTGTTCTATTACAACGCTTTTCTGATCCTCTCCAACGGAACGGAAGCCAAGGTCGGCACGCTGGGCAGTAAATATGAGTTCTTCCACGAGTGGAAGCGTCTGTCTGAGCAGGAACAGGGCAGCGTGGCACTGGAAACCATGCTGCGTGGCATCTGCAAAAAGGAAAACTTCCTGGATCTGCTGGAGAACTTTATCCTCTTCGACCATTCCGGTGGTCACACGGCGAAAATTCTTGCTCGCAACCACCAGTATCTCGGTGTCAACGAGGCGGTCAAAGCCTATGAGGCCCGCAAGCTGAACAACGGCAAGCTGGGTGTGTTCTGGCATACACAAGGCAGCGGCAAGAGCTACTCCATGGTGTTCCTGGCGCAGAAGATCCGCCGCAAGTTTTCTGGTTCGCCCACCATTGTGATTCTGACCGACCGCGACGAGCTGAATACACAGATCAGCGACACCTTTGAGAACTGCGGCTTGCTGGGCAAGACAAAGGCCAGCCAGTTTATCGCATCCAGCGGGGCAGATCTGGAGCAGAAGCTGCGGGGCAATCCCAGTTTCATCTTTACGCTGATTCAGAAATTCAACAGAGCGGACGCAGAGCCGATCTATCCCGACCACGACATCATCATCATGTCGGACGAGGCCCACCGAAGTCAGTACGGCATCTTTGCGGACAATATGGTGCGGCTGCTTCCTACTGCGGCCCGTATCGGATTTACCGGAACGCCCCTGCTGTCCAACGACAACATCACCGAGCGTACCTTCGGCGGCTACATATCGGTGTATGATTTCAAACGGGCAGTGGAGGATGGTGCGACAGTACCGCTGTACTATGAAAACCGTGGTGAAAAAATCCTGGATATCAAAGACAATCCGGAAATCACAGATCGGATTCTGGATGCCATTGAACAGGCTGATTTGGATATGGACCAGCAGGACAGGCTGGAGCAGGAATTTGCAAAAGAAATCCATCTGCTGACTGCAACGCCCCGTTTGGAAACCATTGCCCGTGACTTTGCGGGACATTACTCTGACCTGTGGACAAGCGGGAAAGCCATGTTTGTCTGCCTGAATAAGGTGACATGTGTCCGCATGTATGATTTGGTCCAAAAATATTGGGCGGCTGAAATTGAAGCGCTGAAAATTCAGATCAAACACGCCACGCAGCAAGAGTCCCAGGAGCTGGAACGCAAACTGCAATGGATGCAGGAAACGGAAATGGCTGTGGTGATCAGCCAGGAGCAGAATGAGATCCAGACTTTCCAAAAATGGGGGTTAGACATCAAATATCACCGTGAAAAGATGGAAAAGCGGGAACTGGATAAAGAATTCAAAGATCCTGCCAACCCACTCCGCGTCGTATTTGTTTGCGCTATGTGGCTGACCGGTTTCGATGTAAAATGCCTGTCCTGCTTGTATCTGGACAAGCCCCTGAAGGCGCACACGCTGATGCAGACGATTGCCCGCGCTAACCGCGTAGCCGAGGGTAAGAGCAACGGCCTGATTATCGATTATATAGGAATCGTCAAAGCGCTTCGGAAAGCCTTGGCCGATTACACTGCGAATGTGAATGGCAACGGTGGCTCTGACCCTACCGTGGATAAAGAAAAATTGATCTCGCGGATTTTGGAAACCATTGCGGCAACAGAAGCATTCCTTGATGGCTATGGATTTTCGTTGCAGACACTGATCAACGCAAAAGACTTTGAGAGGTTGGCACTGTTGCAAACAGCGGCGGATGCAGTATCTGCCACGATTGAGGAGAAGAAAACCTTCCAGACCTATGCTGCCGAACTTATCCGGCTCATGAAATACACCAACCATGAGGATATCGAGCCGGGCATCCGCAAGCGGTATGAAGCAATGGCCGCAATTTATGGAGAGCTAAAAAAGAAACGCAGAACTGTTACCAATGTGGATCTGATGGTGGAGATCAATCATATCATCAGCGAATACGTTCAAATCGAACAAGCGGCAGAAGGGATTACTCTATCTCGGCAATTTGATATCAGCAAGATTGATTTTGATTTGCTACGGCGTGAGTTCGCCAAGGCAAAGAAAAAGAACTTGATCATGAAAGATTTGCAGGAGCTGATTCGTGTTCGCTTGGATGCCATGCTGTTTAATAACCCGGACCGCATCAAGTATCACGAACGATATCAGGAAATTATTGAGGACTACAACAGCCAGCAGAATCGTGCCAATATCGAAAAAACCTTTGACGAACTGATGGATCTGGTTCAAAGCATGGATCAGGAGGAGCAGCGCTATGTGCGAGAAGGATTCTCCAGTGATGAGGAACTGTCCCTTTATGACATGTTATTCTCTGAAAATCTTTCAAAGCAGGACATTCAGAAGATAAAGAAGGTAGCAGTTGACCTCCTGCAAAAGGTCAAATCCAAAATTGCGGAACTTGACCACTGGACGGATAAACAGGAAACCAAGGCTACAATCGACACATTGATTCGGGACACATTATGGCTTGAACTGCCAGAATGCTATGATGAATTAAGGATTTCCGAATACCGTCAGAGAATCTATGAGTATGTCTATACGCATTACAAAGGCGTGGCCTAACGAATATACATTCTCCTCTGCACCCTAA
>ULTU01090542.1_pt1 | contig 13264 bp, 7 predicted proteins | sample 1957861 | NCBI WGS metagenome assembly ULTU01 (sample SAMEA4835742, study PRJEB28245) | human gut metagenome | biome: gut microbiome; material: fecal sample | place: Denmark | collected 2008
ATTGATTACAGATGCCGTCTTCTCAGCATCCGTCATATCAGGAGCAATCTGCGTCAGAACTTCCCTTATCTGCCTGCGGTACGGCTGTATGAATTCGCCTGCCACACGCGGGCACAATACATATTTATAGAACAGTTCCGCATCAGGATAGTCCTCCGCAGAGAAGTCCACAGACTCCAGAGCATCTTCCAGAACATCCGATTTCGTGTCACGCAGGTCTTTTCGGGTAAGTGTAGCCAGCATCGGCAGAGCAGTTTCCACCTTACCGCCTTCATAGGCCTCGGCAATGAATTTCTGAACCTCACGCCAGTTGCCCTTGGCGTCAATGAGCTGACGGCAGGCCTTGTCCGCATTCTCCTTAGACAATTCCGGAAGACCGAGACGTTCACCGGCATTGTCCGATGTCGTGAATGTAGATGTATATGCGTGACGGATAGAATCTTCCTCAGCAAGTCTCACCTTGTTCGCCTCGACAGCCTCAGTGGTCGCGTGAGCAGGGATATTGCCCGGAGCAGGAGGATTGATGTCGCACACGATTTCGAGAGCATCTCCGACTTTATGGCTCAGAACGATGTCCTTACGGCATTCAGGACCGTCGCCTTCGAGTTTCGCATAACCGAAATTGCCATCACAATATGCCCACACCATCATATCTCCAAGTCCGGTGTGAAGCGATGCCTTCCCGTCCTTGTCCGCAGCCAATGTAACAGCAGGGAATACTTCTCCGTAGTTATAGATGCAGAAATCCACCTTCGCTCCGCTGACAGCATTTCCGTCAATGTCTTTTACGGTAACGACATTGTCACGTGTCTTCACGTAGTTTCCTATCACATTGATTTCAGTGAAGTTAGGCGTGCGTCGGATAACATCTTCCTGTCCGTTGTAGTCTCCGAACACGCGGGTGTGCATAAGCATTGCCCGGGAAGCGGGCTCATTGAACCAGGCCATATTCAGTTCCGGCTCAGGCTCGCAGGCTCCGAGGAATGACCATTTTCCGTCAGTCCAGACTTCCACCCAGGCGTGGTTGTCGTCAGTATGCGCCCATCTCGGGGTATAGACCTGACGTGCAGGGATTCCCATGGTACGCATCGCCGCCACCGTGAATGTGGATTCCTCTCCGCAACGTCCTTCTCCGCTCAGGATGGTCGCCATCGGGGATGAAGTCCTTCCGTCAGACTGCGTATAGGTCGCCTTTTCGTGACACCAATGGTTTATTTCAAGTGCCGCATCGTGCATCGAGAGACCAGCGACACGGGTTTTGAGCGTATCGTAATATACCTTTCTGAAATCATCCAGGCGCTCGTTGTTCACTCGTACCGGAAGCACGAAATGTCTGAACAGCTGGTCAGGCACGTCCTTGCCCCACGGCATCTCCCGTCTTGCCTGCAACGACATTTTCACATTTTCCCTGAAGAATTCTTCGCTGTAATCGCCCTGGTCCGCGATATCCATATACCGGTACAGGAATTCCATCGATTCCTTCTCCCCGATATGATTTCCGCAGGATGCAACAAAAAAGGCTGTGGCAATGCTCAATGTCAATGCCACAAGCCTTGAATACATGTTTCTCATAATGCTGTCTGTACTTGTGGTTTCCCGCAAAGATAGCATTTTTCCGCCTCGCAAAACGGATAATTTTCATTATCTTTGCGACCTTTATCCGCAGTGGCATATGCGGACCTAATATGCAATTGACGAGGAAATGAAACGGACAGCTGTCATCAGAACGGGTATCTCATTGATACCTATCATAGTACTGATCATATTATTGGCATTGAACATCAGCTTTTTCGGGAGTGATGCGATTCTTGGCGCGAGCCAGGTCTCACTGCTGTTCTCCGCAGGCATCTGCGTGTGGCTTGCGATGTGGCTCTTCAAGAAGCCGTGGCAGGATTTCGAGGATGCGATACGGAGCAATATCGGTGACGTCACTACCGCGATTGTGATATTGTTCCTGATCGGAGGCATATCGGGAACCTGGACCATGAGCGGAACTGTGCCGTCAATGATATATTATGGTGTGAAAATCATCTCCCCGAAGATATTCCTGCTGACCGCCTGCGTTATCTGCGCGTTCATCTCCGTGATGATAGGCAGTTCGTGGACCACCATCGCCACCATAGGAGTAGCGCTTATGGGTATCGGCAAAGCTCAAGGCTTCAGTGAGGGGATGATTGCGGGCGCCATCATTTCCGGAGCGTATTTCGGGGACAAGATTTCCCCGCTTTCCGACACGACCGTGATGGCCGCATCCATTTCGGGCACTCCCCTTTTCAGACATATCAAGTACCTGATGCTCACGACCATACCGTCATTTGCATTGACATTGGTCCTGTTCCTTATCCTGGGATTTCTGCACACCGGCAGCGACTCGGCGCAGATTTCCGTCTATACTGAGACATTGGCCTCGAAATTCAACATCTCGCTCTGGACTCTGGTCGTTCCGGTCGCGACGGGCATCATGATTGCGCGGAAGCTTCCGGCTCTTGTCGTGCTGGGCCTGTCCACTGTTCTCGCGGCCATCTTCGCTCTGATTCTGCAGCCGCACATCATTACTGAAATCGGTGTGGGTTCTCTCCAGTCAATGGGTCTGAGCGCAGAGGGTGCAGGAAAAGGCGGAGTGATGTTCACCGGCATTGTCAAGACCATCTATGATTCGGTTTCGGTGAATACGGGTGTGGCGGACGTGGACAAGCTGGTTTCGTCAAGAGGTATGCTCGGTATGCTCAACACTGTCTATCTTATCATCTGCGCGATGTGTTTCGGTGGCTGCATGAAGGCCAGCGGAATGCTTCACCACCTGGCTTCATTGATCCTGCCGATGACCAAGACGCGCACGGGGCTCGTGGCCTCAACTGTGGGCACGGGTGTCATACTGAACGGCGTCATCTCGGACCAGTATCTCTCCATCATCCTGACTTCCGACATCTACAAGGACATCTATGCCAAACGCGGCTATGAGAGCAGGCTGCTCGGACGCTCCGTAGAGGACTCATCCACAGTCACTTCGCCGCTTTTCCCGTGGAGCAGCTGCGGTATGACGCAGGCCACCATCCTCAGCACCGCGACCATCGCCTATCTCCCGTATTGCTTCTTCAATATCATAAGCCCTCTGATGAGCATATTCATGGCAATGCTCGGGTATAAGATCCGGAAGAAAACTAAATAAGGAAAGTTGAAAATATCGCTTATTAGTCGTATATTCGTGGATACGAAAATACAACTAATAACGTGCTATGAACCGTCAACTGCTTTGCGCAGCACTTGGTATTGCGCTTTTATGCTCTTGCAACAGATGCCCTGAGGGCACTTTCTGTATCGGTAGTGACAAGGAATCCGTAATCAGCGGACTCCACGCGCCTTGGGACAGTCTCGAGGACGACACCCATTTCTCCTGTCTGACCGGAGACTCCGCCTTTAAATTCGTTTTCGAAGTCAATGATTCCACGCTGACCGTCAATGAAAATCCACAGGCCGAACTGGACCTGCTGAATGACGACAGGGTGGAAATTTTCTTCAGTGCGGACAGCGCCATGACCTGCTATTACGGAGCGGAGATGACTCCGGCCGGGCACACCTTGGATTATAAAGCCAAATTCTACAGGGATATCGACTACGCATGGAATTTCAGCACTCTGAAACTGGAATGCGAGCACACGGACATGCACTATACCGTGAGCGGAAGCATTGACCTTCAGGAGCTTGAGTCGATGGGGCTGGACCTGAAAGACGGATTCTACATGGGCGTTTTCCGTGCTGATTACCGCTCTGACGGCTCCGTAAACTGGTATTCTGCCGTCAAATCGGACGACGAGTCTCCTGATTTCCACAAGCCGGACATGCTCTTCAAGGCGGCTATCAGATAATAGTTTCACGAAAGTTATAAACAATAAGATATGGACAGAATCATTGAATGCGTACCTAACTACAGTGAGGGACGGAACAAAGAAATCATTGACCAGATCGTCGCGGCAGTGGTTGATACCAAGGTCGTTACCGAGCGCGGCGAGGAATCCGTAAAAGTGCTGGACGTCGATCCGGGCGAAGCTACCAACAGGACTGTGGTGACATTCGTGGGAAGTCCGGAAGCTGTTCTCGAAGCTGCTTTCCAGGGAGAGAAAAAGGCTGCCGAGCTGATCGACATGCGCCATCATCACGGCGCGCATCCACGTTCAGGAGCTACTGATGTGCTTCCGCTCGTACCGGTTGCAGGTATCACTCTTGAGGAATGCGGAGAGCTTGCCAGAGGACTTGCCAAGCGCATCTACAATGAACTCGGCATCCCGTGCTACTGCTATGAGGCTGCGGCCTACAAGCCTGAAAGAAAGAACCTTGCAGTATGCCGTGCTGGAGAATATGAAGCCCTGCCGGAAAAAGTCATTGACCCGGAAAGGAAACCTGATTTCGGACCTGAGGCATATACGGAGACTGTTGCGAAGTCCGGCGCCAGCAATGTCGGAGCGAGGGATTTCCTGATCGCCGTGAATTTCAACCTCAACACCACTTCCACGCGTCGTGCGATGGCGGTGGCTTTCGACGTGAGGGAGAAGGGCCGTCCTGCACGTGAAGGAGGAAGCCTGACCGGAAAAATCATCAAGGACGAGGCAGGCAAGACCGTATGGATCCCGGGAACTCTCAAAGGGTGCAAGGCAATCGGCTGGTTCATAGAGGAATACGGTATCGCCCAGGTTTCCATGAACATTACGGATATGAACGTGACTCCACTGCATGTGGCCTTCGAGGAAGTATGCAGGGCCGCTGCTGCCAGAGGTCTGAGGGTTACGGGAACCGAGATTGTGGGCCTCGTGCCTAAGAAGGTACTGGTGGAGGCCGGCAAATTCTACTTGGAAAAACAGCAGCGTTCTCTCGGCGTACCTGAGGAAGAGCTTATCAAGATAGCAGTCAAATCATTGGGCCTCAACGACTTGAAGCCATTCAACCCGAAAGAGAAGGTTATCGAATACCTGATGGCAGACGAGGAAGTCCAGGCCCGCAAAGAGCGTCTGGTGAGGATGAGCGTGAAGGGATTTGCCCGTGAAACGGCTTCTGAGTCAGCTGCTCCTGGCGGCGGTTCCGTATCCGCATACATGGGTGCTCTCGCTGCTGCTCTGGGCACTATGGTTGCCAATCTTTCCGCCCACAAACGCGGCTGGGACGACAGGTGGAAGGAGTTTTCCGACTGGGCTGAAAGAGGCCAGGACGTGATGGAAAGGCTGCTTAGACTGGTAGATGAAGATACTGAGGCATTCGCGAAAATCATGGATGTCTTCTCCATGCCTAAGGGTACTGAGGAGGAAAAGGCAGCACGCGCCGAGGCTATGGAGAAGGCTACTCTCTACGCCAGCAGAGTGCCGCTCAAGACGATGCAGACAGCGATGGAGGCGATGCCTGTGGCATTGGCCATGGCACGTATCGGCAACCCGGCTTCCGCTTCTGACGCAGGTGTCGGCGCGATTGCCGCCCTCGCCGCCGTAAGAGGCGCCCATTTGAATGTAAGAATCAATGCAGCCGGCCTGAAAGACAGGGCATTGGCCGCGGAACTTACCGACGAGGCCGCAAGAATCGAAGCGGAGGCTGTAGCGGCTGAGGCTGAGGTACTTGCTGAAGTAAACAAGAACATAGGACAATAAGATATGACTGATTTCCAGAAACAGATTCTCGAAGGCATCCCTGCAGAACTGCCCGAGAAAAAACCGTATGACGCGTCCGTGAACCATGCACCGAGACGCAAGGACATTCTCACTGACAAAGAGAAGGCGCTCGCGCTGAAGAATGCGCTCCGATACTTCCCGGTCAAGTTCCACGCTGTATTGGCGGAAGAGTTCGCCCAGGAGCTGCACGACTACGGAAGAATCTACATGTACAGGTTCCGTCCTGATTACCAGATGTTTGCCCGTCCTATAGACGAATATCCGGCAAAGAGCCGTCAGGCTGCCGCGATTATGGCAATGATTCAGAACAATCTGGACCCGCGCGTCGCTCAGCATCCGCACGAGCTCATCACCTACGGTGGCAACGGAGCTGTTTTCCAGAACTGGGCCCAGTATCGTCTGACGATGAAATATCTCGCGGAAATGACTGACGAGCAGACATTGTCGATGTATTCAGGCCATCCTATGGGACTTTTCCCGAGCCACAAGGATGCTCCGCGCGTAGTGGTGACTAACGGTATGGTTATCCCGAACTACTCCAAGCCGGATGACTGGGAAAGGTTCAATGCATTGGGCGTCTCCCAATACGGCCAGATGACAGCCGGTTCATATATGTATATAGGTCCGCAGGGAATCGTACACGGCACCACCATAACAGTTATGAATGCTGCACGTAAACAGCTGCAGGCCAAGGGCATTGACGGAAGCCGCGAGAACATGAAAGGTCTTCTTTTCGTGACGGCGGGACTTGGCGGCATGTCAGGAGCACAGCCTAAGGCCGGAGATATCGCCGGCGTGGTAAGCGTGGTGGCGGAAATCAACCCGCTCGCAGCCCGCAAGCGTTATGACCAGGGCTGGGTGGACGAGCTTCACGAGAGTCTCGACGAGCTCATCCCGCGCATCCGCAAAGCCGTGAATGACAAGGAGGTAGTGTCAATGGCATACGTCGGCAATGTGGTGGACCTCTGGGAAAGGCTTGCTGAAGAAGACATTGACGTAAATCTCGGCTCCGACCAGACTTCGCTGCACAATCCGTGGGCCGGAGGCTATTATCCGGCCGGCTACTCTCTTGAGGAGTCCAAGGTGATGATGGCGGAAGAGCCTGAGCGCTTCAAGGAGTGCGTAAGAGAGTCATTGAGACGTCAGGTCGCAGCCATCAACAGGCTTACGGCCAAGGGAATGTATTTCTTCGATTATGGCAATGCATTCCTGCTGGAGTCTTCACGTGCCGGCGCAGACATCATGAACGAGGAGGGTGGCTTCCGCTATCCTTCTTATGTTCAGGACATTATGGGCCCGCTTTATTTCGACTACGGGTTCGGTCCGTTCAGATGGGTATGCATGTCCCAGAAGCCGGAGGACCTCGCCAAGACAGACGAAATCGCAGTCAAGATATTGTCCGAGGAACTTGCAGAGGCGCCGGAAGAGATTCAGGGCCAGCTCCGTGACAATATACACTGGATAGAAGAGGCCGGCAAGAATCACCTCGTGGTAGGTTCCCAGGCACGAATTCTCTATGCGGACTGTGAAGGCAGGACGAAGATTGCATTGGCCTTCAACGAGGCTGTGAAAAACGGCGAAATTTCCGCTCCTGTCGTGCTCGGACGCGACCACCATGATGTTTCCGGCACAGATTCTCCTTTCCGTGAGACCTCCAACATCTATGACGGTTCTCAGTTTACGGCCGACATGGCCATCCAGAATGTCATCGGCGATTCGTTCCGCGGCGCCACCTGGGTTTCGATCCACAACGGAGGCGGCGTAGGCTGGGGCGAGGTCATCAACGGAGGCTTCGGCATGGTCGTTGACGGTTCCGACGATTCTGCAAGGCATATTACCAACATGCTTTTCTGGGATGTGAACAACGGTATCGCACGTCGCAGCTGGGCCCGCAATGAAGGAGCCCTGCACGCCATCGAAAGAGAGGAGGGACGCACCCCGTCGCTCAGAGTCACTGTTCCTGTCAATGCAGATGACTCATTGATACAGAAGACATTGTCCAAATTTTAAAATTCGCTTTCATGTCACATAAAATTTCAAATGACACATTGACATTATGGAAAATAAAGGAAATCATTGACCATAATGAAACCATAACCCTTTCTGAAGAGTCGGAGAAGCAGGTCCTCAAATGCCGTGAGTACCTGGACAGCAAGATGGAAGATATCGGCAGGCCTGTCTATGGTGTCACCACTGGGTTCGGCTCGCTGTGCAACATCACGATTCCTGAGGAGGACCTTTCGCAGCTGCAGCACAATCTGGTGATGTCCCACGCCTGCGGAACAGGTGACACGGTTCGTCCGGAAATCGTGAAACTGATGCTGCTCCTGAAGGTGCAGTCGCTCTCTTACGGTCATTCCGGAGTGCAGCTTGCCACCATCGGAAGGCTTATGGACATGTTCAACAACGACATTCTTCCTGTTGTCTATCAGCAGGGTTCACTCGGCGCTTCGGGAGACCTGGCACCGCTCGCCCATCTCTGCCTTCCGATTATCGGAATGGGTGAGGTCCTTTATCACGGCGAGGTCCGCTCTGCTGCAGACGTATGGCAGGAACTCGGCTGGGAACCTATCAGACTACAGTCCAAAGAAGGTCTCGCTCTGCTGAACGGAACACAGTTCATGAGCGCTCACGCAGTATGGGCATTGCTCAAGAGCCAGCGCCTTTCACGTTGGGCAGACTGCATCGGAGCGATGTCATTGGAAGCTTTTGACGGACGCATCGAGCCGTTCTACGAGCTCACTCACCTTCTGCGCAGGCACAAGGGACAGATGGAGACAGCTGACGCTTTCCTGAATCTGCTTGAGGGCAGTGAACTGATACGTCGTCCTAAGCAGCACGTCCAGGACCCGTATTCGTTCCGCTGCATCCCGCAGGTCCACGGAGCCGTGAAAGACAACATCAGATATGTGGAATCGGTCATCGGCAATGAAATCAACAGTGCCACCGACAACCCTAACGTTTTCCCTGACGAGGATATGATCATCTCTGCAGGAAACTTCCACGGTGAGCCTATCGCGATTCCTATGGACACATTGGCAATCGCCATGTCAGAGCTTGCAAATATCTCAGAGAGACGTATTTACAAACTTATCAGCGGTCAGAGAGGCCTGCCGATGTTCCTGGTTGCAAAACCTGGTCTGAACAGCGGATTCATGATTCCTCAGTACACGGCCGCATCTATCGTGAGCCAGAACAAGATGCTCTGCTGGCCTGCTTCATGCGATTCCATCCCTTCTTCCCAGGGACAGGAGGACCACGTGAGCATGGGTTCGAACTCTGCCACGAAGCTGGTCCGCGTGATGGACAATGTGGAGACCGTTCTCGCCATCGAGCTGTTCAATGCAGCGCAGGCTCTTGAGTTCCGCCGTCCGGGCAAATCGTCTCCAGCCATAGAAAAGCTGTTGGAATCCTACCGTAAAGTCGTTCCTTTCGTGGATGTGGATACATACATGCACCCTCTCATCATGAAGAGCATTGAATTTATCCGCAACGAGGCCAACATGCTATGAGGACTCTCATAAAGAATATAGGACAGATTGTCGGCATCGCCGAGCCTGAGGTTTTTCGCAAAGCGGGCAAGGAGATGTCGGTGACTGGAACATTGGACAATGCCTGGCTTCTGATCGAAGACGGGCTCATTTCCGGTTTCGGGCCAATGTCCGACTGCCCTTGCAGCTGCGAAGTCATTGACGCTGAGGGCGGTATGGTATTGCCCTGCTTCTGCGACTCCCACACTCACATTGTCTTTGCAGGAAGCCGTGAACGGGAATTCCTGGACAAGATCGAGGGGCTTTCCTATGCACAGATTGCGGCAAACGGAGGTGGCATCCTGAATTCTGCGGATCTGCTCCACAGGACTTCGGAAGACGAGCTGTACTCACAGGCGATGTCCAGGGTGAATGAAATGATAGCCGCAGGAACAGGCGCCATTGAGATAAAAAGCGGCTATGGGCTCTCGACTGAGGATGAACTTAAGATACTCAGGGTGATAAGACGAATCAAGGAGTCGTCTCCTGCTATAATAAAGTCCACTTTTCTCGGGGCTCACGCTGTGGGACGTGCCTATGCGGGAAGGCAGGAGGACTATGTGAAGCTTGTCTGTGAGGAGATGGTCCCGGCGGTAAGCGCAGAGGGGCTTGCGGATTTCATTGACGTTTTCTGCGAGGAAAATTTCTTCACTCCGGAGCAGACTGACAGGATTCTTTCTGCCGGTGAGAAATACGGAATGCGTGCGAAGCTTCATGCGAACCAGCTTGCGGTTTCAGGCGGCGTACAGGTGGGCGTGAAGCACAATGCCCTTTCTGTGGACCACCTCGAGAGCACGACTGATGATGAGATACGCTCTCTCGCCGACGCTCCTGACACGATGCCGACAATGCTTCCTGGCGCTTCTTTCTTCCTCAGGATGCAATACGGCAAGGCTCTGGATTTCATTAACTCGGGACTGGGACTTGCATTGGCATCAGACTACAATCCGGGTTCCTCCCCTTGCGGAGACATGCGGTTTGTCATGTCGCTCGGATGTATCCAGATGAGGCTGACGCCGATACAGTCGTTCAATGCCTGCACGCTGAATTCCGCTTATGCTATGGGCGTGGAAGGCGAGGCCGGCTCGATTACGGTCGGCAAGAAAGCCAATGTTATAATTACCAATAAGATACCTTCATTGACCTGGATTCCTTACTGCTATCGCTCGCCTTTCATAAACAAGGTTTTGCTCGGCGGAAAGGTAATGGTTGACAATAACAAGAAGCTGTTTTGAAATGATTTCAGGACAGATTCCAAAACGAACTGAAATATGATAGTGATGAAATTCGGCGGCACGTCCGTCGCTGATTACGCTGCGATTTCGCGCACAATAGAAATTATCCGGAAAAGGCTTCCGGAACGCCCTGTGGTGGTAGTGTCCGCATTGTCCAAAGTGACGGATCTGCTCTACCGCATATCAGATGAGGCGAAGAAACGTGATTTTGAAGAGGCCTCGGCCTTGCTTGAGCAGCTCAGAAGCAGACATCTCACTCTGGCTGAAGAACTTATAAGCCAGTCGGAGAGCATTGACAATGAAAGTATTCTGGAGGATGCGCAGAGGCGGGTCAATGAAATTTGTGACAAGCTTTCACATTTCATTGAGGCGGTATGCGCGCTTGGAGAGCTGTCGGACAGGAGCAAGGCCGTCATCATCGGCAACGGCGAATATCTTTCGTCCAACATCATCTGCTGCGCGATGAACGCGAGGGGCATCAGCACCCGTCTTATGGATTCGCGCAAGATGATCATCACCAATGCCGATTTCCTGAAGGGCGAGCCGAAACAGGACCTGATCTCGATTAAGGTCAATGCTGAGGTTTCCTCTCATTACACTGACTGCGAAGCCGTTATAACTCAGGGATTCGTTTCCGCCACGGAAGACGGAGAGCCGACTGTGCTCGGCAGAGGTGGTTCTGACTATACGGCATCATTGATAGGAATGGCTGTCGGGGCACAGCGAATCGAAATCTGGACGGATGTGGACGGTGTCAAGACTGCGGATCCGAGAAAGGTGGAGGGCACGCGGAGTCTTGAGCGCATTTCGTTCGAGGAGGCTGCGGAGATGGCGCATTTCGGTGCCAAGGTGCTACATCCGATGACTATCGAGCCGGCGGTGAAGAAGAACATTCCGATTTACGTGCTGAATTCCATAAATCCGGACGGCAAGGGAACTGTAATTCTTCAGAATTCTTTTATCGACGACGGCGTGAAATCCGTGTCCAGCAAGGAGAACATATTGGTAATCAACATCTTCTCTACGAAGATGATCAATGTTGCCGGCTTCCTTATGAGCGTGTTTGAAATCTTCAGCCGGAACAATGTGTCTGTGGATCTGATAAGCACGTCGGAGGCCAACATTTCAGTTACGGTGGATGCGTCCCAGAATGTGGACAATGTCATCCGCGAGCTTTCGTCTTTCGCCGACGTTTATGTGGACCGCGACAAGGCCCAGGTGAGTGTAATCGGCAAGAATCTGGACAATGTGACAGGCATTCTCGAGAAGACGTTCGCTCCTCTGAGCGACTACCGTATCTATATGATCTCGCAAGGCGCGTCCTATGTCAATATCAGTTTCGTGGTGGACCGAGCCGCTCTCGACAAGGTGGTCTCTCTGCTTCACAGGAGCCTGTTCGGTTAGGGTATATCCGCGACTTTTCTCCGGTATTGGATTAGGTCAACGACTGCTTTTGAGAATGACCTGATGCCGGTTGTTTTGGATTTTTGAAAAATATACATAACTTTGTAATCCTTTCGGACACAGAAGTAGGCAGCTTCCAAAAGGCCGACTTCAGCGATGGGCTTAATGTTATGAGTCTTCCGAAGGGTTTTGCGAGCGTGTTGTAATTGGTAGCCAAGCCAGACTTAGGATCTGGTGCCTTCGTGCGTATGGGTTCGAGTCCCTTCGCTCGCACAGAAAAAAGATGACGTGGAGTTGACTCCACGTCATCTTTTTTCTGTGCGAGCGAAGGGACTCATGGCTTTCGTTCCCCTCTGTCACTGACGTGACTTCTCCCCAGGGAGAATATACGTCTCCGACGTTTGATCGCTCGCACACTCACAGAACGGCAGAAGACTCCCTCGACCACCTTTTTTGCGCGAGCTTCGGGCCTCGCGGGTTCGTACCCCTCTGTCACTAACGTGACATCTCCCGAGGGAGAATATACGTCTCCGACGTTTGGTCGCTCGCACTCTCTCAGAACAGCAGAAGACTCCCTCGACCACTTTCAGCGCGAGCTTCGGACGGACTCATAATGAGGGAGGTGGTTCACTCCCGCCAGGACGCGCAGCGCGTATTACGCTGATTATCAGCGCTGTAGGCATTTTCAGAGTTGCAAAAACCACAACTCTGATTTCGGTTAAACAACTGATACACAGCAACTTGCAGGCTGCACTACAAACTGCGGAGACGCTTACCATATTGTCGCCGCCGCAAGTCATGAACAGAAATCAACCACCCAGCCGTCTATGGTTCTTGTCACGGTGGATATGTTCACCCCTATTTTCACAAGCCTTTTTCCATCCTCGAAGCGATACGGTATCATATAACCTTTATCGTCAATCTGTTTCAGGGCTGTTTCCGCAGTGCTATCGACCTTGAATTCAAACACATAGATTGAGTCATCCGTCCAGCACACGGCATCCGCACGTCCGACCGCTGATTTCTCTTCTGTGCGAATATGGTAGCCCAACAGGGAAAAAATGAGATAAATAATCGTTTGGTAGTGCTTCTCTGTCTTGTTTTCAAGGTCGTTCGGCATCCCTGCGAGAAACGATTGCATCCTGGACAATGCCTCGTCAATATCGCCCTTCCTCAATGCAGCATTGAAACGAATCACGAATGAGGCTCCTGACGGGTTGTTTCCATTGTAACCAGCCAGTAACGAGTCCAGAAATCCCGAGCGCACTTCTTTGTTCGGATATCCAAGCGTATAACTGTCAAGTTCCCTGTCATAGTCCTTGATAGTAAGATAGCCAGTCTGATAGAGAAGAGGTATCGGATTGTCCGTAAGCTCCGGAGAGACATTGAACTCATTTAGAGAAACATACTCCATCTTGTCAAGATCCCGCTCGTCAATCGGCTT
>ULTU01003773.1_pt1 | contig 13260 bp, 12 predicted proteins | sample 1957861 | NCBI WGS metagenome assembly ULTU01 (sample SAMEA4835742, study PRJEB28245) | human gut metagenome | biome: gut microbiome; material: fecal sample | place: Denmark | collected 2008
ATGGAGTTTCTGAAAGCTATGCAAGAGCCGGACTTTCACAAGACTTATTGAACGAATTGCCTCCAGCAAAGGCAGGTGTTCCTAGTTGAGTAGAAGAGATTGTCAGAAAAAGGATTTATATGTTGCAAAGCTATTAAAAGAAACATTAGATGATTATGGAAACAATATCAATGAATATGATAAGCCTAAATATTATGGAAAGTTCAATATACAGCCATTAAGCGGAGAAAGTGATGTTGCAGAATATGGGAGTAAAACTTCTAAAATGCAAAGAGTATTTGTTGATTATGACAAATATTTAGGGGAATTTAAAGAAGGTGATGTTGCATATTTAGACAGAACAACACCTACTAATGAGAGCGTTTGTGGTGACAAGGCTAATTATAGAATAAGCTCCGTAAGAGAGCAAAATAGAAAAATAGCAATATACTTTGAAAAAATAGAGTGATATAAAGGGGCAAACAAGTTAATGAAGTAAAATTATCTTTATCGGATTTAGATAAAATGATACAAAGATATGAAACTAAAAAAAAGAATATTCCAAAAGTAGCTTTAAGAATTGTAGATAGGCTAGCAGATATAATGATGGAAGATGTTTACCCAGATACAGAAAAAATACCGGCAACAACAAAAGGTAAAACAGCGGTAGCAGGAATTAGAAATACTGAAGAGAAATGGACATACCATGAATATGGGACAGGCATAATAGGTTCTCAAATACCACACACAGCAGAAGCATTAGCAAAAGCAGGGTGGAAATATGATGTAAATGGACATGGAGAAAAAGGTTGGTGGTACCCAACTACTGAAAATGACCCTAATCCATATAAATGGACAGATGAGAGTGGAACATTAAGGGCTTGGACAAAAGGATTGCCAGCAGAAAGAGCTTTCTATGAAGCATTAGAAAGAGCAAGAGAAATGTTCCCACAAATAGCAGAGGAAGAACTACTAAGAGAAACAAGGAGTTGATTTAAAGGGCAAGACCAGATGTATATGATGAAATGTATCAGTATTCAAAAGAATATATACAAAGCAAGTCTAAGTTTAGTCCAGAAGTATTAAAATCAGCACCTCAAGAAATAAACAAATTCCCGTTAGTAGTAATACCAGAATGTAAATTAATAATTAAAGATGAAACATTAGCACATAAAGAAAAAGAATATCGTTTGATATTCGATATAGAAGTTTATTCGACAGATAAAACTGTTGGAAATAAAAAGGTTGCAAGGCAAAGCATTATAGCTGAGCTAGAAAAATTAATATATGATGTTTTCGAGGGGCACTATCTAATGAAGGTGGCAGAACCTAAACCAACACCAAATATTGACAGAAACGTAGACAGGCTATATATGAGAGCAGAGGCAACAATTAATGAAAAGAAAATTATTTTTAGGAGGTAATTTAAAGGTCAGATGAAAATGTAAAAGCAATAGCAGACATTGGAACAATGTTATATGGAAAAAAGAAAGGTGCAAACTCATTTACAGAGTTAGTAGAAATTAAAGATGTACCAGATACTGGTTCAGACCCAGAACAAATTGAAGTAACAACATTAAAAGACAAAAACAAAAGTTATATAGGTGGTAGAGGAGACAACCCGGCACAAAGCTTCTTATATAACTATACAGAAGAAAATTTCCATAATAAAGTAATGCCTTATTGTAACGGAGAAACACATGATTTCTTAGTAAAATTCCCAGATGGAACAGGTTATACAATAAAAGGTAATGCAAGAACAAGAATAAATGCAGTATCACAAAATGCACCAATAGAAGCAACATTAACAATAACACCAGAAGCAATAGATTATAAAACATCAACACAAGTTACAGCATTGTTACCAACAGTAAGTGCATAACTAAAAGGTTTAAATGGAGGTAAATTAGTATGAGTAAATTTATGAAATTAGTAGTTAAAGAAAAAGAATATTTAATAGGTTTTTCTAGCAGAGCTTCTGTTTTAAAAGCAGAAAAAGAAGGCTTTATCAAAGCATTAAATTCAATGGATGAGGCACCAGTAGAAGGAACAGCAAAATTATTACATTTTGGTATGTTGGAAAAACAACCTAAAAATACAGTAGCAGAATGTAATCAAATATTAAATGATTATATAGAAGAAAACATGAGTGAAGAAGAAGGCGTAGATATTGGACAAATATCAAGTTTCATTATGGAACAATATTCGACTTTTTCAGGAGCCCCAGCTGGAAAGAAGAAAATCAAGGAAATAGAAATAGTAGAAATTTAGAAACAGATGGGGAGAAAGTAAAAACGCTTCAAGAACTGTTTTATAAATATTTAATACCATTAGCAATACAAGTTCGGTATGCCCTTGCAAGAATTTTGGAACGATGAACCAGACTTGCTTTGGACATACCGAAATTCATATATGAGAAAAACAGAAGAAGAAGCAAAATTACAAAAAGAAATGATGAATACAAGTGCTTGGCTACAAGGCTATTACACTTATATAGCAGTAACATCGGCTTTTAGTAAAGGCGTAAACTACCCGAACAAACCGATTGAACTTGAAGACAAGCCATTAAATAAATTAGAAAAAAGCAAAGAAGTTGAAAACAAAATAAAACAACAACTTTTAAATGCAAAAATAATGCTAGAACAAAGGAGTGCTAAAAAGGGTTGATACATTAGAAGACAGAGTAAATCTGGAATATCAAGGTGTAATAACTGGAATTAATCAAATACAAAATGCTATTAAAGATTTAAAAAGTCAATTAGACAAAATCGGTAAAAACACAGGTATTCCAAAGTTAAATAATCAGATAAAGCAATCTTCTGGTTTTAGCAAAACTTTAAAAGGTATTGCAGGAATAGGAACAGCTGTTGTGACTGGTAGAAAGATGATTAAAACTCTACAAGGAATGACAGATGAAAGTGTAAAATTTGTAGAAACTGCAAACCTTTTTAGTGTATCTATGGGAAAAGGCTTACAAGGATTAAACCAGTATTATGAAAGAGCAGTAAAATTTCAAAATGAGTTAGAAGAAAAACTAGGTGTAAACATAGAAGAAAGTATGAATTATCAAGCATTATTTAATTCTATGTCAAAATCTATGGGAATAAGTGCAAAATATGCATATATTCTATCAGAAAATTTTACTAAATTAGGTTATGATTTATCATCTTTATATAATATAGACCCAGAAAATGCAATGCAAAAATTAAGAGCAGGCTTAGCTGGACAAACTAAACCATTAAGAGATTTAGGACTTGACATAACACAACAATCATTACAACCTATTGCAGATAGTTTAGGAATAGAACGTAGTGTAAAAAATATGTCTCAAGCAGAGAAAATGGTATTACGTTATATTGCCGTATTAAAACAAGCACAAATAGCACAAGGCGATTTTGCAAATACTATGGAAAGCCCTGCAAACCAATTAAGAATATTTAATGCTCAAGTAGTTGCCTTTAAAAGAAATATGGGAAATTTATGGCAAGGACTTTTGGGAGGAGTATTACCATACGTAAACGCAATAATGATGGTAATAAATGAATTACTAAAAATGATTGCGAAATTATTTGGATTTAAAGTTTCAGACCAAAAGGTAAACTTAAGTGCAAATATTGGAGCAGATGACTTAGCGAGTGATTTAGGAACAGCAAGCGGAAAAGCAAAAGAACTAAAGAATCAATTAATGGGATTCGATGAGATTAATAACATAACATTACCAAGCAGTTCTGGCGGTGGTTCTGGCGGAATAAGTGGTGGAGGTATAGACCAAAGATTGCTTGACGCAATGAAAGAATATGACAACTTAATGGGTAAAGTGAAAAACAAAGCTACAGATATAAGAGATAAAATTATGAAGTGGCTAGGATTTACTAAAAAAATAAATCCATTAACAGGGGAAATAAGCTGGGAATACACAGGAATGAGCAAACAGGCAAAAACTATATTAGGTATTCTAAAAACAATATGTGCATTATATATTGGAGCCAAAATATTGAAATTGATAGGTTGGTTAAATACCTTAAGAAAAGTTTTGTTAGGTAGTCAAACAGCAACTACAAGCTTTCAAACAGGATTGGCTTTATTAGGTAAAGGATTTAGAGGTGTAGTTACAGCAGGCAAAACCTTAACAACTAATTTTAAATATTATAAAGCATTAGGTGCTACAACAGGACAAGCGTTTTCAGAAGCAGGTAAAGATATGTTAAATCTAATTCCAACAACAGTAAAAGTGGCAGGTGGTATAGCTGGATTAGTTGGTTCATGTGGATTAGCATATAAATCGATGAAAGATTTGTCAAAAGGAACTTCTAATACTAATGAAGCATTTCTAAAACTTTCTGGAGGAATTGCAGGTGCAACAGGAAGTGGAGCACTAATAGGTTCAGTTTTTGGACCGGCAGGAACAGCTGTAGGAGCAATAGTAGGTGGAGCTTCAGCAATTGTGACAGCTCTTCTAGGTTATGAAAAAGGAGTTAAAGAAATTAAAGAAAGAAAAGCTTTAGAATCTCTTTTTGATAATCAAGGACAATCAATGGAAAGAGTCTTAGCTTATTATGATAAATTAAAAGGAAAAATTGAATCTTTTACAACATACATAAATAATAGCACAACTAATATTAATGAAAATAATCAAAAATATAATGAAACAGCTAATAGCATTGAAAATTTAGCTACAAAAATAAAATCGGCATATTACGATATAAATTCACAAGATTTTAAAACAATTAAAGAAGATTTCACAACCCTTGCAGAAATTACAAATGACAATACTAATGAAATAGTTTCTTCACTAATAGGTGTTGCAAGACACATGGAGGAATTAGGAACAACAAGTAAACAGGAAACAGATAAAATGATAGATGATTTGGTTAGATATCAAACAATGCAAGGAGACAAGACAGCTGAACTAAAACGCCAAATGACAGAATTAGAGTTAGCTAGACAAAAAGGTGGAATTTCAACAGAAGAATATTCTAAAAAAGTTTTAGAGTTAACTGAGAAAATGAACGAATTAAATGGAAAAGTTTCCATTCATAAAACTAAATATAATCAATTGATAGATGATTACAATAATAAAAAAATAAACTTAGAAAATCCAGAGAAAGCAAAGAAATTTGTTGAAAACTTAAAAACATCAATGCAAGATACTATAACAGAGATGGAAACTGCAAGAACTCAAGCGTTAAATATGGTAGATACAATAATAGCAAGCACAACAGACCCTAAATTAATATCATCATTAGAAGCACGTAAGAAAAAAATTAATGAAAGTTTCGATATAGATGTAGATAAAATAAAAGGAGATTATAAAGGAACTTTTGGAGCAATTAAAGCACAACTTATTGAAAGTGGAACAGAAACATCTGACAAGATGAAAAAAGTTGTTGATGAAGTCAATAACGCTTTAAAAGAAACTGGAAATGTAGATTTAAGTGGAGAAGGAAAAAATACATTTGATACTTATGTAAACGGATTAATAGAAAGCAAGTCAACAAGTCTTCCTAAATTAATTGTTGGATTACAAGAGGCAGGTTTTCAAATAAAAGATGGGTATTTACAAGGAATAACATTTACTGATGTTGAGAAAGATATAATCAGCAACAATTGGACAGAAGGTTCTCAAATAAAAAAAGGCGATTTTAATAGAATTGTGAGTAAAATTTCACAAGATGGAGTAACAATAAAAAATGCAAGTAAAGAAGCTATTACTTTTTCGGACAATGAAAAAAACATTATGAGTAAAATGCTTGCAGACCCATATAGCGTTAACGCCAAAGATAAAGCCGAAATTTTAAAGAAAATTATTGACCATGGTGGAGAAATAAGGAACAAAGAAGGAGAAGTTGTTCAATTCTCGCAAGAAGAAATAGACGCAATTAATGCTTCTTTGAACAAACCTATTTTAAGTTGGTCGGAGAGTAATAAATTAGTAAAAGCAACAGAAAAATATACTCAAAATATATTAGATACAATGATTTACAATATTTATGATAAAACTCCAGAAGCAAGTAAGGTCGCAGAAGAATTGACAGATGAAGTTATAAATAAATTTGATGTATCACCAGAAGCAAGACAAAAAGCTACGGAAGCAGTTAAGGGCTATATGCAAGGATTATCAGAAGATGAGCAAAGAAACCTATTAAAACAATGTGGAATTGATAATGCAGATAAAGTAATTGAAGGTTTAAAACAAGGGGATTTGTCAGAAGATGTTGGTATAAACATAATTAAAGGTTTAAGAACAGGGTTGCAAAACAATTATTGGCAGGGAAGAACATTAAGCACTGCACGTAGTTTTGCTATTAACGTTTTGAGTAGATTTAAAAATACATTTGGAATACGCTCTCCTTCAAGAAAAACTAAAAAATTCGGGGTTCAACTACTAGAAGGTCTTGGATTAGGTGTAAAAAAAGAAAGCAGAAATGTATTAAATACTGTTTCGGGTTTTTCTAATAAATTATTAAATGAATTTGACAACCCAATAAAAGAGTTTAGTGATGGAATGGAAGTAGACACAAAAGAATTGTCAGTAAATGCAAGTGAGTTTGTAGACTATGGAAGTATATCAGGAAATATATCAACAAAAATAAATAACAATAATCTTGGAGAGATAATAGTAGGAGCAATAATTAACGGAATGCAAAAAGCAAAGGTACAGGTTGATATTGAAGCAAAAGCGGACGAGGGAATAATAGTAAAAAAAGCTTCAAAAGGATTTACAGAATATGTAGAGCAAACAGGGGAGCTACCTTTCCCTGTGCCAGTATAAAGGAGTGAAATAAAGGAGTAAACGATATGTATCAGACTTTGTAAGCAAAACTTATGTATCAGGAGACTTGATTTCAATAGAAGGCTATAAACCAGACTTTATAGCAGGTTATGAGATAGAAGAATATGACTTAAGTTTAGAAGCGGGAAGAAATGCAAAAGGTACTATGAGATTAAATTACATTGGAACAAAATATAAAGTTATATTAAAAACCACTCCTTTATTCCAAGCACAATTAACAGAATTTTATTCCCACATACCAAGAAGAGCAATAAGCGTTACATTTTTCAATCCTTATACGGGAGAGAACAAAACAATAAGTGCATATAGAGGAGATAGAAAAGTATCAATGTTATTCGACATAGATTGTGTAGGAAAATTATATGACGCAGTAAGTCAATCATTAATAGAATTGTAGGTGTGAAAAAGGGCAAGTAATGAATTTAAACAGGAATGCAAATCAGACGTTCAAAATTTAAAATATGCAACTATAAATATAAAAGGAACTGCAACTAATATAACAGAAAATGATGACTTGCAAGAATTTGAAATCAATTCTAGTTGTTATGTAAACGACAAATTCATTGGAACTACTGTTGCTAAAAAGGCGACAGTTAAGTTATTAGATGATGGCAACTATTCACTAGAAAATAAAGATATAAATATAAAAACAGGAATAGAAATAAACAATGCAAAAGAATATCAAAAACTAGGAACATATACTATTCCGAAACCAGACACAGAAGAAGTATCAGGAAATACAAGTTTCACGGGGTATGACTATATGAAAAAATTCGACACTCTATATGTAGATAGCAATACATACCCTATAAGACTAGACGCTTGTTTAGAAAATTTATGCAGTCAAGTTGGTTTAACACTAGGGAATAAAAATTTCCCTAATAATAGTTATATGTTAAAAGGAAACCCATTTACTAATAGAGAAACTAGGAAGACAGTATTAAGCAATCTAGTACAATTAACAGGAGGCTTTGCAGAAATAGATGTAGAGGACGGGAAACTTTATGTAAGAAATCTTGATGTAAGTGGAGAAGCAGTAGAAACAATTGATGGAAATAATTATGATGGATTTAAACCCAACAATGTATTTGGACCAGTAAACTCTGTAAGAATACAAATGAATAGTGGCGTAGATGGAGAAGAAACAATAAAAGAAGCAGAAGGGGTAACAGACGAGAATAGATGTCAGATAACAATAGCAGACAATTATTATTTAACATCAGCAGAAGAACGAGAAGCGGTTATAAACGGCATTTTCAATGCACTAAATGGTCTTACATATCTTCCAATAGAATTAAGCTACTATGGCTACCCTTGGCTTAAACTAGGGGACAAGATAAAAGTAAAAGATAAGAGTGATAAAGAATATGTAACTTATGTTATGGAACACACTTTAAAATATAACGGAGCATATTCTGGAACAATTAAGGCAATTGCATTAACTAAAACACAACAAGCATATAAAGAAGTTTTGTCTTTAAAAGATTGGAGAAGAAACACAGAATTAGCAGTTGATAAAATAAACGGAAAGATGACAGCTGTAATTGAGGAACAGTCAGAACAAGGCGAGAAGCTAACCAAAACAGAGCAAGACGTAAATGGATTAACTACAAAAGTATCATCACTTGAAAAAACAACAGTAAATAAAGTACAAGTTCAATATGCCTTAGGAGATACTTTAACTACTCCACCGACAGCTGGATGGAGTGAAACTGCCCCAGAATGGCAAGCAGGAAAATATATGTGGCAAAAGACTGTTACAACATATTCTGATGGAGCAACAAAAGAATCAAAAGCGACTTGCATACAAGGAGCAAAAGGGGAAACAGGAGCTAGTGGAACTGATGGCAAAGATGGAACAAATGGAAAAGACGGTAAAGATGGAGTAGATGGAAAAGACGGAGAAAAAGGTGATACAGGTGCAACAGGCAAAGGAATTAAATCAATACAAGACCAATATTACTTATCTACTAGCAACACAACTCAAACTGGTGGAGCTTGGAAGAATACGCAAGACGCGTGGGAATCTGGAAAGTATATTTGGACAAGGTCTCATATAACTTGGTCAGACGACACAACAACAGACACTACGCCGATTCTAGCCGAGAGTTTAAACACAGCAAATGAGAACGCTGTTCTTGCACAAGAAAAAACGGCGGAGCAAAAAATAGAGATTGATTCAATTAAGCAAACTGTGAGTCAAACACAAACAACAGTTGCTAATAACTATACCGAAATCAAGCAGAAATTTGGCGATTATGCACCTAAAAGTGATGTAATTACGTTACAAAATAGTGTCGAAAGAATCCAAACAGACACATATACAAAGACAGAAATAAACACTAAATTAACGGACGGAAGTGTAACAAAAGTTACAACAACGTGCGGAACTTTCGATGAGAACGGATTAACAATAGAAAAAACAAATGCAAAGACAAAAGGAAATTTTAACGAAAAAGGAATGAAAGTCGTTGACGCAACAGGCTCTAGTGAAGAAATACTTTTATTCGCTGGTTACGATGAAGAAACAGACGAAACTATTGTTAAAAGCAAGAATATGACAGTAGAAAAATACTTGACAATAGGGGCAAACTGTAGATTTGAAGACTATGTAAATCCCGTCTTAGGTGGAAAAGGAACAGGGGCATTTACTCTATAGAAAGGAGAAAAAAATGGCAAGAATAAATGGTAGCGTATCGCAGAGGTCAGATAGTTATTCGTTTTTTATAGACTGGTCAGAAAGCATGAACTCAAATTATACAAGTACTAACCAAACAACAGTAAGTGCTACAGCATATATATATTGTTCAAAACATACAGCGCATGCTAGTGGATTATCTCAAAAATTAGTAATAGATGGAACAGAATTTACAGCAACAAAATCAGTAAATTTAAGTTCAGGAGTAACAGTAGCATTAGTTAGTGGCTCGAAAACAATAACGCACGACGCAGACGGAAGAAAGTCCATTACTATAAGTGCTGATTGTGATTTGCCTGATGGTAATGGTTGGGGTCCTGCTTGGGGTAGTGCTAGTGGCACGGCAGAGCTAACAACAATCCCAAGAGCAAGTTCAATATCAGCAACAGACGCAAGCATAGGAAGTTCTTCAATCATTATTATAAACAGGGCGAGTTCAGGATTTACTCACACAGTTACATATAGTTTCAGTGGTTTAAGTGGAACAATAGCAACAAAAACAGATAGTACAAGCTTAGGCTGGACAGTACCAGCAAGCTTTTATCAGAAAATTCCAAACAGTCAAACAGGAACAGTAACAATAACTTGCGATACATATTCAGGAGACACAAAAATAGGAACAAAAACAACAACAATGACAATAAGTGTTCCAGAAAGTTCGCACCCTGTAATTGATAGTGCAACAGCAATAGATACAAATGCAACAACAGTAGCCTTAACAGGAAGCAATAAAAGATTAGTAAATTATAAATCAACAGTAAAACTAAGTGTAACAGGTAGATGTTTAAATTACGCAGGTTTTAGTAAATTAAGAGAAAGAAATATATATGATATACCTGCTACAAAAACAACAAGTGGTGCTACAACAACTGTAACAGGCACAAAGACTTATGAAAATAATACATTAGAACAATTTAAGATTTGCTTGGTAGATACAAGAGATAAAATGAGTGATTATAAAATTTTAAATCAAGCAAATGGAGATTTTACAGTAGTACCATATATTCCCTTAACAATAAATGCAGAGTTTAGAAGAACAACTCCAACACGGCGGAGGAGTAAGCTTAAGCTTTTCAGGAAATTTCTACAATGGCTATTTTGATACAGCTAAAACTAAATTTAATACACTAGGAATTAAATGGAGATATAGAGAAGCAGGCTCTTCAACTTGGTCAGCTTGGACAAGTTTAGTTTTAAATACTGGTTTTAAATATGGTACAGGAAACACATATTTTAGTGGCAACGGTACATCTTTACAAGAAATTTCACTTGGAACTGGATTTAACTACAAAAAGAACTATATTTTTGAATTATGTTATAACGATAAATTATCAAGTGTAACTTATTCTCAAACTGTCAAAGAAGGAGAACCTTGTTTTGATTACGGAAAAGATAAAAATGGAAACAATTATTTAAATGTAAATGGAGAGTTTTATAAAAAGAATGAAAAGTTAATTCAGACAAATATGATTACTTTTGCAAAAAATAATGACCAGAGCCTTGCTAAAGATACAAAAGTAACGTTAGAGCTTAATGAAGTGATTGCACAAATAGGAGACAAACTAAGTACAAGCAACTACGGGGTAAAGATAGGCAAAGGTGTTTCTAAAGTTAAAGTGAGTGGTATTGCGTGGATTGAGGCTGGATGGAGCACAAACGGTTCAGGTTACAGATGGTTACAGATATTGAAAAATGGTAATACATACAAAGATGTTGTTGCCATGGCAATGTTGCCAGAAGCAGTTAATGTGTGGGGTTCCCCTTCAATTCCTTCAGTGTTAGTAGAAGTCAAAGAAGGAGACTTAATATTTATGGCGGTAGCAGTATCTGTTGATGGTTTTTGCCGAGCAGGAAGTTATGGAAAAGCTTCTACATATCTAACAGTAGAAGTTGTAGAGTGATGGAGGTAAGAAGAGTTGAAAGTGATAGAAATAGTTTTAACAATAGCAGGCTTCTTAAACGCAATATCAGTAATAATAAATTGCGTAATAAATGCTAAAAAACCAGTCGAGAAAGCAATACAAAAGAAATTAAGTGAGATATTAGAGCCACTTGATAATAAAATGGATGACACAAATAAATACATTAAAAAGATAGATAAAAATGAATGTATGAACTTTTTGGTAAACTTTTTAGCAGATGTAGAAAATGGAGATGAAAAAGATGATGTGCAAACAAAAAGAGCTTGTGAAGTGTATGACCATTATGTGAAAGACTTACATGGAAACAGTTATATTCATGATAAATGGACAAGAGTAATGATAGAGGGAGGTAAAATATAATGAAAAACAAGAAACTAATAGTTTCAGCAGTTGTAACAATATTGTTAGCATTAGCAGGAGTATTCTTTGGTATAGAATACACACAAGAAGATGTAGACAAAATAAGCGAAGGTATAGAAACAGTAGTCAATATAGTGGACAACCAGTCTACAACAGAAATACCAGAAGCATATATAGAAGATGAACAAAAGCTTGAAGAGCAAGAAACAGAAGATGAAGGATTTGAACTACAAGGAGAAATAGCATATAACGGAAGTTCTGAACTTCCCAATGTACAACTAGGAGAATATGCAGGACTTACATATTATTCACAAATAGACCCACGTTGGAAAAATAAACTATATACAAGCGCAGGAAATTCAAGTCAAACAATGGGTTCAAGTGCATGTGGACCAACATGTTCTGCTATGGTAGTTAGTTCAATAAAAGGAACAATATTACCAACAACAATGGCTGATTTATATGTGCAATATGGATTTAGAAGTGCTAACAACGGCACATATTGGAGTGCATTTAGGTGGACAGCAGATGTTTTTGGCATAGGCTATAAAGAAATATATAAACTAAACGATGTATGTGACTTACTAGAACAAAACTATATGGTAATATCAGCTTGTGGAAACGGTCTATTTACAACAGGAGGACACTTTATATTAATATATGGCTATGAAGATACTAACGAAAATGGACAATGTGATAGTGGAGATAGATTAAAGATATATGACCCATACTTGTATTCAGGTAAATTCAACTTATCTACAAGACGTGGTAAGGCAACAGTTGAAGGAAATACAGTATATGTAGAAAAAGAAACATTTAGAGCTTATGCAAATTATAGTGGATTCTTTGCATTCAAAAACGATAGAACAGATACAAAAGAAGATAACGCAAACGTAGTAACAGCAACTTACAATAGATATGTAAAAGTAAATACTTCATTAAATGTACGTTCTGGACCAGGGACAAGCTATAACGTTGTAGGCAGAAAATATAACGGAGATAAAGTAACAGTTTACAAAGAAAGTTCAAATTGGAGCAACATTGGAATGAATGAGTGGGTGTCTAGTGATTACTTAACAGATAGCAACGTACAAGTTCCAAATACAGTAGGGCAATATAAGAAACTAAAATCAACCACTACATTGTATTCAAATTCAAATTTGACAGGAACAAGATATACATATTTAAAGAATACGAAAGTTAAGATATTACAAAATGTATCAAGCACAGTAGATAGAATATATGTGCCAGCAACTGGTAGATATGCTTATGTAGATAATTCAGCATTTAGAACGATAACAGTATCAGGAGTAAATTTAACAGGGCAATACAAAAGATTTAAAAGCAATACAATAATATATTCTAATTCTAACTTAACTGGAACAAGATATTATTATTTACCAAATACACGAGTGAAAATATTAAAGGATTTAGGAAATATTAATTATATTTATGTAAAAGCAACAAATAGATATGGCTATGTTTCAGAAAATGTTTATAGATAAAAA